>ERZ780226.647-NODE-647-length-30847-cov-28.114997_pt1 | contig 30847 bp, 23 predicted proteins | sample MGYA00511165_ERZ780226 | MGnify/ENA primary metagenome ERZ780226 (study PRJEB29588, sample SAMEA2152373) | human gut metagenome | biome: human gut; feature: human-associated habitat; material: faeces | place: Denmark | collected 2008/2010 ...
GTCACCAGTCACCAGTCACCAGTCACCAGTCACCAGTCACCAGTCACCAGTCACCAGTCACCAGTCACCAGTCACCAGTCACGTAAAATCAGAACATATTCAGCAGCCCTTTAAATCCATAGTAATTGGTCGGCAGGAAAGCATCCACATACTTGGATACACCGACAGGCTCCGGTGCAGTGAGGAAGAGAAGGAAGAGGCCGAGGACGGTGAAGCCGATTGCGATGAGGCTTGCCTTGCCCTTGCCGGACATTTCATAGTAGCCGAAAAGACGCAGGCCGAGTGCGCCGAAGAAGGTGATGCACATGCCGGAGAGGGAGAAGACACCGAAGAGGATATTCGCCATCAGGAAGCCGACATAGAAGACCGGCAGGAAAATGAAAGGCAGATTGTATGCGATGCGGGTCGGGTTCACGCTGCGGCGCATATCATCCATCCAGTCCGCCATATCGAAGCCGAAGAGGCCGAGCGGGATGAAGGAGAGCAGGATGACCGTATCCCAGATGCCGGAAAGTCTGTCGCGGTCCTGTCCCAGCCACCATACGAAGCCGCAGAGGAAGAGGCCGACAGCGCCGCCCAGTGCATAGTACCAGGTAGCGGGGATGAATTTCACGGCAATCATAGAGACGGTGGTCAGGAGGGAACCGATCACGATGTACTTGGTGAGTTCTCCCTTCGAAAGCTGTCTGTCTTCCGGGATCTCCGACTTGATCTGCGCGAGGATCTCCACCATGAAGAGCAGGAGGAAGATCGCCAGCGCTGCGAACGGATACAGGAAGAGAGAGATCACGATCAGAAGGACGGGGACAAAGACTCGCATCCCCTTGAAGACCTGCAGCTTCTTGAAATTCAGCTTGCGTTTCTGGGTGTAAATGGTGAGGCGCATGAAGACCAAGTACGTCAGCATGATGCCTACCGTTTCCATCGGTTCACTTCCCATGTAGAGCAGCGCACAGAAAACGAGCATTGCCATATTCGCTCCGGTAAAGCGGCAGATCAGTGTACTGAAAATGCCAATGTTCAGAAAGGCCACTACGGCGTCAACAAAATTCAAAACATCCATCTCCTTAATAAAAAATAGAATTATCTTTTCTAGTATATATGGTACGCGGGTTTTACGCAAGGGAGGTTGGGGGATTCGTGACTAGTGACTGGTGACTCGGGATTAGTAGCTAGGGATTAGGTCATTCTCTCGCGTTTTTATCCCGCTAGGACCCTATTCGGCTCGCTACGCTCGCCACCTTCCCCATGCGGGGAAGGCTATGGCGCGGGGAAGCGGTATTCTGATTTTCTACCTTTTCCCTACTTCCTCTGGAAGGAGGTGCCCCGAAGGGGCGGAGGTTGGCTCCCGTAGCGAGATGAAAAGAAATGTGAGACAGTCCATCCTCTCGTATCGTCATCCCGAGCGTAGCCGAGGGATCTTTTACGTCGTAGGGTATTCTGCACATATGAGGGAAAGAGAAAATCGCATAGGTGCTGCTCCTCATCTCACACTCTCCGTTTGACCGTTGTGCAAGGAAGATTTCTCGCTACGCTCGAAATGACGATATGGGGGAGGAGACATTGCGAAGGGTCAGCGCTTTTGCATGACCGCTGAGCAGCCCCCTTGAAGAAGGGGCACGCCGAAGGCGGAGGATAGATCTGCCCCGCGGGGGCAGCCTTTTACGGGAAGGGATGAAAGGGGATGTGAGCCGCGATCGGGTATTCTCGTTTCATTGACCTGAGGCGGTTGTTCTCTCGCATTTTCATCCCGCTAGAACCCTATCTGGCTTGCTACGCTCGCCATCTTTCCCATGCAGGGAAGGCTATGGTTCGGGGGATAGTGTGTATTCTACCTCCTTCCCTTGGAAGGAGGTGCCCCGAAGGGGCGGAGGTTGGCTACGCAGCGGTATGAAAGGGAATGTGAGAGAGTCCGTTTTCCCGTATCGTCATCCCGAGCGGAGCCGAGGGATCTTTTTCGGCTACGGGTTTCTTCTTTCCTGTGTGAATCTGTCTGCATGAAACACCGTAGTGTCCAGTTCATATGGAGCATGGTGTTTCCCGTTATCCGTTGTTCTCGCATCCTTGGCTTGACCGCGAACGGAAAAGATTTCTCGCTTTCGTTCGAAATGACGATATGGGGAAAGCGGTATTCTCCTTTCTCATCCCTAGTCCCTAGCCACTAGTCACCAGTCCCTAGTCACCAGCCGCTGGACACGCATCCCTCTTGCGTCATCTGTTATAATAGAAACGTAGAAATATATCTCTTCAGGGCGGGGCGGAATTCCCCACCGGTGGTAAAGATCTTCTGAGCCCACGAGCTGCAGATGTCCTGCAGTAGATCTGGTGAGAACCCAGAGCCGACGGTTAGAGTCCGGATGAAAGAAGAGTGGTAGACTTTTTGGCTGTCCACCTCCCTGAAGGAAAGGAAGGTGGATTTTTTGCGTATCGATGAAGACAGAAAATTCATGAGCCGTGCGCTGGAGCTAGCAGTGCGCGGTATGGGACATACCCGTCCGAATCCGATGGTCGGGGCGGTGCTCGTAAAAGATGGCCGCATCATCGGCGAGGGCTGGCATGAAGTATATGGCGGGCCGCATGCGGAAGTGAACTGCTTCGCTCACGCGACAGAAGATCCGAAGGGGGCGACGCTCTATGTGACGCTTGAGCCCTGCTCACACTATGGGAAGACGCCGCCGTGCGCTGACCTCGTGGTAGAAAAAGGCGTCGACCGCGTGGTCGTCGCGATGGTTGATCCGAATCCTCTCGTCGCGGGCAAGGGGATCCGCAAGCTGAAAGAAGCGGGGATCTTTGTGACGGTCGGTATCATGGAAGAGGAAGCGAAGAAGCTGAACGAAGTCTTCCTGAAATACATCACGCAGCACAAGCCCTTCGTCCTCTACAAGGCTGCGATGTCTCTGGATGGCAAGACGGCTTGCCACACGGGGGACTCTCAGTGGATTTCCTGTGAAGACTCGCGGGAAGAAGTACATGTCCTGCGCGGCTGCTACAAGGGCATCATGGTCGGCGCAGGGACGATCCTTGCGGACAATCCGCAGCTCACTGCCCGCACAGAGGGGATGATCGACCCTGTGCGTATCATCGTGGACGGAAAGCTCTCCGTGCCGCTCAAAGCGAAGGTATTTCAGGAAGAGGGGGAGAATATCATCCTCACCACGACTGCCTCGGATGAGGGGAAGCGCAAAGCGCTCTCGGATATGGGCGTCGATATCATTATGACGGACGGCGAAGAGAACGGCAGTGTCGATCTCGAGGCCGCCATGACGGGGCTTGCTCTGAAAGGCATCGACAGCATCCTCTTAGAGGGCGGCGCGACGCTCGCCGCGTCTGCCTTTGATGCCGGCATCGTCGACAAGGTACGCATCTATACCGCGCCGATGATCATTGGCGGCGTCTCTGCGCCCGGGCTCATCGGAGGCGAGGGCGCACCGACCATCCCGAAGGCCATCCGTCTCCGTGACATCCAGACGCAGATGACGGGGAAGGATCTCGTCATCGAAGCGTATGTAGAAAAAGAAGCCAAAGAAGAAAAGGCAGAGTCCACGCGCCCGACAGACGTCGACTTGCTGAAGAGAGAGGAAGAGCCATGTTCACAGGGATCGTAGAGGAAATCGGGACGCTTCGCAGGATGAAACCCACAGCATCTTCCTGCACGCTTACCATTTCTTGTGAAAAAGTCCTCGAGGGGACGAAGCTCGGCGACAGCATCGCGGTGAACGGTACCTGCCTCACCGTGACGCGGATGGATACGCACTCTTTCGACTGCGACGTCACGCCGGAGACGCTTTCCCGCACGTCGTTTTCCATGGTGCGCGTCGGATCGCCCCTGAATCTCGAGCGTGCGCTCCGTCTCTCGGATCGCTTGGGCGGTCACATCGTGCTCGGCCATGTCGATACCACGGGACGCCTGATCTCCTTCATCAAAGAAGGAAATGCGGTCAATATCACCATCTCTGTCGAGCAGAAATGGATGAAATACATCGTAGAAAAAGGCTCCGTCGCTATCGACGGCGTGAGCCTCACTGTCGCGAAGCGGGGGAAAGACCGCTTCACGATCTCCCTCATCCCACATACGGGGGAGAAGACCATCCTTCTCGGGAAACGCCCGGGAGACCCGGTGAATGTCGAGTGCGACTACCTGGGAAAATATGTGGAGCAGCTCATGAAAAAGGACACGGAAGAAGGTCTCACCATGAGCATGCTTGAGACATTTTCTGGAGGAAACTATGGAATTTAAATTTGACCCGATTGAAGATATTTTAGAAGAGATCAGAGAGGGACACATCGTCATCATGCAGGACGCCGAGTCCCGCGAAAACGAAGGCGACTACATCTGTGCCGCAGAATTCGCCACGCCTGAGAATGTGAATCGCATGGCGTCCGAAGCGAAGGGCGTCATCTGCATGCCGATGTCCGAGGAGATCGCAGAATCCCTGTACCTCGGACCGATGATCCGTCACAATACGGACAATCACCAGACCGCCTTTTTAGAGTCCATCGACTACAAAGACTCCGGCACCGGCGTCTCTGCCGCTGCCCGCTCCATGACAGCCTTGGAAGCCATCAAAGACGGCGCGAAGCCGGAAGATTTCCGCCGCCCGGGACATCTCTTCCCGCTGAAAGCACGCCGCTGGGGCGTCCTCGAACGGCAGGGCCATACCGAAGCGACCGTCGACCTCGCCCGCCTTGCGGGGCTCAAGCCCGCCGGCCTGTGCTGTGAGATCATGAATGAAGACGGTACCATGGCCCGCCGCGAAGACCTCTTCCGCCTCGCAAAGGAAAAAGGCCTCAAGATCGGCAACATTCAAGAGCTTATCGAATACAGAAAAAAGCATGAGATCTTCGTCGAACGCATCACCGCTGCCAAACTCCCGACCAAGTACGGCGACTTTGAGATCTACGGCTTCGTGAACCGTATGAATGGCGAGCACCACGTCGCTCTCACCATGGGCAAGGTCGATGACGGATCTCCCGTCCTCTGCCGCATCCACTCCGAATGCCTTACCGGTGACTGCTTCGGGTCGCTCCGCTGCGACTGCGGACAGCAGCTCTCCGCAGCCATGCGTCAGATCGCTAAAGAAGGCCGCGGCGTCCTCGTCTACCTGCGTCAGGAAGGCCGCGGCATCGGCCTCATCAATAAGATCCGCGCCTATGCCCTGCAGGATGAAGGCTATGACACCGTCGAAGCGAATCTCAAGCTCGGCTTCGCTGCCGACCTTCGCGAGTACATGACCGGTGCGCAGATCCTTAGAAATCTCGGCGCGACACACATCCGCCTCCTGACAAACAACCCGCAGAAGATTGACGACGTCAGCGAGTACGGCATCACCATCACCGAGCGCGTCCCCATCGAGATCGCGCCCACCAGAGAAGACGAATTCTACCTCAAGACCAAGCAGGAAAAAATGGGCCACATGCTGAAGCTCGACCAGGACATCATAGAACCGAAGGCATAGGATTTTAGTGGCTAGAGACTGGTGACTGAAATGCCAGTTTCGGGGATTTCAGTTTACAAGAATCGGCGCATCGGCCATATATTCGCGGCGCAGCCGCCACCACAACCCCGAACCCTGAACCTTGAACCCTTGATGTTACCATTTATAAAATATGTTACATATACCCAAAGGAGACTACCTCATGAATATCATTTCCGGACTTTTCAATGAAAGCGACATCCGCGTCGGCATTATCGCTTCCCGTTTCAATGAAGTCATCGTTTCCAAACTCATCGACGGCGCAGCCGATGGTCTTGCCCGTCACGGCGTCGATATGGACAAAGTCGATCTCGCCTGGGTGCCGGGTGCCTTCGAGATCCCGCTCGCAGCGAAGAAAATGGCAGAAAGCGGTAAATACGATGCCGTCATCTGCCTCGGCGCTGTCATCCGCGGCGAGACCGATCACTACGAGCACGTAGCGACCGAAGTCACGAAAGGCGTCGCTATGGCTTCCCTCTCCAGTGGTATCCCCGTCCTCTACGGTGTCCTCACCACCGATACCATCGAGCAGGCCATCAACCGCGCCGGCCTCAAATCCGGCAACAAAGGCTTCGAATGTGCGATGGATGCACTCGAAATGGCGAGCCTTTTCAAAAAGCTGGAAAAATAAAAATCATAGAAAAGCAGCCTGTCGGTTTTCATCGGCAGGCTGCTTTTCTAGTGCCTGTTTCCCTCATACAGATACAAAATATGATGAGAGAATGTTTCTTTTCTGCTTGTGTATTGCGGAATTTCTCTTCGCTTTTTCTCTGTTTTTTGTTACAATACAGGTAGAAAGGCGGTGATGCCATGGGACGATTCAAACAATGGGAAGAGCTGACCATCCAGGATAATTTTCTTTTCCAGAAAGTCATGCAGAACCAGCGGATCTGCAAATACCTGATCGAGAAGATTTTGGGTATCCGGATCGAAAAGATCACATTTCCAGAAGGCGAAAAATCCATAGACAACCGCTACGACAGCAAAAGCATCCGTCTGGACGTCTATGTGCACGATGAAAACGGTCATGTCTATGACATCGAGATGCAATGTACGAATGGCAGCGAAGGGGAACTCCCCAAGCGGACCCGCTACTATCAAGGCATGATCGATATGGACGAGCTGAAAAAAGGGCAGTACTATACAGAGCTGAAAGAGTCCTTCATCATCTTCATCTGTACCTTCGATCCCTTCGGGGAAAATCTCCCCATGTATACCTTCCGCCATCGCTGCATCGAAAAGGAAGGCCTGGAGCTGGGGGATCTTTCGACAAAGATCTTCCTGAACGCGAAAGGCGAAAGTGATACCCTTGACCCGGATATAGCAGCCTTCCTGCGCTATGTGGACGGGAAAGCAGCAGAGGGTGCATTGACGAAAGAAATCAACGAAGAAGTGATCCGGATCAAAGAACATAAAGAAATGAGGCGAGAATATATGACACTTTTGATGGAACTCCAAAAATATAAAACCGAAGGCATGCAGGAAGGGATCGAGATCGGCATGAAGCAAGGTATGGAGAAAGGCATGGAGCAGGGTATGGAGAAGGGGATGGAGAAAGGTATGGAGCAAGGCATGGAGAAAAAAGGTAGAACAGTGATCATGAATCTGCTCAAACTGAACATGCCGATCGAGGGCATTGCTGCTGCGACAGAAAGTTCGATCCCGTATGTGAAAGAAATCGCGCGAGAAGCGGGATACTCTGTCTGAAATAAATACCAGAGCAGTGAGCCGAAAGGTTCACTGCTTTTGATTATCACTATATGTTCTTTCCGCGTTTTGATGAAACAGACTTCCTGCGCTATGTGGACGGGATAGCAGCAGAAGGTGCATTGACGAAAGAAATCAACGAAGAAGTGATCCGGATCAAAGAACATAAAGAAATGAGGCGAGAATATATGACACTTTTGATGGAACTCCAAAAATATAAAATCGAAGGCATGCAGGAAGGGATCGAGATCGGCATGAAGCAAGGCATGGAGCAAGGGATGGAGCAATGGATGGAGGAAAAAGGTAGAACAGTGATCGTAAATCTGCTCAAACTGAACATGTCGATCGAGGGCATTGCCGCTGTGATAGAATGTCCGATCCCGTATGTGAAAGAAATCGCGCGAGAAGCAGGATACTCCGTCTGAGAAGAAGCCACGAATGAGTGAGAGCAAAAAGTCAATAGAAAAATCCCCATGGGCTGCGGCATGTGTCATGCCATAGCCCATGGGGATTTTTCTTACAAAGGCATAAAAAAACATCCGGAAAAGGCTTCCCACCTGTGCCCGATGCAGGCGGAGCTCGGAATCGGTGACGGTCGTCCATGAGCACCGAAGTGCGGGAGGGCCTGTGCTATCGTCGGAACCCGGCCTCGCAGAGGACAGGGAAGTGGCAAAGCCATGCTTCCGGATATTCATTTTTTCTTACTTATCAGCCTAAAATGGGCATTGGCAGCAGGCTGTACGCTTCCGCTGACCCATCCGATGACGCACGGTGCATTTTGCAGATCTGCCCCTTCCGGTGCGGCCCTCCCTGTGATCTCGTAGCGCTTAGAGAATTCTGGAAATCGGAGAAACCGTCCATCCGGAGAACATGTTCAAATATGTCCATGCTTCATGACTATATGGTACTACGTTCTAGAGGAAAAAGCAAGTGGGAAAATATTAGCAACGCAAGATGTAGTTCGTTTTATCGATTGGGAGAATGGCATACATACCATTCTTGCAGTAAATACAGGGGATAAGATGGGGTATACTCTTTGGCGACTGGCGTCTTAAAGTAGCTAGGGATTAGGGATTAGGAACTGGAAACAGGTGATCGGAGACTGGAGATCGGGATCGTACATAAAATATGGATGCTATGAAGGATCAGTATTCAAACGTCACCCATATTCGATAACGCCTATAGCTATCAAATAAGGGAAAGAGTCTCTTATTTGCTTCTAAATAAAACTTTCAGGATCTTGCTGATTTTAGTCTAATTTGCTTGGTATAATGTCTGATGAGAGGATGATACATAAAGGATAAAAACATGTTCCGCTAATTTTATATGAATGATATAATGTAAATGTAAGGGGATCTTGGCTTATTCAATCCTATGGATGTGACTTGTTGACTTGGCGGGCTTAATCGATAAGAAAGGAGCGGCGATCATAATGAGCAGTTTGGGATATTGTGTTCGTTTCATTCGAAAAGACGGGGCAGTGCCGGATACAGAAAACTATTACTATTGGAATCAGGCAGACGCTGCTGAACACCTGCAGATGTTCAGTGATATGGATAATGCTGATTTAAAAGAAATGTATAGTCGGATTCAGATGCTTGTTATCGATGGTCAAATGTCGATGGTATTGCAGGAAATAAAGTATTGAAATGGTACTATAACAGGTAGAAGAGACACGTTTTCTGAGATATTCAGCTTATGGGCTTTCTGCTCATTCTTGATGAAAGGGGAAAACGGATATTATGTAGATTCTTTCTTTAGTTCTGCCTTGTAGAATCTCAAAAGTTAGCAACTCTCATTTTAAATGGGGGTTGCTAACTTATGTCTTAGATCCGCACTCAAGATCCAAGGGCCTGAATCTCTGGGGTTATTATAATCTTTGTTTTTGCAGATTGAATAATGATGATAGTACAATTTATGTTTTTGTTTCCACCCGTGCAACTGCTGATTTATGTTGATGAAAGGAATTGAGTAAATGGATACTTCGGTTATAACTATCCAAAGTTTGGACAAAAAACTAGACAGCAAAGCTGGTATTTCTAAGAAAAAGAAAAAGGAGTACAGGCGGGTAATGACAGATGCACTTCTTTCAGAAGGTATGACTGACCAGAACCAGGTGCGGTTTTGCCATGCTTTTGTAGCGACAGGAATTGCCCCACTTGTAGAATTGCTGAATTCCGAGAAAGGCAAAGACTGGAAAGGAATCATTCAATCTCTTATGAAGCAGACTTATTTTGTTAACGTGGTAAGAATGAGGCTTCGTTTTTTCATGCAGCTTTTGGCTGAAAGTATACATGGTGAATTTAAAAACAGTCAGGCAATATTGATTTATAGCATAAAAAACATAGTGTTTATGGAATTTGACTCCAAAAAGAAATTTAGGGGAGATAACATTTCTCTTTTTAGAGAGGTTGTCTTGGATAGCTGGAAATCTAGAAAGACAATTGATGAAGTAAGCAGTATAGAAAATCTTGAGCAATTAAGAAACTATGTACGTTGTTGCCTGCAAGAAGACAAACAAGAAGTAATAAAAAATCATCCGGAATTTCCGTTATTCTTGTCATGGATAAGGGAAGTATCAAAGCAGAATCAGTCAGTAAAGGATGAAAAAGGCGTGGTAAATAAGCCGGTGGACATAGCGAAATCTGAAGGGAAAAAGCCGGCGGAAGTAACAAAAGAATCTACTCCGGCTGGGGAAGCAGAGCAGCATGAAGCTCCTGTTGTATCTTTACAGAAAGCCATTGATCTGTTTGAACAGAGAATTGTAGAGCGTGATACAGAAATCAAAGAGCTGAAAAAGCAGATTGATGGTTTGAAAGCTCGAATTCAGAAAGAAAGGCAGGCTGCTATTAATGAGAAGGAGCAGTTATTTCATGAGATGGAGCGGGAAAAACAGGGATTTGCCGAAAAGAGCAAAGAATCTCAGAATACGATCAATTCATTGCAGGAGACGCTGAAGCAGAAGGAAGATCTTATTGATAAGCAGGATGAGCAGTTGAAAGAACGAAAAAAATTGCTGCAAGATAATGATATTCGTTTCGAAAATCATTACAAACAGCAGATGATGGCTTTGGGTAATAAGCTGAAGCATTCTTTTTCAGACTTGAGAGTTTCGATTAATGATGTACAGGATGATGATAAAGAATTTTTAGAACTGCCGTTGCAGGATATCATAAAAATTTTGGAAAAAGAAGGGGTAAAAATATAAGGAGGAAAAAATAAATATGCCTTACAAGAACTATTTTGGAATAGATTTCGGGACAACCTGCAGCGGTGTATCTGTATTTCAGCAAGATGACGAAGGAAATCTGACACAGAAAACCGCAATGCATTGTGGGAATGAAATTGGTGAGCCAGACTCTTCTTTCGTCGCCATCAATAAGGAAAATGATGAGGTCATGTGTGGTTATGATGCCTGGAAAAAGAGAAATAAGCTGGCATCGGATCACGTTTTAATTCCATCTGTCAAAATGGAGCTTCGGTCAGATAAAGACTGTGTTGCATCAACGAATCATCGAAGATGGACCGCTGGTGAAGTGGCAGCAGAATTGTTCAGGCATATCAAGTTTTTGGCTAAAAACGAACAGTTTGATATAGGTACAGCTGTTGTTGCTATTCCGGTGGGATATCCGTCCATCGCAAGGCAGGCAATACGGCAGGCAGCGAAGGATGCTGGTATTATGATTCAACAGTTTATCAGTGAGCCGACAGCAGCTTATATGGCTAATAAGCAAAAACTGGCAGGATACTCCAATGTACTTGTTTTTGACTGGGGTGGGGGTACCCTTGACGTTTCTATTCTGCACATTTCAAAAGGAGAAATATCTGAACTGGCTAAGGGGGGGGATGCCTAAAGCTGGGAATGATATCAACCGCATGCTGGCAGAACATATACATGCCAGATTGGTTGAAAAGAAGGGCATTTCTTTGGCATTTGATGATATGGCTCCCGAGTTGAGAGATGAAATGGACTACCTTGCCGAAAAGCTGAAAAAAGACTTTTCTGAGAACTCTAATGTGCGCTGCATGATTCAAAAATATGGTGAGTTTGGGAAAGCTGTTCTGGCATTTGACTATGATCAGTGGTTTGTACCAATTTTACGCCCGGTAATCAATGAGGCGGTGAAATGTATCTATCAGACATTGGAAGAAGCCGGACTGAATAAAGAAAGTATAGATAAAGTGTTGATGGTGGGCGGCAGCAGTAATTTAAGACCGATTATCAGTGAAATTGAAAGTATGTTTGGTATTGATAAAGTGGTAAAACCTGAGAACATGGCTTGGAGTATTTCGGATGGTGCTGCTTATCTGGCTTTGAATAAAGGGGAATATATTTCCAATCAGAACGTGGGAATTATACTGAGTGATGGGACTCCTTATTATTTCGTTTCTAAGGGAGATCCGATAAAGAACTTCAGAAAGAAGCAAAAATTTGGAGTAACGGATACGACAAAGCAGATGCGGCTGGTGTTTACTGGCGTAGAGGATATTGATCGCAGATATGAGACTGTTAATCTTAAGGGGACCTTCGGTTTTTTGGACGAAGGCATTGATGTAATTGCTGAAATAGATCCCAATATGGTGCTTACTGTTCGAGCAGGCAGTGACCTGGTAGAGGATAGTATGAGTCCGGTCTGGAAATATGATCGCCTGAAATGCAGCTATAAATTTTAAGTCGTCGGAGGGATAGCATGAAACAGGTCAGCCCGATTGCGTTTCGAAGCAATTTGTATCCATTGAAGCAGGATGATGCTCACATCAGATCAGATAAAGACTTTCTGGCTCAGATTCGTGATAGAAAGGCTATCGCTGTGCTGCATGAGGAGATCGAGCATCGTGCAATTACAGAATGGATGTATAAACCGTCTGAAATTCAAGAAAAAATTTATGGGAAGATTGTAGTACCGCCCGCCTGGTGTTTGCTTTATCCCGAAACACAGCCTTGGGGAGCAGTTCTTGTGGATGGGAAAGAAAGGGTCGTCTGCAAGTGTGATAGAAGTGATTGCAAAGGATATCAGTACTGCCAAAAGTCTATTATTAACGCAGCTCCGAGTTTAGCGTCTGATGGACAGCGTGAGCAGATGGAGAAATGGTATCAGGGCTGGACAGATCTTAAATATAGAATTGAAGAAATCAGGACTCGATACAATGCTAATGAATTACCGAACGACAATATAATAGAGCAAATAGAGAAGTTTGTCAGTGAAGCCGAGAAGAACGATTCGGTTGATTTATGGCTGCAAAAGTTATGTGACTTAAATGAAAAAGGAAATTATGAGGCATATAATGCGGAATTGTCAGGTCGAGATAAGCGGCTGGATGACATTGCTAAACTGAAAAGCAGGTTGGAAAAAGCGTGCGAGATAAAAAAACGCAAACGCATAGCGGAAAACAGTCGTGAGTTTCATCAAAACTGGATGACTGACTGGAAAGCGCTGGAAGATGAAGCCGATAAGCATCTGAAGAATTTACCGGTAGAACGATTTGTTTCTGATTTTGCGGATAAGGTGGAAGAACTCAGCCAGCTGATTGAATCAGTCAGATCTTCAGAAAAAAGACATAAAGAAAGCATTGAAAAGTATCAGACTGTTGAGGGGAAATGCAGTGGGCTTTTGACACGAATTCAAAAATTATTTGTTTGCCTTGATGAGATTGCCGATAAAGTAAAAAAGTTAACGCCTGTGGCTGATAATTTCGCGCAGGATCAAAAAGGAGAAGGCGATATATCCAATCAACGGCTTTTTGAATCATTCAAACAGGTAGAGCAGGAGGAATTCATTCATTTTCCCGTGGATGCCAGAACGATTGTAAATGCAGGGCCTGGGAGAGGAAAAACGTATTCTCTGATAGAACGGATTATTTATCTTGTGAAAGAAGAAAATGTGGCTCCGGAGGATATACTGGTGCTTTGTTTCAGTCGTGCGGCTGTTGCTGAAGTACAGAATCGAATTCAGAAAAAATGTGCCGGTGATGAAGAGCTGGAGGGGTTGGACTGGCAGATTGGTACGATAGATTCCTATTGCTGGATGCTTACGCACAGTGATGATGAACAGGCTGTCGAGAATATGATACCGAATTCATATGATGCAGGTATCAGAAATGCGCTTAAGAGGTTAAATGCTGGAAAGCAAGAGGTACCTGACTATAAATATATTATTGTAGATGAAATTCAGGATATCATCAGCATAAGAGCCCAGTTTGTTTTGGAGCTATTGCAACATTTAGAAAAAGGAACCGGATTTGCTCTTCTGGGGGATTTCTGCCAATCCATTTATGATTTTCAGCTTAAAGACAAAGAAAATGACGTAGTAACATCCAGCCGCTTTTTTAAAGCACTTTGTAACATTTCTGGAGTTGACAGGATCTCTTTTTTCCATAACTACCGCTCAGATGCGGACTCTGCATTAAACAAAAAACTTGATGCAATGAGACCAGCGCTGATTAATGAAGATGCGGACAGCGCAGCTCAACAAATCAAGGATATCGAAAATTCTGGGATTTTATCGAGTGATACCTTGGACTCTATTGTAGACTCTGTCATAGAGGAGAGTAAGGAGGAGAGCCATAAAGCAACAGGCATTCTTACGTGGAAAAATGTGACAGTTACAGAAATTGCCTCACGTTTTTATGAGTGCATGTTTGAAAATGATGTGTACTATCCTGTGCATGTCCAAAGAAGGAAAGATAACGCATACTTAGCTGGATGGATCGGATTATTTTTTCAGCATTATCAGGGGGACCGGATTGACAAGGAAAAATTTATCGATTCGTTTGAGTCCTTCTTTGATGATGAGACAAAGCAAAAACTAAACATGAATCTTCCTGCTTTCTGTTACTGGGACGCATTGGAACAGTGTATGGTCGAGGAAGATTCATATGGCAAAGGGCATTATACGGTGGAGAGCCTTCTGCGAAACATTAGACTCAAAGCCTGGCGTTTCCGGGAAAACTGTGGAATCTTACTTTCTGGTTTTGTTCCGAACAGCTCCATTATCATAAGCAATGTTCATCAGGCCAAGGGCAGGGAGTATGACCAGGTGTATATTTCGAAAGATCTTCTTGATGTTTCGTGCGATCCATCTGATGAGACGTGTCGGGTGGCTTATGTGGCATTAAGCCGTACCAAGGGGGATGTTGGAATTTTGGACGAGGAATTTGACAGCTTCCCTCGCTGGCATCGTATTGACGGAATGGGGCGGGGATATAAGAAAAATGGAGAGAGACGCGGTTTCCGGCCTTCCCAAATTGAATTCGGCCTTTACGGAGATATCGATGAAGCTGGATTTGCAAAGAAAGAAATCCAGCAGTATATCCAGAAGTTTTTGCCAGTTGGTACACTGCTGCAGCTGAACAAGCACATTACGCAGCAGGATGGGCGAAGAAACCTTGGTTATGAACTGGCGATGGATGGCGGAGATTCTGATGTTCCTGATGTTTTGGGAAAAGCAGGATGTGCCTTTATGGAGGATTTATATGACGCCATGTCAGATGCCACGCGAAGGAGAGATATGCTTCCTTCTCTTGAGGATTATCCCAGAATAATCAATAATCTGTATGTCAATGATTTGATAACAATTATTGACAAGGATTTGGGACAGGGAGATGGCGTGAAAAAATATGGGAATCTTGCCGTCTGGAGCGGATTATCGCTGACAGGAATAGGAAAATGTGAATATTCCTACTGATTGCTGATTTGGGTAATGACTCTGATTTTTATGATTTTGTGTTATAAAAGTATTGATTTCGTCGTAGTCTGCTTTTACGCGTGCATTGTTTTGCTGCAACTGTGAAAGCAGATTCTGCGATTTTATCAGCACTTTATTTGCGCGGATGGAGGCCAGACATGTCTGGATATGAGAAATTTTATAAGGCTCGGGAAAATATAGTTGATATTCTGCGTAAAGACTTAATCGGTCCAATCTCGGCTGATGAAGTTTTACATGAGAATCCGGAACGCTACTATATCATGGGCAAATTATATCCGCAGAGGCCTGATGCACCAGGGGGCTCGGGCAGCATGGCCGCTGAAGAGGCTGATATGGAAGATGATTCTGTAATTAATCAGAGTGATCAGATTTTTACCAGAGCAGAAGATATGCAGGATAATCCACTGGCATTCAGTAATGCGGTCAGGCAGAGTTCTGCAGGTATCACATTTACGGTGAGAGCGGAGGCTCCCTCTTTTGACTGTAAGGTGTCCTGGGCTTGGTATCGTCATGAGAATACGGATGGCAATACGGACAAAAGCGCTGAATGGTGCAGAGAGCCGCAGAACTGGGTTCGAAAGTTTGATATTCCTGTAGAGAATTATGGGAGCCGTTATTTTTCAATAAAAGATGATGTGTGGCTTCATATGCACTGGCTGAGGAAGGAATCTGTTGCTAATGATACCATTGTTACATTGACGTTGATCAATAAAAATGTCATTGAAGAAATGGATTCCCATACTTCTAAAGAAGAGACCATTAAAAATATATTGTTTCAAGTTCAGCTGTCAGTGGAAGGTGAAGAGGGCACTTTCGTAAAAATTCCGACCAATGGAAGCATTAGCAATGATGAGGAAACTCTTGAAATGCAGCTGCTATACCATGACTATTCATGCTTTGGTCAAGGGCATGGCTGCTCTGTGGAATGGGATCTTGATCATGGAAATACTCCGCACTGGATTTGTATGGCCTTTATACCGGAATATAATTTGTGTCAGATGCGGCCAGTCATTTTCAAAGATAATCAGACATTCAACATGAAGTTTCTTATGGAAGCGGACTCTGCCCGAATTATTGATGGGCTGAATGATTTTCTTGATCGTTATGGCAAATGGATTGAAAAGAGCGAGAATGAGATTTTTTCGCTGGATAAGAAGCTGACCAAAACTGCAGAAGGAAATATAAAAAAGTGTTCCACCGCTCTTCAAAGGATGCGTAAGGCTGTCAAGTTGCTGCAAAGTGCTGCGAAGGCATCGGGGGAAGCACGCGCGACATGGAGAGCCTTTCAATTGGCCAACCAGGTCATGTATATGCAGAGAAAGCAGTCTGGGGTAAAGCTTTATGGCACGGAGATCGATGACAGAGATATCAACTGGTATCCGTTCCAGCTTGCGTTTTTTCTGCATGAAATTGCTGGGATTATCGATCCGTCAGATGATACCAGAGATATAGTGGATTTACTGTGGTTTCCTACTGGCGGTGGTAAAACAGAAGCGTACCTTGGTATAGCGGCTTTTACCATTCTTCTAAGACGGATGAGAAATCGGCATGACAAGACCACTGCAGTTTTTATGCGGTATACTTTACGACTTCTTACCCTGCAGCAGTTTGAACGAGCGTCAATGATGATCATGGCGTGCAATGATTTGAATCGGCAGGAGAACATCAGTGATGGGGAAATCGGTATTGGACTCTGGGTGGGGAATGGATTAACGCCCAATAAATTAGCAGATGCAGATGACTTTTTGCAAAAAGTAAAGTCAGATTCATTCAGCCGAGTGAGCAATCAAAGTGGGAGTCCTTGTCTCTTAAAATGTTGCCCATGGTGCGGGCATCTGATCAATGAGACAAATTATGAGGTTAATAAAACTTCGCGCAGGCTTGAAGTTCATTGTGAAAATCCAGATTGCATTTCTCAGCGTTTTGATCATGGTGTATTGCCAATTCATCTGGTGGATGAAGACATCTATGCCCACAAACCAACTTTTATCGTATCCACGGTTGATAAATTTGCGCAGCTCCCCAAACAGGATCAGGCTGCTGCTTTGTTTGACAGAGAGCATGCAGCGCCCAACTGTCCGCCAGAACTGATTATCCAGGACGAAATGCATTTGATTTCAGGACCACTGGGAAGTATGGTTGGTCTGTATGAAACGGCTGTCAATGCACTATGTACAACAGATCAGGGGATTGGCCCTAAAATCATCGCTTCTACTGCAACAGTATCGAATGCAGCCTATCAAATTAAACAGTTGTATGGAAGAAATTATTCTCAATTCCCGCCACAGTGTCTCACTACTGATGATTCATTCTTCGCTTTTAAATCGAAGATGACAGAAAAACCGGCAAGACTTTATTGTGGTGTTATGAGCAGCAGCGCGACTTTGGCGACCACTCTGATTCGAGTACAGGCGGCGCTCTTTTTCGCTACAAGAAGTTTACTGTACCGTGATCAGTTTGAGCGGGGAGTTGCGGATAACTACTGGACGATGGTCTGCTATTTCAACAGTATCAGAGAACTGGGCAATTCATTAACGCAACTGGAAGACGACGTCAGAGGTCGATTTGAATATCTACGAGATATGAAATTTAAACATATGCAGGAAATGCAGGGCGTCGAGTATCCGTCCTATTTTGCAGAACTGACAAGTAGAAAAGGCTCTGATGAGGTCGCAGAAATTTTATCAAGACTTGAGTATTCTATTACTGATGAAAATAAAGCAGACAATGTCATAGATTGCGTGGCTTCGTCCAATATGATATCGGTTGGTGTGGATGTGTCAAGGCTGGGAACCATGGTTGTTGTCGGACAGCCGAAGACCAATTCGGAGTATATCCAGGCTACAAGTCGCGTGGGGCGTAAAAATCCTGGCCTTGTGATAGCATTGTACAACGCAAGCCGTTCGCGTGATCGCAGTCATTATGAACAGTTTTTAAAATATCATGCTGGTATGTATCGATATGTAGAAGCGACCAGTCTGACTCCGTTTTCCGATCAGGCAGTGTTGAAAGGTGTACATGCAGTTTTCGTTACACTTTGCAGATATCTGGATTTGAAATTACAACCGAATGATGGAGCTGGAATGTTCAGACCAGATTTGCCCATAGTAAAAAGAGCCAAAGCTATTATTCTGGCTCGTGTTAGAGATGTTGATCCCATGGCAGTTGATCTGGTGGAAGAGCGATTAGATGAGTTTATTGACTATTGGGATCATGTAAAGGACACACATTCTTATACTAAAAAAACTCCTGGAGACAAGTATTATCTCCTTCAAAACGATATAAGCGGAGAGAAATTCAGCACGATGAACAGTATGAGAACGGTTGACGAAACATCGGGTGTTTATGTTTACAATAACTAAAGGAGCTTACTATGGGATTCAGCAAAAGGCCGCTAATAAAAAAGAATTCGGACGAAGAGGGAATTGAGTGGAACGAGCCGTTGCAGGCTGGAGAGTTGCGAAAAAGCCAGATCATTACCACTTTTGGTCCAGGAGCCGTCGTAGATCTTGAAAAATTCTCCGGTATTATTGCGTCGGCTGATTTATGGGAAAGAGCCTATAAGAATTCAAATCAGCAAAAACGAATTCCGGAGTCTGCCAAAATTCATGACAGGAATTTAGAGCATCTGCTTGGCGTCCGATATTTTCTCGCTCCAAAAACAATGGAAAGTAATAAAAATAGCAGCAATCATCTTTCGCAGGATGTATACGCTTTTCGATTTCCCTATATGCACTTCTGCCCTGCCTGCGGAAGACTGGACGTCTATTGGAAGCTGGGGAGTGGGGATAATGATTTTACTACCTGCCGGCACTGCGGGAAAAAACACAAATTGATTCCATCCAGATTTGTTGCGGCCTGCATAAATGGGCATATCGAGGACTTTCCGTTTAACTGGTGGGTACATCGTGGCAAGACACAGTTGGATCATAAATTAAAGATTCGATTCAATAACACTTCTGGTGGGCTGGAAAGTATTATTATTCATTGCGATACGTGCGGAAAAGAACGTTCCATGGAAGGGTGCATGTCTGCCAATGCACTTCGGGGGTACAAGTGCAAAGGGAAAAGACCGTGGGGCGGAAAGAGCAAAGAGGTCTGGGAAAAAGACTGTATCGCGGGAATGCACGCACTGCAGCGTGGCGCTTCTAATGTGTATTACTCAGTCATCAGGAGTGCTTTGACGATCCCTGAGTGCAGGGATCCTTTCTATCAGCTGCTGGATGATCACCCGGAATTGCTTAAATTATATCAAGAAATTAAAAAGACTCCGGCTGTTTCAATGACAGGGCTTCTGGGAGCAATAAATTCTGATCTTAAAGAATATTTAACTAAGTATGGCCTTTGTGCAGTCAAAGAAAAATTTGAAAGATACAGCGCTGCAGGCAATGAAGATTATTCTTATGAAAAACTGCGTGAAGATGAATATGATGCTTTCTGCGGCGGGGATAATAAGGATAAGAATTTCCGTATAGAAACATCTGCTGTGCCAGAAGCATTTACCCCATTTTTCAAAAAGATCGTTAAAGTGCATAAACTGCGGGAAGTGATGGCGCTGGTAGGATTCCGAAGAGTGCTGTCACTGGATCCATCAGATGCAAACAATCAGGAAACAGAGAAGCTGAAAGCGTTCAATCGAGAACTCCATCCAATGGGATATATAGAGCCGAGCATCAAAAAAACGGAATGGTTGCCTGGAATTAATTTGTATGGGGAGGGGATTTTCTTCCAACTGAATATGGAAACATTGGACAAATGGGCAGCAATCGTTCGTGATTCTGGCCGGTACAGAGCCATGTACCAGCGGATTCCGGCGGGCAGTGCCATGCAGAAAGTGTTTTCTGAACCATACGTATTATTGCATACATTGTCTCATTTGCTCATCAGACAGATTACGCAGGAATGTGGCTATTCGGAAGCATCAATTAAAGAAAGGATTTATTCGACATATCCTGGAAGAGTAAAAACGATGGCAGGCGTTCTTTTATATACCTCATCAACTGCGTCTGATGGAAGCCTCGGCGGGCTGGTACGTATGGCAGAAACAGATATTATAGAAAAGGTTTTGAAAAACATGCTTGATCAGGCAAAATGGTGTTCGTCGGATCCGTTATGTATCGAATCTACAACACAGGGATATAATTCTTTGAATTATGCAGCTTGTCATGCCTGTGCTTTATTGCCGGAGACCTGCTGTGAATCGTTCAACTGCCTGCTTGATCGGGTGGCAGTTGTCGGCCGACATGATGAAACTGGGAATATCTCTGGATTTTTTGAGCTGGGGGATCTGGGCTCTGCTGCAGAAGATTTTTAGGCAGAAACGAGATTAAAGTTGGGGCAAACACCAAGCAGCCTTACCTGCGTGGATAAAGGAATGTTATTGTCTGGCGAGGATTTCAATGAAACCGTCTGGGATAATCTTCTCGATATGTGCGATGATACGCTAGCAGGAGGATATCGAAGGGAATCGGATCTTGGAAGCATTGTGTCAGATTGCGCAGAATGCCAGTGGTTCCTTTTATATATTTTATGATAAGCTCCAAATGATCCAGAGCAGCCGAATTTCCAGAGTGATCAGAGAGGCTGATTGTAAATTGACTCTTTATAAAAACTGCAGAAATACAGAAAATATTGCATGGACATCGATTCAACTCATATCAGATGAAACACCGGAGATGTCTGAAAATGCAGTGGCTGGCTGCAGCCCTGGGATGTATTTTGCGGGGGATCTGGCAGGTGTGTTTTGCGCAGTAGATGAATCCATACGGAAATTCGAGCAAAGAGGATATCATGATATAGTTATTCTGACAATGAAAACAGAAGTAAAAAGCGTTTTGTCTGATTCTGATCAGATGCAGGAAAAGGATAATAGGCTTTATTACAGTGGTCAATATCTTTTTACATCCTGCCGGAAGTTTAAAGGACTGCAGGCGGATTGCGTCATACTTGTAGATTTTGATGCGGAAACTTTTGACGATGACGGCAAGCTTCTGTTTTATGTGGGAGCATCCAGAGCAAGGCTTGAGCTGCATGTAATTTCTACGATGTCCGCGAATGATTGTGCCGTTATTCTTGGGAAAATTGATGCAAAGGTCAGCAGTTTAAGTGAATCTCGAAAAATTCGCACACAATTTGGGAGAAAAATGAAGTGCATTGCAAAGATTATCACGTAAGTGTCCACTTCTAATGGTTAAGGAAATGTCTTGAGGTAAGGCATTTCCCGCTTTATTCTGCTTTTGATAATCCAACTGTTTTATGATAAACTGGGAAGAAATATATAGAAAATCATTCCCGGAGGAATAATGAAAAAGATTACTGTTACGTTGGATAATGATATTTTGGCTCTTATAGAAAGTCGCCTTGCTGCAGATGGAGAGACGATGCAGGATTTTGCTGTTAATGCATTGCGGGAAAAACTGATGAAGGTAGAGGATAAGAAAAAAGGTAAGTTTACTTTTATCGATTTGTTTGCTGGAATCGGCGGCATGCGCCTTGCTTATGAGTCCGCAGGAGGCAAGTGCCTTTACTCCTCTGAGTGGAACAAGTATAGCCAGCGGACCTATTTTGCCAATTTTGGCGAGCTGCCGGATGGTGACATTACAAGAGTCGATGCCCGCAGTATCCCCAGACATGACATACTTGTCGCAGGCTTTCCCTGTCAGCCATTCAGTATTGCCGGTGTCTCCAAAAAGAAAAGTATGGGAAGAGCCACCGGCTTTGAAGACAAGACACAGGGGACACTTTTCTTTGATGTCTGCCGTATTCTGAAGGCTCGCAGGCCATCGGCCTTTATGCTTGAAAATGTAAAAAATTTGAAGAGTCACGATCACGGGAATACATTCAAAGTCATTATGGAATCGTTGGAAGAATTGAATTATCAGGTTTTTACGGCAATTCTTGATGGACAGAACTTTGTTCCTCAGCATAGAGAAAGAATCCTGATTGTGGGATTTGATCGGGAAAGATTTGGAAATGATATTGATTTTGAATTTGATATCACTCCGGTAGAGCCGAAACCGGTGGTGGCTGATATTCTGATGGATCATGTGGAGTCAAAGTATACTCTGTCGGATAAGCTGTGGTCATATCTGCAGAACTATGCTGCCAAACACAAAGCCAAAGGGAATGGATTCGGTTATGGATTGGCACCGCTGGATGGAGTAACCAGAACTCTAAGCGCAAGATATTACAAGGATGGATCAGAAATACTGATTGAACAGGAAGGTAAGAATCCCAGACGATTGACGCCGAGAGAATGTGCAAGACTGATGGGATTTCCAGATAGCTTTAAGATTCCAGTATCAGATACACAGGCTTATAGACAATTCGGGAATTCCGTCGTCATGCCATTGATGGCAAATGTGGCAGAGCTGGTCGTAAAAAAACTTTTTGACTTAAGAAAAGGAAATCATGTAACCGATTGAATTTTTTCGGGCAGGAGGCGTCTGATATGCCGAAAGCGAGTGAATTGGCTATCAAGTCAGTGAAAGGTGCCAGAAATTCTTTTTGCAAATTTTTATCAGCGAATGATACAGGCGCAACGGGTGGACATCAATCCGGCATACTGGTTTCTAAAAGTGCTTCCGGTATGATGTTTCAAGAGTACCTGCCAAGTACCGGCATCTTGAAAAGAGAAGTTAAAATCACATGGCCGGATGGAATGGTAACAACCAGCCGGTTTACCTACTACAGCAGCAAGAGAGAATTGCGAATTACTTCTTTTGGACGCAATTTCAATTTTCTTCGTCCTGATCAGGCCGGATCTCTCTTTGTATTGACGGAGCAGGACTGGGAAGATTACTCTGGCTTCTTCCTGGATACTGACGCAGAAATAGATGAGTTTATGCAGGCTCTTGGAATCAGCCCGACGCAAACCAATGCGCTGATCAATTATATTCCTGTTACAGAAGAATCTCATGAACTTGAGCTGAAACGGCTGGCTGAAAAAATGCTTCGTGAGAATCATGCATTTCCAACAACAGAGCAGATGTCTGCCGAAGCCAGAGTATTGAGAAGTCGCCTGTTTAAGGAAAAAGTCCTTTCTTGGGATAATCCGGATCAGCAGTTGATCAACTGGACAGATGAGGAATTCAAACTGTTTCGCGCGGTAGAAAATGTTGAGTATGGAGGCTTCTTGCGCAGAGGCTTTGACAGCGTTGATGATTTCACTGCGCTGGCGAACAGGGTATTGAACAGACGTAAAAGCAGGGCGGGCAAGAGCCTTGAACATCATCTGGCGGCACTTTTTGATGAGAATTCTCTGGAGTATACAGCGCAGGCAAGGACAGAGGGGAAAAAGGTGCCAGACTTTATTTTTCCTTCTGAATGGAAGTACCATGATATGACTTTTCCGGCGGATAAACTCATATCTTTGGCTGCCAAAACGACCTGTAAGGATCGATGGCGCCAGGTGATTACAGAAGCAGATCGCATTCCGGTACACCATCTGTGTACGTTGCAGCAGGGAGTCTCAGAGGCGCAGATGGATGAGATGCAGTCAGAGAATGTGATACTTGTAGTTCCCAAACCGTATATCAGTGCCTATCCCAAAAATAAACGTGATCGGATCTGGACATTGAAAAAGTTCATTGACTTTGTGAAAGAAAAAGAAGGAATCCAGTAATGACTGATACCATTTCTAAAGAGCATCGCAGCTGGAATATGAGTCAGGTCAAAGGGAAAGACACAAAACCTGAAGTGCAGGTACGCAGCTGGCTTTTTCAGCATGGATTCCGTTTTCGGAAAAATGATCCCCGATATCCCGGGAAACCGGATGTGGTGCTCCCCAAATATAAAACGGTCATTTTCGTGAATGGTTGTTTTTGGCATCACCATGAAGGATGCAGATATGCCTTTGTTCCTAAGACTCGTACTGACTTTTGGCTGGTTAAGTTTAGAAGAAACAGGGTAAATGATACATTTCATCGAGAATCATTGGAAAAGATGGGGTGGCATGTGATTGTCATTTGGGAATGTGAGATAAAAGCTGATTTTGAGGTTGCCATGAATCGTGTGGCAAGCATTTTGCATCAGCGGAGAGAGTAGATCTTGGCTGTAAAGTAAGTTGAAAAACAGTTTATTTTAGAGGGCAAAATGAAAAGATTCATAATGATAATCGTAAGTATAGCGGTTTTCTGCATGGGGATGGATTCTTTTGCAAAAACATCGTCTCATGATGAACGGCTAAACTTAATTCATAGAAAATTTGGTGATGACTTTATCGTGGGACATCACGACTCTGCGAGCGGGGTGCAGGAATGGCTGCCATTACCAGTCTAGGAGGGGAATTATAAGTCTAATGTAAGTACAGATATAGGACACGTTCAAAAGTCTGAAAATTTTTAAGATGTTTGGGTTAAATTGGGATCACCAAATTTCGAGCATTTCTGAAGATGAACCTGTTGACCCCATGTATAAGCGGCGTTTAATGATAAAGATACTTAAAGGTATAACTGTGTGGGGATTTTTTATTGCAGGCGTCACTTTGTCTCTTTTCGCGGCCCTTCGGGAGCGGCAGTCATTTTCATTTCCCTTTCCTTGCCCTGTATGGTAAAATATAACAGTCATACTGACATGAATAATAAAGAACAGAGAGGCGAAACTTATGGCTCATTGCAATGAAAATTATCTGAATCTTCAGGGTGCATACCTGTTCGCGGAAGTCCGCAAGAAGCAGGAGGCGTACAAAGCCGCGCATCCGGATGCGAATATCATTTCCCTTGGTATCGGTGATGTGACGCAGCCGCTGGCTCCGGTCGTGATCGAAGCGATGAAGAAGGCTGTCGAGGAAATGGGACATGTGGAGACGTTCCGTGGCTATGGTCCGGAGCAGGGCTATCTCTTCCTGCGTGAAGCGATCGCGAAGCATGATTTCCAGGATCGCGGATGCGATATTTCCCCAGACGAGATCTTTGTCAGTGACGGCGCAAAGTGCGATGTCGGCAATATGCAGGAGATCTTTGCAGAATCCGATATCGTCGCGATCACTGACCCGGTGTACCCGGTCTATGTGGACAGCAATGTCATGGCTGGCAGAAGCGGCAAATATGTCCGCGGGGCGTATGAACGCTTCGAATATCTGCCGTGCTATGAAGAATGCGGCTTCAAGGCAAATCTGCCGTCTCATGATCCGATGATCATTTATCTGTGTTCGCCGAATAACCCGACCGGCTCTGCGCTGACAAAGAAGGATCTGACGGTATGGGTACGCTATGCACAGCAGACGGGCTCGGTCATTTTCTTCGATGCTGCGTATGAAGCCTTCATCACGGAAGATGATGTGCCGCACAGCATTTATGAGATCGAAGGGGCGAAGGAAGTCGCTATCGAGTTCCGTTCGTATTCGAAGACGGCTGGCTTCACCGGTGTCCGCTGCGGGTACTGCGTCGTTCCGAAGGAGCTGATGCTGGAAACGAAGAAGGGTGAGAAGATCTCGGCAAACCAGCTGTGGGATCGCCGCCAGTGCACGAAGTTCAATGGCTGCTCTTATATCGTGCAGCGCGGTGCGGAAGCGATCTACACCGAAGAAGGCCAGAAGCAGATCCAGGAAACGCTGGATATCTATAGAAAGAATGCTGCGGTCATCTTGGCTGGCGCGAAGGAAGCGGGTCTTCCTGCCTGCGGCGGCGTGAACAGTCCATATGTATGGCTGACGGTGCCGGAAGGTATGACGAGCTGGGATTTCTTTGATTTCCTGCTGAATAAGGCGGAAATCATCTGCACGCCAGGCTCCGGCTTCGGTCCGTGCGGGGAAGGCTATGTCCGTCTGACGTCTTTCAATACGCCGGAGCTGACGAAGGAAGCGGTAGAACGCATGAAGAAGGCACTGGCTGCCAAATAAATTGAAAGGGGAGGGAAGATAGCGATCGGCTCATGCATTGAGAAATGAGAAGATCGCTTTTCCCGAATTGGGAATGAGGGGTGGCGCTTTCGCGTTCAGTCATCGGTCACTTCTGATCCCTGAACCTATATATACAAGGAGTATCCATGAGTACGAATCTGCAGATCGGCATTGTCGGCCTTCCGAATGTAGGGAAGAGCACGCTGTTCAATGCCATCACAAAAGCCGGAGCAGAAGCGGCGAATTTTCCTTTCTGCACCATCGAGCCGAATGTGGGCGTCGTAGAGGTCCCGGATCATCGCATCTATGATCTGGCGAAGATGTTCCAGCCGAAGAAGACGACGCCGGCGTTCACTCGTTTCGTCGATATCGCCGGCCTTGTAGCGGGCGCGTCCAAGGGCGAGGGTCTGGGAAATCAGTTCCTCTCGCATATCCGTGAGACGGATGCCATCGCGCATGTCGTCCGCTGCTTCGAGGATGGAAATATCACGCACGTAGAAGGCTCTATCGATCCTGTCCGTGATATGGATATCATCAATACGGAGCTGTGTCTGGCGGATCTGGAGAGTGTCGATAAGAAGAAGGTCAAGACGGCGAAGCTCGCGCAGGCAGGGATCAAGCAGGCGAAGCTCGATCTGCCGGTGCTTGAAAAGGTATTCGATGCGCTGCAGGAAGGGACGCCGGCAAGAGCCCTTGATCTCTCGGAAGATGATCTGGAGGTCTTGAAGGAGCTGAATCTCATCACGCTGAAGCCTGTCCTTTATGTGCTGAATGTCGCGGAAGATGACATCGCGGATCCGGAAGCGAATCCTTTCGTTCAAAAGGCAGCGGCGCAGGCAGAAAAGGAAGGTGCGAAGTGGGTGCCGATCTCTGCGGAGATCGAGCAGGAGGTCTCTGAGCTGGATGCCGAAGAGGCGAAGGCTTTCTTGGCCGATCTGGGCGAAGAGGAGCCTGGCCTGAATCGCCTGATCCGCAGTGCGTACTCTATGCTGGGACTTATCAATTTCTTCACCGTCGGACCGGATGAATGTCGTTCTTGGACGGTCCGCGCGGGGACGAAAGCACCGAAGGCCGCCGGCAAGATCCACAGTGATATCGAGAGAGGCTTCATCCGCGCGGAGATCGTCTCCTACAAAGACCTGATGGAATGCGGCTCGTATACGACGGTCCGTGAAAAAGGTCTCCTCCGTGTCGAAGGGAAGGACTATATCATCCAGGATGGGGATATCGCTTACTTCCGCTTCAATGTGTAGTTTTTGAAATCAGAGAGCGCAGCCCGCATGGGCTGCGCTTTTTTGTACCCTCTTTGAGGGAAAGGGGGGACTCTCGCATCGTTCCCTCTTTCCGTTGGAAAGAGGTGCCCCGAAGGGGCGGAGGTTGGCTTCCGTAGCGGGGTGAAAGAAAATGTGAGGGAAGCGGTGTTCTCGTATTTCAGACTATACTGATTTCTCTCGCAGATTGCGTTTTTGCATGCCAGTAGAGCAGCCCCTTGAAGAAGGGGCGCGCCGAAGGCGGAGGATAGATCTGCCCCGCAGGGGCAGCTTTCTACGGGAAGGGATGAAAGGGGATGTGAGGATAGCCCGTCCTCCCGCATCGTTATCGAAAGCAGAGCCGAGGGATCTTAACGTGATAGCGGCGTTCTGCATTGGTGAGGAAACGCAAAATTTTTTGTCTCATCGTTATCTCACAGTCTACGTTTTATCGGTGTGTAAGAAAGATTTCTCGCTTCGCTCGAAATAACGATACGGGGGAACGATGGGATGCGGAGGAGCGGTATTCTCATTTCCCTACCCCCGCAGGCTAGCTGCAAACTACTTTCCTTTATTTTTACGCACTTTTCTTTCCTGTGATATAATGACATTATTAGGAGAGAATGTTAGAAGAGAATGTTTTTACGAAATGTAGAGTTTCCTCTACATTTATGAACCCATAAGGAGGGAATATATGAAGAAGAAATGGATGATCGTTCTCCTCATTGTCATCGCAGTGGCAGCGGGCGGCGGTTATTTCTGGTATCAGAAGAGCCATGCTCCGCAGAAGGATAATTACACGGTGGGGGCGGTATCGCGCGCTACTATCGGGCTTACCATCGATGCGACGGGGACGATCGAGCCGGTGAATAGTGTCGATCTCTCGGCGACGGCGTCCGGCACTTTGGAAAAGGTGTATGTGAAGCAGAATGAGAAGGTCACGAAGGGCGAGACGCTGGCGATGATCGAGTCGAAGGCGCTGACGTCCATGATGAAGCAGACGCAGAATACGCTCGCCAATAAGGAGTCCTACTATGAACGTCTGGCAGGCCTTTATGAGAAAGGCGCGATCCCGTACCAGGAGATGGACAATGCGCGCATGGACTATCTGAATGCACAGGCGGCGTATGACAAGGCGCAGGCGGATGTGAATGATACGGTCATCACTTCGCCGATGGATGGCGTGGTCATCGGAGAGCCGATGAAGGAAGGGGAGACGGTGTCTCAGGGGCTGTCTAGCCAGATGGTCATCGTGACGGTCGCCGATCTTTCTTCCATGCGCATCGAGCTTCTGGTCGATGAGACAGATATCGGCGAGGTGGCCGTGGGGGAAGGCGTGGAATTCACGGTCGATGCGTACCCGAACCGCACGTTCCACGGCGTGGTGTCGGATATTTCCAAGAAGCAGTACTCAGCAAGCGGCAGCACGAGCAGTTCCTCGAGCTCGGTCGTGTACTATACCGTCTATGTAGATATCAATAAGGACGAGCTGGAAGGGCTCTATCCGTCCATGACTGCGAGAGCGGTCATCAAGGGCCGCGAGAGCGTGGATGCGCTGACAGTGCCTGTGACGGCGATCCGCAGCGACTCGGAAGGCTCCTATGTCTACGTCAAAGAGGGGGCGGATGTGAAGAAGACCTATGTGACGACGGGGATTTCCACCGAGAAGGAGATCGAGGTGACGAGCGGTCTTTCCGAAGGGCAGGAAATCGTGGTCAGCGGGACTGTCTCGCAGGAAAAGACTTCGACTCCGACGAATAAGAACAATCGCCACGGCCCGGGAGGTCCGGTGTGATGGAGAAGAAAGAGAAATCGGATGTAGTCATCCGCTTGACGGATATCGGCAAGAGCTACTATATCGGGAAGCAGGAGGTGCCTGTCCTGACGAAGATCGATCTTACGATCTCCAAGGGGGAGTTTGTCTCTATCATGGGGCCCTCGGGCGCTGGGAAATCGACGTTGATGAACATCCTAGGCTGTCTCGATCGTCCGAGTCGCGGCTCTTACAAGCTCGATGGGGAAGAGGTCGCGAGGCTCGGGGACAGTGCGCTGGCCTATACCAGAAATCGCAAGATCGGTTTCGTCTTCCAAAGCTTTAATCTGCTGCCGAAGCTCTCGGCGCTGGATAATGTCATCCTTCCCATGATCTATGGGAATGTCTTCAAGAAGGAGAGAAGAGAGCGCGCTCTTCGCATGCTGGACTCCGTGGGGCTGGGTGACCGTGCGTATCATATGCCGGCGGAAATGTCGGGCGGGCAGCGTCAGCGCGTCGCCATCGCGCGAGCGCTCATCAATGACCCTGCCATCATCATGGCGGATGAGCCGACGGGAAATCTGGACAGCAAGTCGACAAAGGAGGTCATGGAGATCTTTTCCTCCTTATATAAAGAGGGGAAGACCATCATCCTCGTCACGCATGAGAATGATGTCGCGGCTTACGCGACCCGCCACGTGATCCTTTCTGATGGACACATTAGTAAAGATATACGAGGGCCTTTATCATGACGAATATTTATTTCGAAAGTGTCCTCATGGCATGGAGCTCGATCGTCAGCAATAAAATGCGCTCGCTGCTCACCATGCTGGGCATCATCATCGGGGTAGCGGCCGTCATTGCGCTCATGTCCATCGGCTATGGCGTGCAGGACTCTATCAAGAGCGATATTTCCCGTCTGGGATCGAATACCATCACTGTCACGCCGGGGACCGGCAGAAAGCCGGGGGTGAAGCAGGCGGCCGGCTCTATGCAGACCTTGACCTACAAGGACTATCTGGCGATCCGCAATCTGCCGAATATCACCTATTCTGCTCCGCTCGTGCAGGGGAGCTACCTTCTCGTCAATGGGAATAAGAACTGGAATACCCGTGTCTACGGCTGTACGCAGGACTATGCGAATCTTTCTGACCTCAAGGTGCAGGAAGGCCGTTTCTGGACGCAGAAGGAGTACAATGCCCGTGCCCGTGTCGCTGTCATCGGGAAAACGGTCGCGACAGGGCTCTTCGGAGAAGAGGATCCCATCGGGAAGAAGGTCCGTATCCATGGGAATCCATTCACCGTGATCGGGCTTTTGGAGGAAAAGGGTTACTCCTTCATGGATCAGGACGATCGCGTCCTCTGTCCCTTCAGCACCGTGCAGGAACGTATGCTGCACATCACCTATGTGAATAACATCGTCATCTCGGCGGATAACAGCAGCGATCTTTCACAGATCGAGTCTGATGTGACGAACCTGCTCCGCACGCGCCACCGCGTCTCCGGGACGGATGATGATTTCTCCATTCAAAATTCGCAGGATCTCATCAAGACCATGGAGTCGACCACACAGACACTGACCATCTTCCTTGGCAGTGTGGCAGCGATCTCCCTCCTTGTCGGCGGTATCGGCATCATGAATATCATGCTCGTCTCCGTCACGGAGCGTACGAAGGAGATCGGCATCCGCAAAGCACTGGGGGCGACATACCAGATGATCATTGTCCAGTTTCTGATCGAGTCCATCACCGTCAGTCTTGCCGGCGGCTTCCTGGGGGTCGCTCTTGGCGTCGGCATCGCGCTCGTGACGCCGCAGCTGTCACAGATCCCGACCGTCATCGCAGCGGGGCCCATCGTCGGCTCCTTTGTCTTCTCTGTCCTGATTGGCCTTATTTTCGGCCTCTATCCGGCACAGAAGGCGGCCAAGCTGAATCCGATCGATGCACTGCATTATGAATAAGGCAAACAAAAAAACCTGACTCATGTCAGGTTTTTTGTTTGGGGTTCAGGGTTCAGGATTAGCCTCGGGGACATGCGGTCTCCCTTGTTTGGGGATGAAAGCCTCTCTTGAATGAGAAATTAGAAATGAGAAATGCGAAATGGTGGTGCGGCGCATA
>ERZ780226.648-NODE-648-length-30832-cov-5.011762_pt1 | contig 30832 bp, 31 predicted proteins | sample MGYA00511165_ERZ780226 | MGnify/ENA primary metagenome ERZ780226 (study PRJEB29588, sample SAMEA2152373) | human gut metagenome | biome: human gut; feature: human-associated habitat; material: faeces | place: Denmark | collected 2008/2010 ...
CTCCTGCCGTTGTCTTATAATAGCATAGTCCATCCTGCTTCAAAGATAGCATCTCTTTCTGAAGCGGAGACAGCGTCGATGTCGGTCCATGTGGCTCTTCCTCTGCCTGTACCTTGGGTGCATCCAGACCGGAAATCGGCTTATTCCCCGTGCTGTCAAATCCACTGCCTGCCGCCACGAAAATAGCGGCAGCCGCAAGAAACATCCCAAGCAATATCTTTTTCATGTGCACTCCTCCTTCTTAACATATAAAATAATCATAATATACGTAATCTGTCTCATTATTAAATACCCGTAAAGACGGATCCTTATGATTGCCATTCACGCGATACACATCTGTACTGATTGACTCCAGTCCCTCATTTGTATATCCATTGCTTTCTCCATAGGCTCTAAGATTGTTTAACTTCAGAGTATATCCTACACCTGCAATAAAAATCGTATATGGCGAAAATGCACTATGATATAGGAAGCAGAAGCCCTGCCATATCATGATGATCTATCTCAAGCGACTGTATGATCGCCTCCGCATTTTTCCTTAGATTGTCATAAGATAATGCCACAACTTTTCCATTACCAACACTTCCTGATGTTGTTATAAGTAATGCCGTATTATCATCCAAATTGCTCCACACATCATTGTATCTTCTTTGATATCTCGTATATTGATGATATCCGGATACTCTTCGATAGTTTCTGCTTTTCAGTTCTCTCACTTGTTCTTCGTGTCGAAACTATTTAATTAAAATGTTTTTATGAAATCCTTTTTTTAAATTATCCGTCACATTCTCTACTTCTATTTCATCCTCATTAACCACATTACTCTGCTTTCCTCCCACATTTGCAATTATGTTCTGTTTTTGAGTACATACAATACTAATCTCTTTATTTGCACATTTTAACAATATGTGGTCTTTTTCAACCTGCCCTTCCGAAATCCATATTTTATTATTTTGAAGTTTTCTCACATTGTACATAAGATGAATCCTATTACTGATTCGAAGATCATCCTTACTTATTTTCAGCACATTGATGCATAACGTTACCATGCCATAGCCCTGGGTCGAGACAACAATAATCTCATCTTCCCCATCACCGTCAAAATCTCCACCAAAAACATCGCTCGTTATCTCCTCCAGTAAAAGCCCTTTTTCCCTATTAAAAATAATATATTGCTGATGCATATTGTCTTTTCCATTCCACGTCTTTATTCGATTTATTTGAAATCGCGTTTGAAGCCACACGGCATCGCTTACTTCACTGTTGACAGGATACACTTCGTATCTGTTCCATTCCGTCACTTCCGAGGAGATATCTTCTTTATCATTACTTTCATTTGTAAAATATTTCAAATGAATTCTACTGGAATCTATTTTTTTATCAATAGCTGATTTATAATATAAAAATATCAATCCTAAAATTGTCGCTACACAAATTACATATATGTTTCTTTTCATTTCATTTTCTCCACTCTTTTAACATACATATGCAATCAAAACAGTACTACTAACATGTTTTATTTAAAAATTATATTAAACATTTTGTCCTCTTTAACCCTGCTGAATTATAATAATTTTGTATCTTTATAAATGATCTTTTAATTTTTCAAATCATGCCACTTTCCGAACCCCTCCCGGAAAACGGCACCTGATATTTTACATACTCAAATGTGCTGTTGTTACCATGATTTTGCATCGTTAAAACCCTTCTACTCCACCCTGTAGATTACGGTTCATACAATCCGTGTAAGACACGCTTCCAATCCTCTGTGTATAATGCACGGCACGATATCATCGCATTATCTTCCGGATAATCACCGGCAGCTGCAGCACACCGGTCAATATCACTCCGAGCGCCACACAGGACGAATAACGGTTGTATCCCATTACATTCATAACGACAGAAACAAAACAGGCAGCAAGAACCAAAACGATCGTTGTGCGCTGATAACGCATCTTTTCCTGTTCCGTTAATCTCTTATTTTCATGGTCAATAGGACTGTTTATCGCAATACTTATTCCGCTGACGAGTAAGAATAACGGTATCAAACGGCTTCCTGAGAAATGGGACACGACATACAGACACCCTGCCAGAAGTCCGGTCGACATGATCATACAGATATACGCATGCTTTGCATGATACCCGCCGCCAAATTTCCGGATCGCCATAAACGGCATGATGATCAGAAAGCCCTCCGGAAACATACCAATAATACCGCTGATGACCAGAAAGATCACCAACGGTACAGTAGAGATTTGTCCGAAATCTGCTCCGGACAATTAAATTTTACTACTTTTTCAAGAACAAATCGATGGGGTTTGCACGAAACGACACAAAAACGCCATTTTTGGTCATTTTGGGGTGTTTTTGGCGATTTTGACCATGTCATACGGAACTGTTCTGCGAAATCGTTACCTGTTTTTCCAACTTTGACGGAATTATTCTGTGATACAGACTTTTTTTGCGGTCGAAGTTGTGATATACTGGAAAGAAGAGGAGGTATCCCCATGCAGGACATTCAACAGGAGACGATTGGACACCGCATCCGGCTCAGGCGCCGGGAACTGGGCTACAGCCAGCGAGAGATTGCCGGGCTGCTTGGCTTTTCCAAGAATCATCTTTCTTCCATTGAGAATGGGCGAACCGGACTAAGCCTTGATAAGTTCGTGGAACTATGCAGCATTCTTCGTGTGTTTCCCGATTATCTTTTACTGGGGGCATTGCATTCCGATCATATCCCTCAGAATATCATCGACAAGTTGCAGCTGTGCAGTGAGGAGGATGTGAAGCTGTTGGAGCAGATCGTTGAGCTGATGGTAACACGCAATCAATCTGCCTGGACCAGGGATCCGGACAATCCGTAGGCTTCATATAATGTTTCATTTCGGACAGGAGGTGTTTTTTTGCGAATTGTGATCTGTGATGACGACAGGGAGCAGATTGAGCAGCTTACCCGTCAACTGAGACAGTTTTTCACCAGCTTGCACAGCAAGCTTCCGGATATCGAGAGCTTTGAGAGCGGAGAGGAGCTTCTTACCGACACCGGGGCGAAGGATATCGTATTTCTTGATATCGAGATGGCCGGACTAAACGGCATCTATGTTGGCAAGGCATTAAAGGAACAGAATAAAAACACCATTATATTTATCATCACTTCATATGTGGAATATCTCGATGATGCGATGCGATTTCATGTGTTCCGTTATCTGACGAAGCCTCTGAATCCCCAGAGACTCTATGACAACCTGAAGGAAGCACTCCACCTGTACAACACCTTAAGTACCACGATCGCGATCGAGACAAAGGATGGGCTGTACACCTACAATGCGTATGAGATCATCTGTGTAGAGGCGCAGGCACGAAAAGTGATCCTATACACGCTGCAGCGCGAGTTGGAATCCATTAATAGTATTGATTATTGGGACGAAGCATTGTCCCTCCCCTGCTTTTTCCGCTGCCACCGGAGCTTTATCGTCAACATGAAATACATTGACCATTTTGATCACTCGCTGATCCATTTATGCAATGACCGGTACACGGCGTATCTGACCAGACGCAAATATTCCGAATTAAGGGAAAAGTATTTGCTTTATTTAGAAAGTACGAGGTAGAAGGATGTCGATTACTATTTGCTATGCGGTGATTTTTCTTTTGGAAGCCTGTATTCTGCTGCAATACTGCAGGAATCTTTTTACTGCCGGACGCAGTGCCGCATTTCGGCTCACCACACTGGCAGTCGGTTATTTTATCTTATTTCTGGGTTCTTTTCATGAGAATTTTACTTTGAATCTGCTGTTGTTTTTGATCGTCAATATGATCTTCTTGTGCATTGCTTATGAACTCAAACCATTGACAGCACTGTTTCATTCGCTGTTCATCACGATCACCATGGTGCTCAGTGAGCTTATCGTTATCAGTCTTCTCTCGTATTTTGCGCCAAGTTTTTACAATGAACGAACCTATTTCCGGAATCTGGTGATCCTATCCGTGATCAGCAAACTGATCTATTTTTTTGTGCTTCAGTTTTCTTCCTTCTATCTGCAGAAGAAATCCTCGGGCAGACTGATCTATGACAGGAGTTCTCTTTTTCTGAATCTGGTGCCGCTGATGTCATGCGTGATCGCCATCGTATTTACCGGCGTCTGCATGAATATCGGTCTGAGCTTTTATTTGGACGTGCTGATCTCCGTATGCACGCTTCTGCTGCTGGTCATGAATATTTTTCTTGCCTGGTATCAGACCATGGTTCAGGAAAAGAACCGGCAGTTTCTGGAGTTACAGCTTCTGCTGCAGAAGGAGCACGACACCACGCAGTATTTTCATTCCCTGTATGCGCAGGATGAGAAGCAGAAGATCCTGATCCATGACATCCGCAGGCATCTGCTGACAATCTCCAACCTCGCCAAGAATAAGGAGTACGATAAGATCACGGCATATATTGACCAGATCGTGCAGTCCTCGGATCTGCAGGAATCTGTCCGCTTCTGCGATAATAAGCTGTTAAATGCGATTCTTTACCGCGCAAAGCAGCAAGCCCGTAGCAGCGATACGACTCTGATCACCGATATCCGTTCCGGCTGTGCCGATCTTTTGTCCGAGCATGATATTACTGCGCTGTTTGGCAATCTTCTGGATAATGCGCTGGAGGCAACGCAGGACATTCCCCGCGCCTCCATTGAACTTGATATCCGGCATCATAATGCAAATATGATCGTGATCACACTGATCAACAGCTGCCGCAGCAATCCGTTCACGGCGAATAAACAGTTGTTTACGACCAAGCCGAATAAGCTCCGGCACGGCTATGGGTTGAAAAGCGTGCAGCGTGTTGTCGAGAAATATCATGGCGAATCGCAGTTTTATTTTGATTCCGATAATTTTACCTTTCACTCCATCATTATGTTGAAAAGTGATGTCCCTATAGCAGACGCAAAAATAGGGGGATAACCGGACCGTTTCTTCATCCGGTTATCCCCCATGACTTAACAATCTTAATACAGTTCGCGGTAGATCTTGATCATACGCTCCCTGTCCAGAGGTACAAAGTTGTTGGCAAGCAGGCGCTGCTGATTTTCGATGACGGAATCCGTAAATTCCTCGATCTCCTCCTCACGCATGCCATACTCATGCAACGGCTTCTTCTGGATCAGATGATTCAAAAGCTTCTCTAACTCCTCGTACACATTCTCTGTGGAGCAGCCCAGAATATCAGCAATGAAACGGTTGAGCGTTGCAATCTCGCCGTCCGTCCTGATCTCCATGTAGTTCTTCATGACTCCGGTAAACATCGCATAATTGGACTCTCCGTGAGGCACATGATACGTTGCCCCGAGCGGATAGCTCATGGCATGCACTGCGGCACAGCCGGCGTTGCCAAAGGCGATACCGGCATAGTTGCTCGCCATCAGAAACTGAGGCAGAAGCGGCTTTCTCGCCTCCGGGCCATGTGCAGCAATCTCTTTATAACCGTTTAAGATCATGTCGATCGCTTTGTAGCCAAACATGCGGGTTGTCTGGTTGCCCTTCGGGGACAGGCTGGACTCGACGGCGTGTAGAAGTGCATCAATGGAGCTTGTGGCAAATACGCCGAACGGCAGACTTTCTAACAACTCCGGCACAAGCACTGCGCTGTCACCGTACATCTCGTCAACGGTAAGTCCCTTCTTGGTGCCGCGGCTGTTGAGTGCGAGGATCGCAATGTTCGTTACCTCGCTTCCGGTTCCGCAGGTGGTTGGCACCAGCACAAGCTCTTTATCCTTGACCGGAGGGATCTTTCCATCGTACAGATCCAGTACCGGTGAAACGTCCTTCAACGCAAACAGCTTGGAAATATCGATCACGGTACCGCCGCCCACAGCGATCACACGCTTGTGCGGTCCCTTAATATCCTTGTACATTGCCTCAACCATGTCGTCGGAGGGCTCGCCCTGTCCGTATTTCTCCTGAAAGATCACGTCACATTTCAGATCCAGATCTCCGAAGAACGGCTTGTAAATATATTCGTTCGTCACCATCAGATCGCCTTCGCCGATCTGAAATTCCTCTGCAAATTGCCGCACCTTATCAAAATGATAGATTTCGGGTTTTATCATTAATTCTTTCATATTCGATTTCGTTCCTTTCTCTATGCAGTCAGCTTCGCAATGGCAGCTTCCATAATATCAAGACCTGCCTCAAGCTGCTCATCGGTAATCACAAGCGGAGCAAGGAAACGGATGACATTTCCATAGATTCCGGCGCTCTCAACGATCAGTCCGTTGGCAGCGCATTCCTGTACGAGATCCTTGACGAGTGCCGGGTTTGGCTCCTTGGATGCCTGATCCTTGACGAACTCCAGACCGATCATGGCACCAAGTCCACGGACATCGCCGATCACACCGTATTTCTCCTTCATTGCCTCATAGCGTGCTGTGACCTTCTTGCCGATCTCCATCGCACGTCCGGCGAGATCGTCCTTCTCCATGATCTCGATCGCTTTGAGCGCGGATGCACAGGAAACGGCATTACCGCAGTAGGTTCCGCCGATCGTGCCTGCCGGAACTGCCTGCATGATCTCTTCTCTTGCCACAATGGCACTCAACGGCATACCACCGGCAATGGACTTGGCGGTTGCCAGAATATCCGGTGCGCAGCCTGCCTCTTTCCAGTATTCGGAAGCAAACATGCGGCCTGTTCTGCAGAAGCCTGCCTGTACTTCATCGGCTACGAGAAGGATTCCGTTGTCATCACAGATCTTACGCACTGCCTTGACCCACTCGATCGGTGCCGGGATGAAACCGCCCTCGCCCTGAAGCGGCTCTACGACGATTGCTGCGATCGTGTCTGCAGCACCGCACTCCTCAAAGACATCGTAAATGGAGCTGATGTAATAATCAATTGCCGCATCATCCGGCATTCCTGCCGGTTTCCGGTAGAGATATGGGAATCTCGCACGGAATACGCCGTGGGAAAGAGGTCCCATGCTTGTGGCATATGCTTTCTTGGAGGTCATCGTCATGGTCAGCTCGGTACGGCCATGGAAGGCACCGGAAAATACAATGATGTTCGGGCGCTTTGTGTAGCCTCTGGCGATCTTGACGGCATTTTCATCTGCCTCGGCACCGCTGTTGGCGAAGAAGGTACGCTTCTTACCGCCCTTGACCGGAACGATCTCATTGAGCTTTTCTGCCAGTGCAACGTAGCCCTCATGTGTCACAATGTTAAACATACCGTGGAAGAATCTCTCTGCCTGCTCCTTGACAGCTTCTACCATAGCCGGCTGGCTGTACCCGACATTCAGAACACCGACGCCTCCGACCCAGTCAAGGAAATAGTTGCCATCCAGATCTTCCACCATGGCTCCCTCACCACGCTTGATCGCAACCGGATAAGCACAGCCGATGGCATCCGGAACTGCTGCATGTCTTCTGTCGATCAGGGCCTTTGACTTTGGTCCCGGTACACTCTCCGTAATAATCTTAGGTAACGCTTCTCTTAACATATCAGATTCCTCCTTGCATGTAATTTGCTTTTCTTTTGATATCAGAAATCTTAGCACAATATTTTGGCGTATTCTATGTGTTTTAGCATAATCATCCGGGAAGTTATTGTGCTGTCAGCACAATTCATGTATACTGATCCTTAGAAGCAGAAATTATCCGGAATCTCATGAAAATTTACAGGAATGTTATCTGAGCAGCCGAAATATCGCGAATATTTACGGAAACGGAGGAAGCACTATGGCATTAACTTTAGAATATTTTTATCATCACACCCAGTCAAAGTATCAGCTCTGTCTGCTGACGCCGACCGCGAATCTGGACCGTCTGATCTCCTGGGTGCATCTCGTGGAGGACCGCAGCAACTGCAGCTTCCTGCGCGGCAATGAACTGATCATCACGACCGGTATGGAGACCGCCAAGCCCGGCGAGCTTCTCCCTTTCGTGCAGCAGCTTGCCGATCAGCACGCCTGTGGGCTTGTCCTGAATATGGGACCTTATATCAGCTCTGTCCCGCAGGAGGTCAATGACTGGTGTCTTGCGCACCGTTTCCCGCTGTTTTCAATGCCGTGGGAGGTTCATATTGCGGATATCATGCAGGACTACTGCAACGAGATCATCTCGGAGAAGCGGACGCAGGATCTGCGTACAGAGGCGCTGGAGCATGCCCTGCATATGAATATTTCCGAAAAGGACATTCCCGTGCTGGAGGGCTTCCGCGGCTGCTTTCTACTGGTGAGCGATCAGGAGCTTTCCTTCCCGTGGTACGCCCATGTGCGGATGGGAGAACTGTTTTATTATGCTTCTGTCACACTTCCGTCCGTTCCGAAGGAGGCGCACTGCGGGGTGAGTGAACCTGTTTCTTCGCCGTATTCCCTGCCGGTGCAGGCAAAGCATGCCGGACGTGCGCTGACGGTCAGCCGGATCCGTAGCGAATCCGTGACGCATTTTCGCAATATCGGTCTTTACAATACGGTACTTGCCATCGATGATCCGGAGGTGTTTGCGCAGGCAGAGAAGCTTCTGTCGCCGCTGACGGATCCCGCGCTGCGCCAGACACTTCGAAGCTGGCTTGAGCATGACGGCAGTATCCAGGCAGTTGCACAGGAGCTGTTCATGCACCGCAATACCGTGAATTTCCGGATCAAACGGCTGCGCCGGATCTTTGCGCTGGACACGGCTCTCCAGAAAACAGAGCTTTTACTGGCGTTTTACATGGAGGATGTGCGCCGTATTATGGCTTCGGACGAATAGCCTCGAATGCCCCGTACAGATCAAGCGTGCCATACCCCCACTCTTCGTTTGGGAAGCGGCGTCCGTCCCGGTTTGCTCCGCGGATCAGGTATTTCTGTACGCCGACCGTGTCCATGTTGATGTCGTTGCCCTTGACGATCCCCCACTCCACCAGAAGAATGGCAGCCCCCGCTGTCACAGCCGCCATAGCGCACCGGTCTGTCGGGATCCGCCGCCACATTGCCGGGCTCCGGTGCCGGACCGTAGATATTGATGCCGGGTGCCGCAATGTCCGGTGCAATCTCCCCTCGCACATTAAAGCCCCTGCTTGCCTGCGCAGCCACACTCCGGTTCGCACCATCGTAGTAGGAAACGGTGATGATCTGCAAATTGTTAGACGGATCGCACAAGGTCGTATTGGGATCCGGGCGCAGAAAATAAGTCCCGTCATTAATAAATTCACGGATCGGCAGCCACATGTCAAACTGCGCCGGAATGTCCGTCTCATTGTACACACGGAACCGCCAGATCCCCTCCTCGGGACCAAAGAAGCGGAGACGGATGCATTCATCCCCACTCTCAAAGGAAACCAGCAGATAATCAATATAGACAACGGTCTTTTCCAACAGAAAACGGATCATCTGCCGTTCGCCGACACGGGCATAGATTCTGCCACTGAACTCCCCGCCGGGCGAGATCAAAGCCACGGAGCAAAGTCCGGGCGCCTTGCACCATAGCTCTGTTGTGAAGTCGGTCTCAGCAGGATCGACCCGAAGCTCCACCTCCGTCTCTCCCCGGGCGGCAAGCTGCTCCTGATGATAGTGGTGTGATTCGTTTCCCTCATTGCCGCCTGCTGCCACGACAACAAAGCCCCTCAGATCGCCATAGGACTGCGCAATATGACCGAGTGCCCCTCCCCGGTAATGGCTTCCGAGACTTGTTCCCATGCCGATACACACGACCATCGGCTTTCTGCGCCGATAGGCGATCCTTGCCAGATAGCGGATCCCCAGCATAATATCATTTTCCATAAAGCACGGCACATCCGGGTCGATCCCGTAATAATCACGGATGTTTCTTTTGGCAGCTTTGCATTTCACAACGACAAGCTCCGCCAACGGAGCGATTCCCGAAAATTCCTGTGCCGCATCTTCGTTGCCGCATGCCACGCCCGCCATAAAGGTTCCATGTCCCTCGGTATCTCTGCTCGGTACGATATCGTAAGGATTTGCCGACTGCAGCGCGCGGTTGATGGCTTCTCTTCCGTATTCCGTGCCATAGGAAAGCTCCTCCGGCAGTCCGCCCTCCTGTCCCGAATTCGGGACATACGGAATGCTCTGATCCCAAATGGAATAGATCCTTGTCGTTCCATCAGCATTCAAAAAAGAGGGGATCGTGTAATCAATCCCCTCTGGTGTGCGATAAAATTTTATTTATATAATTGCTTCGCAATAGTGCAATCCATCATTTAGTGGTAAATATCTTTTCGTATGTCCATACACTATTTATCACTTCCATGCACGAAGTCCGGCGTAGAATTTCCGCCCGGTTCCTGCCGATGCAAGTGCTGCCCGCTTCACGCCCCTGACAAAGCGGACACAGTCTCTGATCTCTTCCTTTGAACCGCACTCTCTGTCAAACCGCGCTCTCTCAAGCTGACGGAAATACCTCCCTGTCATGCCACTCTCCACGCCCTTCGGATCAAGCCCGCTAAGAAGCGTAAGATATTCCTGATCGGTCATGTGCTCCGGCTTGCCAAAGCCACAGCAGCGAAGCACCTGCTCCAGCTGATGGTTCAACTCCAGAAGATATGCACCGCCTCCATGACATTTTCGCAGACGGTATCTTCTGCGCAGACGCTGGCTGTACCAGATCAGCCACAGAAGCAGTAAGACTGCCACCGTTCCTGTCACGGCAAGCAGGATTTTCTTCTGCTTCGGAGAAAGTGCGCTCTTTCCTGCATCGCTTCCGGCGGACGTACCGGAACTGCTTCCGTCTGAGGATGCGTCCATCTGATCGCTGCTTCCGCCATTCTGTCCGTCGGCATGCTCAGTCGCAGCCGGTTCCTCGGTGATCTCAGGTTCTTCCGTCTCAGAAGGATCCTGCGCTGCCTTTTCGCTGCTCTGCGGATCATTCTCAAGGAAGGTGTCATCGCCGTAATCCGGCTCCTCGGTCGGTGCGGTCTGGGTAAATCCGGATCCGTTGTTGTTGATCTGACCGGTCGCATCCTGTGCACTCGGCGTCATATCTGCCACGGTCCAGCCGCTACTCAGACTGTAGACCTCCGTCCACGCATGTGCTTCCTGATCCAGCACCTTCGCCGTGTAGGTTCCATCCCCGTTGTCGACAAAGTCTGATGCCGGCACACGGTAACCGGACACATAGCGGGATGGGATTCCCATCGCACGAAACAGCACAGCTCCTGCTGTCGCATAATGCTCACAGTAACCAAGCTTCTGCACGAAAAGGAAATTCTCCACATAATCGGTGCCAACTTCCTTTGCCTTCAGCGTCTGACTGTACTTTGTATTTTCATTCAGATAGATTCGCAGCGATTTGATCGTCTGATCCGGAGATACGAAAATGGTTCTTCCGCTTCCGGTGGTCTTCGTGATCGGAACATAATTGACCAGAAGATCCTTTGCAAGCTGCTTCGTCTGTGTCAGACCACCCGGCAGCCACAGATCCTCACTTAACACATACTGGAAATACCTGCCGAGATTCGGATCCGATACGGCAACATAATACTTTCCGTCCTCTAACGACGGCATATCTTCCCCATCCGTGATCTGCTGCTTATTCGAGCCGAAATTATCATCGTCTGTCTCATATATCGTAACGGATTCCTGATTTCCCAATCGTTCCCCGGCATAATACGGAACACATTCCTTCTGCAGAAGTCCCGCCGAGCTTGCCTGAAAACGAAGACCCATTCTTGTTTTCTGGGTAAGCACCTCGTATTCGCTGACGTCATCGCTGCGCCGGAAGCCCTTGTCGTAATCGAGCATCAGCGTTCCCATGGAGCTTTCATCCAGCTTGGAGAAATATGGAAAGTACGCAAACGTTGTCGGGTTGCCCTTCTCATATTTGATCTTCATATGCATGGCGTTCTTTTGCCCCATCGAATCCGGATCTGCCAGATATTCCTGATACGATACTGATCGGTTGTCCGAAGCAAGCTTTCTTGCCTGATATACGTTATAATCCTGCGTCAGAAGCTGATAGCAGGTCTCGGTTCCAAACAGACCGGATATTTTCTTTTTCTTGGAGTTGCTCCATCTGCCGTTTTCGTATCTTGTGCCGATAAAACCGCGCAGATAAATATCTTCCGTCGGTTTCTTGTCTACGGTCAGCGTAAGCACGGTCTCCCCGGTAAATTTCGGGGAAGTATTAGTAAGCACGCCCGGCTGCTCAATGCCAAGAAGTGCCTGAATCTTCTGCACGGTCCGCACCCCAAAGTTCACAATCTGCTTTTCCATGGTGTGCTGCGTCTTAAGGAGCTTCTCCTCTCCCTGCAACGCCTGATCCTTCGTTGCTACCGACAGTCTGGCTCCTGCTCCAAACAGCACCAGAATACATACTAACATGATCGGATAGAATAAACGATGACGCACAATGGAAACACTGATCTGGCGGAAATGTCTGGAACCGCCTACATGAAATTCATCGTAGCACATCTGTGTTCCCAGAATACCGGCGATCAGAAGGATCATTGCCGGTATGGTCGGCGCCTTTCCCCAGAGAAGACCACAGGCTACAAGAAGTGCCGCAGGCAGTGTCCCCCAGAACATGCCGTGACGGTGTGCATACACCCGTGACATAAACAGTCCGGCAAGAAGCTCCAGATCCAGAACGATCCATGTTCCAACGGCTCCGTGATACCGATCCGCATACGGCTGAAATGCACCGGATACACCGTAATTATACTGTCTCTGACGATGCGCGACCGCATCCGTCAGTGTCGTCATATCTGCTTTGATGTGTCCCAGATATCGGACTGTCAAAATCCCCCATATTATTAGAGTAAAAAGCAGAAACAGATCCGCCACCGGATACTTCACAAACGGAATCTTATACCGGCTCTTTACCTTATGCTCCAGACGCCGGAGCGGTGCCGCTGCAAGCACGGTAAACCAGATCGACGCCACCGCAAGTGCAATGGCAAATTTATATAAGCTTCCTGCTTTCAGAAAGATGGAATACACACACAGATGCATTCCGAAAAGCTGCATGAAAAGACAGATTCCCTGCATAACGAACGGCTTTCTTTTCATGATATTCCCCCTTTATTTACAAGCGGCCTGTCCCCTCCGCTAAACAACTAATTCTTTCGCGCCAAGCTGCCTCTCGATATCGGAAACATCCCCGCTGTATCTTGCCTGTGTCTCGCCATTCAGCTTGAGCACCAGCTCTGTGTCAAGCTCCAATGTCGTAATACCCGGCATCTCATGATATTTCTGCCGATAAAGTTCAGTAAGCTCCTTCCGGCTGTGATACACCGGAAGCTGCCCCAGACGAAACAGCATTTCGTATATATTTTCCTCTTTCTCGATCCGGTATCTGCAGATATCATTTCTCTGACTGTCAAACCAGATGACATGATGACGGCATCCTTCTAACACCAGCGAATGGCTGATCGAAGCGATGATCTGCAGATAACTGTCGCGCTTTGTCTCATGCTTTCTGCCATGATGCCCCGCCGGCTGATACAGATCCAGATAGAAATCGACCGGACAGCCCAGTGGCAGTGACTGCTCGCGAACCATCATCTCGTCCGTCTTGGCTGTCAGCTTCCAGTGAATGCTGCGAAGCTTGTCTCCCGGCTGATAATCACGGATCTTGAACACCTCGGACGGATCATCTCCGCCGCGTTCTTTGGAATAATCCTCGCTCTCCCCCGCAAAATCACGGCTCTGGCGGCTGACCATCACCGGAACCTCGCAGATTCTCGGCAAAACGAGCATCGTCTCCGGCTTCAGTGCCTTCCAGTACTTCGCAGAAAGTGGCACTGCGACAAGTCCGAGAAAATCATAGCACCAGACCTTCCCGATCTCCATATGGATATTACCGACGCAGCGGGCATGATATTCTGTCTTGATAACGGCTTCCTTTTTGCTGCCCGTCAGATGTGAATAGAACCAGGTTTTCTCTGTTTTCTGTCCCATCGGCAGCGTTCCTTTCACCTGCACCGCAATCCTTCCTCCGATTGGAAAGCTTCCGTTGCGCACCCGCAGTAATACCGGCACCTTCTGTCCCTGCTCTACCACGGGAATCGGCAGCTCCATTGTAAGTCTCAGACTGCGCATTGCCGGCAGGAGAGTAAGCATCAGAAAGAACGGCAGGGCAAGCTCCACATAAAACAGCATCAGACAACTGGTGCTTCCATAAAGCACCGCTGTATAAAATGTCAACGCGATCACGATCAAATATGTGATGAGTCTTTTCATGGAATCACACGCCTCTCCGATTATTTTCTGACCTTCGGTTTCTGAACGCTGGAAAGAATCTGCTCCAGCACGGTATCTGTGGATACATGTCCAACACGCGCCTTGGAATTTAATACGAGACGATGTGCCACCACAGCACTAAATACTTCGGTGACATCGTTTGGCACAACAAAGTCACGGTCTGACAGGAATGCAGCCGCCTTTGCCATCTTTGCAAGTGCGATGGTTCCACGCGGACTCATACCAAGCTCCACAAGCGAATGCTCTCTGGTGGCTCTTGCAAGATCTACAATATAAGAATAGATCTCATCGTGCAGATAAATATTCTCAACCTCTGCCCGGATCAGGATAAGCTCCTGTGCCGGAATAACTCCCTGTACATCGTCAAGCTGTATGCCGTTGCTTCTTCCCTTTGCGATCGCAATCTCGTTCTCGGCATCCGGATATCCCATGGTCATACAGATCATGAAACGGTCAAGCTGTGACTCCGGCAGAAGCTGGGTTCCGACGCTTCCGACCGGATTCTCCGTCGCAATTACCACAAACGGCTCCGGAACACGTCTTGTCACACCGTCCACTGTGACATTGCCTTCCTCCATAACCTCAAGCAGTGCCGACTGTGTTTTCGGCGAGGTGCGGTTGATCTCATCTGCCAGAAACAGGTTACACATGATCGCACCCGGCTGATACACAAAAGCTCCCTGTGCCTTTTCGTACATGGAAAATCCGAGGATGTCCGCCGGGAGTACATCCGGCGTGAACTGCATACGGTGACTGTCCATCTCCATAGCTCCCGCAAATGCCATCGCAAGTGTTGTTTTACCGACACCCGGTATATCGTCGATCAGGATATGACCGCCTGCAAGGATCGCCGCCATCGCGAGACGGACACACTCATCCTTACCGATCACTACCTTTTTGACCTCGTTCATTACTGCACATGCTTCCTGATAATATCTTTCATTCATTTTGTTTAACACCAAACCTTTCCCCATTGCTCTGTTTATCAAACTCCATCCCCCGTATCAACAATCCCGAACATTACACCCTGTCCGAAAAGCTCTAACTGCGACTGTCTCCTGACTCTCGCCGCCCCTGTCTCCTCTAACGTCTGTGTTGAACTCAGAAGACCAAAGCATCGTGGTATCACAAGCTCTGCATTTCTGCGGCTCTCATCGACCGCACTGCCCTCCAGATAAACAACGGCAAACCGGAAATCTGCCAGCTGGTAACAGTCCGTCTGATACTGCTCCGACACCAGCTCCGACCAGCTGCCGTACTCCACGATATAATCTTCATATTCTTCGGAATATATTTTGTCCTGACAATCCACAACAGTGCTCCTTATACTAAGATGCTGCGTGAAAGCAAAGGGTTCGAAAAAGCTGTGCTTTTTCTCACTCGCAGGCGCATTCACATAGCGTCCGCCTTCACGCATATAGATAATATATGCACTTAATCGTTGCGCTGTGTCAGAAGCGTTGCCTCACCGCTTTCCCTCATCTCAATCTTCGGCGAACCGTGATTTTCGATGTAGTCCTTTGTGATCGTTACACGACCGATCATATCATCCTTCGGGATCTCATACATAATATCCAGCATGAAATCCTCGATGATCGCACGCAACGCTCTTGCACCTGTCTTTTTCTCGGCTGCCTTCACGGCAACTGCCTGAATGGCATCCGCATCAAACTGCAGATCGACCTCATCGAGCAGCAAAAGCTTCTGATACTGCTTTAAGATCGCATTCTTCGGCTCTGTCATAACGCGGGCGAGCATCTCCTCTGTCATTGCCTGCAGTGAAAAGATAACCGGCAGACGTCCGAGAAACTCCGGAATCATACCAAACTCCCGCAGATCCTCCACGGTGACCTTGGATAAAATATTCTCATCCTTATCATAGGCATCGGAAAGCTCCGCCTGAAAGCCAATGGATGCCTGACTGGTAAGACGCTTCTTGATGATCTTGTCCAGCTCCGGAAATGCTCCGCCACAGATAAATAAGATATTTCTTGTATCGATCGTTGTCATCGGCACCATGGCGTTTTTATTCGTGGCACCAACCGGTACCTCAACCTCGCTGCCCTCCAGAAGCTTTAACATGCCCTGCTGTACGGACTCGCCGCTGACATCACGGCTGTTGGTATTGCGCTTCTTGGCGATCTTATCAATCTCATCGATAAAGATAATGCCGTGCTCTGCTTTCTCGACATCATTGTCCGCAGCGGCAAGCAGCTTGGAAAGCACGCTCTCGACATCGTCACCGATGTAGCCTGCCTCTGTAAGACTTGTGGCATCCGTGATCGCAAGCGGTACCTGCAGGATCTTCGCCAGCGTCTTGACCAGATAGGTCTTACCACAGCCGGTCGGACCCACCATGAGAATGTTGGATTTCTCAATCTCGATCTCATCCATCGTGTCCGTCAGAACACGCTTGTAATGATTGTACACCGCCACGGACATTACCTTTTTGGCATAGTCCTGACCGATGACATATTCATCCAGATGCTTCTTAATGACATGTGGTGCCGGAAGGTGGTGGATATCAACGATACCCTTCGTTTCTTCCGGCTTCTCTGTCTTCTCCTCCGCCTTCGGCTCTTCATGCTTTTTCTTTTTGAGTTTCTGATTGTTCGGAATCTCCTCGAACATGTTCTGATTGCCGTTAAACATGTCCATATACGGCGGCATGCCGCTCATCATTCCCGGAAAGCCGCTCATGCTTCCCATGGAATCAAAGGTCTTCTGCATGCAGTCCGGGCAAATGCAGATATTGTTCGGAATATGGATCATCTTTCCTGCCTTGCTCTCGGGACGTCTGCACAGATAGCAGATTTCCTCGTAATCGGAGTTGTCTGTCGTGGTATTGTTATCTTCTGCCATTTTGTAACCATGCCTTTCTATTTTCTATCAAAAGTCATAAAAGCTCTTTCCGAAGCTTTCTTTTGTTTTCTTGCGGTTTTTCTTCATTTTCCTTGTACTCAGGCTGCTTCCGCTGTCTGACATGCTGCTTCTTGACGTTCTGCGGCTGCTTGTAAAATCTGCCCCGCGGCGACGACGTCCCTTACGCTTGCTTGCCGAGAAGGACTTGCGGCTGTTCAGGGACATTGCCCCGTAGGAGCGTCTCGTTCTGATACGGCTTCTGCGCTTTCTGCGGGAGTTCATCCGGTAATTTACCACCAGAAGAACAATGAGTAAAAGGATCAGCCCTGCAACGATCACCAGAATCACTCTGTCCTTAAAAAAGGACACCATATTGTAAAAGCTGTACTTGATTCCGGACAACTTTGTCAGGATCACGGCATGCTTTTTGTTGGTTTTGATCTGTTTGATCTCGGAATCAACGATCTGTCTGGATGCCTCGTCCAGATGAGAGGCTGACTTGGAGCTATCGTAAATAATATCGGTGGAGCCGACCATGCGCCCATCGTAGGTATATTTCACGGTTCCGATGACATTTTCGCCGTCTTGGATCTTAACGGAATCATCGTATTTGATCTGCTGCTTTGCTTTCTTTATGCCCACGCCCTTCGGAAGGACAACAGCTGATTCTGCAGACAGACGAAGCGGTGACTGCTCCGCATTAAAATAGCTGTCAAAGGTATTAAAAAGGTTCTCGTTCACATCGCTGTTCTCACCGTTGACTTCATGTTTGGAGAACTTTTCAAAGGCAAAGTCAAGAATCCTTGTCGTGTCTGTATATTCATTCGGCTCGCCCTGCTTCGGACTGTTGCCCTTCATAATAACGGAGACAACCTGCATGCCGTCCTTCTCCGCGAAGGTAACGAGCGTCGAGTGCGCCATGGATGTATATCCGGTCTTACCGCCGATCACGTAATCCTTCTCGTAACGGCTGCTTGTCTCATATCCGTTGATCATCTGATGATGGTTGAGAAGCTGTCCGCCAAGGATCTCGCCGGCTTTACGCTTGTTGGTCGACTTGACCTGATAGGTTCTGGTGCCACAGATCTTCTGGAAGGATGGATTCTTCCACGCCTCTCTGGCAATGCATGCCATATCGTATGCGGATGTATAGTGATCGTCGTTGTGAAGACCATTCGGATTCATAAAATGCGTGTCCTTGAGCCCAAGCTGCGCCACGCGCTCATTCATCATGTCCACAAAAGCACTGACGCTGCCCGCCACATGATCGGCTGCCACAAGACACATCTCGTTGGCAGACTGCAGCATAATGCCGTACAATACCTGCTCGATCGTAAACTTCTCGCCCGGCACGCAGTACATGGAGGAGCTTCCGGTCTCAATGCCGTGCGCCTCTGCCTCGGTAAACGTGACAACGTCACTCGGCGAACTGTTCTCCAGCGTCAGCAGCGATGTCATGATCTTGGTGATACTCGCCGGATAATGCTTCTGGTGCACGTTCTTGGAATAAAGCACGGTTCCCGTGGAGAGCTCCATCACGATCGCCGATGCACAGCTTAAGCTTTTCTTGTCCGGTCCCTTCGGCCACTTGGACGCCGCCTGTGCGGTCTGGCTGCATATACTTCCTACCATAAGAATCCCCGCCATCACAGCAGCGATAAACCTTTTCTTTTTCATATGACTAATCCTCATTTCAATCTATAAAACTGCGTTATCTGCACAACTACACATTCTATACAAGTATAATATTATTTGCATAAAAAGGCAAATCATGCTATACTTGACAGCGAGCTTGTGTTCTCGTAGTTAAATGGATATAACGGCCCCCTCCTAAGGGGCAGTTGGGGGTTCGATTCCCTCCGGGAACGCTGAAATATAGGATTTGAGACGATATTTGAGAATGGATGTTGTTTCGGATCCTTTTTCTTTACCGGTGTTTCTTATATTTTTCTTAAAATCCGATGAAGCCATAGCATTCTGACCGCGAAAAATATATCATCAAATTGGTTTCTATGTCATAATTTTTGTATTGTCACAATTTTTCAAATTTTCCTGCATAAGATCCATTGACATGAAAACAATAGAAGAATATAATAAAAGTACGAAAAAACATACGATTTTTTGTACGGAAACGAGGTGTTAAGCATGTTAGCAGTAAAGAGCATGGATGTAAGAGAAAATTTCAAGGCATTATGTGATAAGGTTTTCCGAGGGGAAACATTGATTGTTTCAAGACCTAAAAACGAAAATATAGTGATGATGTCAGAATCTGAATACAATGCGCTTATGAAAGCGAAAAGAAACGCGGAATACCTCGCTATGCTGGATAAATCCATGGCGGAAGCAAAAGCTGGTGGTTTTATCACAAAGACAATTGATGAGTTAGGAGAATACGAATAATGAATGTAGTATTTACTCCGACTGCATGGCAGCAATACACGGACTGGCAGAAGGAAGATAAAAAGATTGTAAAACGGATCAACGAGCTTATAAAGAGCATAGACCGCGATGGCTTATTAGAGGGAATCGGTAAGCCTGAACCGTTAAAGCACAGGAAAGTATGTAGCAGACGAATAACGGACGAACACAGACTTACATATAACTTTGACAGCAACAAAAATCTCATAATATATTCTTGTAAATTTCACTATGAAGATTAGCACCGTTCAGGTGCTTTTCTTTATTGTCTGCATTAGTGCTTCTTCACATACAATTTATCATGTTTTTTAACAGAAATCTCCTAATCAATTCCAAGCAGCTCCAGCAGTGCGCTTTCTGCTGCCCCGGGCTCCTTCCGGAAAACATCGATCAACCGCCCGTCCCCGCTTCGATTTTTAAATGCGGGATAGAGGAATCCGCATTCCGGCTCTCCCGGCTCATAATCGTCCTCCAGCGGGCAGAATATTCCGATCAGAAAATCATAAACCTCCTCGGATTCCCATTGGCTTTCCCCGTCCGTTCCTTTCCGCGGGATATCGTAACCGCCGTGAAATACATACACCGCAAAACCGCCGCTTCTCTGGTAATGACGTCCGACCTCCTCGTAAAACATCTCCAGCAGAGCATCGTTTTTCAGCTCACTCTCATTCAGAGCGCAGAGAAGCTTTCGCATGCTGTCATCGGAAAGGTCCCTTGTCCGGTAAGCGTACTCCTTCAGCTGCACATTCGTCTCCGCAAACGGAACTGCCTTCGCCAGCTTCAAATTCTTGTCCCGCTCCGGTGCGGTCAGATTCAGAAAATGCTGATTAAAGGTTCCATCAATAAAACCTTCTTCATCCATATATGCGCCCGCAATGCGGTCAAAGCAGTTTCTTTTGACAGTCATGCGCCTTGTCAGTTCTAACATGTCATCCCGATTGATCATTCCCATTGTCCTAACGTACCTTTCCATTGTCCGGGAGCCGTGAAACAAGCTCCCACAGACTGTATTTTTATGCTATACTCTAAATGTACAGCTTTTGCCGAAGCTGTTAATTTACATAATATATTCCTTTACACATAAACGCAAGCACAAGAAAGGACAAACAACTATGATCGATATGACAAACATTAAAAATATAATCTTCGACATCGGAAGCGTTCTGCTCGAATACCGCTGGGAGGACATGCTGATGGATCACGGTCTTTCCCGCGAGGACGCCATCAAGATCGGCACTGCTATGTTTACAGATCCACTCTGGTCCGGCATGGATCTTTCCTCCACCGGAGAAGAGCAGGCTATCATCGAAAGCTACCACCGGAAATATCCGGAGTACGGCGATACGATCGAGTGGTTCATCAATCACTGCGAATACATGCATGTTCCAAGAGAGGATGTCTGGGAGCGCGTGCATCAGTTGAAGGGGCTTGGCTACACGCTGTATCTGCTGTCCAATTATCCGGAAACAATGTTTCACAAGCACACCGACAATGCTCCGTTTATCGCAGATATGTCCGGTGGCATCATTTCCTTTCAGGTAAAACAGATCAAGCCAAATGCCGAGATCTACCAGTCACTTCTTCGCAAATATGATCTTGTTGCCGATGAATGTCTCTTCTTCGATGACCGCGCCGACAATACAGAAGGCGCCAGAAAGCAGGGGATCCACGCCATCACAGTAACCTCAAGACAATTCCTTGTCGATGAGCTGGACAAAATAATAGCAGCAAAGAACTCCTGATTCTTTGCTGCTCTACATTAACTTACCGATTTCATCAAAAATACAGTGACACTTCTCTTCCTCGAAGCTGACGTTCACATGCATGTGACCGAACATCCACGCCTCGAACTCTGTCGTGTTCTTGATCTGATCCAGATAATCCGTCAGATAATCCTTCTGATAGAAATCCGGGTATCCATCCATCTGCTCCAGAATAGAGGAGCATGGACTGTGCGTGATAATATAATCAACCTTATTGCCATGTGCCGCAAGGTTATCTAAACCCTCCTGCATCTCCTCCTCAGACGGAAGCTCACGCTCCCACCAGGACAGATGGTTGATCCGGAACATCTTACGCATCTTGTACCAGCTCTCGATCCGCTCATCATCCGGCTCCAGCACGCCGTCCGGAATATCATGGCAGCTCGCACCGCCAAACGTAAAGATACTGCGGTCGTCAATATCAAAAACCTGCCCTCTCATCAGATGGATCACGGATGGACGGATAAAGTTCACCTTACCGCCATGCCATTCCTCCACCGGAAGATTGTCCAATATATCATAGTTGCTGTGATTACCTGCAACAAACAATGTCGTAAATTTCCTATTCTCCAGCCAGTCGAGATTGCCATTCTCTCTCGGACTGTCATCCCAGATTCCAAAATCACCGCAGATGATCACATAGTCATCCTTTGTCAGCTCTACCCCTTCCGGAAAAACATACTTGTTCAGTCTGCTCTTCCAATCGCCGTGGGTATCGCCCGTTACAAATACCATCTCCATCAGCTCCCAATTTTATTTGCGCGTGCGCACGAAATTTGAGTCATATATTTTATTATACATGTATTCGGGGCAAAATGCTACCAAAAAAATAATTTGGTAAATTTCATCAACTACTTTCACACCGGGAGCCTGATTTTCAGCATTTATGCCGTCTGCACCGTCATCCGCAGCACGTCCGGTCACCTACAGGGAATATTTACCTCTACTCCGTCTGATCCGCCGCCCACACGGCCTTCGGTCCGTGTTCCCCGGTACGGATGCGGACAACGTCCATCAGCTCGTAAACGAAGATCTTACCGTCGCCGTGTTCTCCGGTGTGTGCCGTGCGGCAGATCGCGTCCACCGTGCGCTCCGCCCACTCCTGGCTGGAGACAACAATCTCGAATTTCACCTTCGGAAGAAGGTTGATATCCACATCATAGCCCCGGACCTTCTCCTTATATCCCATCTGCGTACCGCAGCCCATCACCTGAGAGATCGTCATTCCATGCACCTGCAGCTCCTGCAGGGCATCCTTTACATCCTCCATCTTATCTTCGTTAATGATCGCATCTATTTTAATCATGATTCCTACCTCCATTTCAATCAATATGTTTCACTGCACAAATCCAAGCCATTCGCTGTTCACCGCATTAGTCCAGACCGTTAAAGGAAGGATATGCACTCTCTCCATGCTGGCTCTCATCAAGACCCATGCGCTCATCATACTCTGTGACACGAAGCGGTGTGAACAGCTTGACAATGGATGCACAGATCAGTGTTCCGACAATCGCCACGGCGATCGTTGCGACAATGCTGATCACCTGCGCCAGAAATAAACGATAATCGCCGTAAATCAATCCATCCCAGCGGGCAACACCATTGATCGACTTCTGTGCAAATATTCCGGTTGCGATACCTCCCCAGATACCACCGACGCCATGACATCCAAATGCATCGAGCGCATCATCGTAACCAAAACGCTTCTTTACAACAGACATCATGAAATAGCAGATCGGACTGACGACGATACCGATGATAATTGCAGACCAGAGCGGTACGAAGCCGGCTCCCGGAGTGATCGCCACAAGTCCGAGCACCGCACCGGTACAGGCACCGATCACGGTTGGCTTTCCATCACGGATCATATCGATCGCCATCCAGGAAAGCATTGCACAGGCTGCCGAAGTGTTCGTTGTCATAAAAGCGTGTACGGCAAGACCGTTGGCGCCCAGAGCACTTCCTGCATTAAACCCGAACCATCCAAACCAGAGGATGGAAGCTCCCAGCAGAACAAACGGAATATTGTGTGTGCGGTATGCTGTTTTCTCGTAACCGCGGCGCTTGCCAAGCATCAAAGAAAGCACAAGACCGCTGACACCGGAGCTGATATGTACGACATTGCCGCCGGCGAAATCGACAGAGCCGAGCACCTCTCCGAGAAGTCCTCCCTTGCCCCATACCATATGTGCCATCGGGAAATACACAATCAGAAGCCACAGTGCGATAAATGCGAACAGTGCTTTGAAACGCATTCTTCCTGCCACGGAACCGGTGATCAGTGCCGGCGTAATGATTGCAAACATCATCTGAAATGCTGCAAACAGCAATGCCGGTATTCCGTCTGCATATGCACCCGGCTCCCAGCCTACATTTGCCATACAGAAGCTTTTCAGGTTACCGATCACGCCGCCACAGTTGCCGCTGAAGGAAAGGGAATATCCCACAAGCACCCACATCATTGAGGCAAGCCCCATAATAAAAAACGAAGAGAGCATCGTGTTCAACACGTTCTTCCGGCGGACAAGTCCACCATAGAAAAATGCAAGCCCCGGCGTCATAAAGAACACAAATGCCGTTGCTATCATCATAAATCCAGTATCTCCAGAATTTAACATATCCGTACCACCTTTCTGTCCATAACCATTCTCCTGCCTTCCAAAAATAACATATCTTCGTATTTGCCTTTTTCAGAAAACAAAAAAGGCGCTTCTATCTTGAGATAGAAGCACCTTCGCTCTTTACGAAAGTCATCATAGCACAATCAAAAATCATTTTCAATAGTTTTTTCAAAATAAACTTGATTTTTCTTGGTACGGTTTCGGCAAAGACTTTTCAAAGCAAAGCGGACGCTTAATTTTAAAAAGCTTATAATCTTAGCATTGTACGTTTTCCATCTCGTTATACGTTGTGACGGTACTCGTATGGCAGCACCTTCATTCCGTTGTAGCTTGGACAGTCACGCACCCACTCCAGAGATTCTTTGACGATGGCGGTCTGCTGTGGAATGTTGTTTGGCTCACCGGCGTTGGAACCGATCGGCACATGCGGTGCGGTGATACGCGGTGCTCCCTGCTGTCTTGCGATCGGCGGAAGTGCGGCGATGACAACACAGCTCATGCCGGCTTCCTCGCAGCAGCGTGTTACGATGGTTGCGGAGCGGTGACAGGTGCCGCAGCCGCCGGTACAGAGAACGATATCAACACCCTGCTCCTTGAGCTTTCTGGCAATCTCCGGTCCTGTCTCCTCACGGAACTTCTCAACATTTCCGCCGCCTCCCATGAAGGTGTATGTCTCATCTGCCAGCGATCCGATGAATCCGGCGTCGACAAGCTCATGGAGACGGTCGATCGGGAACATTGCATTGACGTCCTTGTTGATATCTGAATTATCAAAGCCTCCGTGTGTTACCATCAGCTGGTCAGACGGCGTATCGAACGGAATGGTCCGGTAAGAAAAGTCGCCGGAGGTGTTAAACGGTGTCTGATCCTTTTTGTGGATACCTCCCGCTGTGATAAATGCGACCTTGCACTCGCTGAGCGGTTTCTTAAGCTCGGTAAATACAGGCTTTGATGTGATCGGTACAAATATTTCTGACTGCATTCCTTCTACTGTCGTTAAATTCATAATTGCCTCCTTATCTGTGCATTCTCCCGGAATGGATGTCATCCCGCAGGCACTGAATACTGTTATTATTCTTCAATCGTAGCTGTTTGTGTCATCAAAACTATTTCTTTAATACTTCAAACATTATTGCTTCCCTGTGCTAGATGGATTCCACCGGGATATCCCGTTTCCCGACAACCTTCATACAGCTAAAATAAAATTCCGTTTCCTGTCCGTTTTTCAGGACAACAGGGGTAAATATCCATCTTCTCGGAACGGCAATACAGCCGAGATCATTCATGATATTTACCTTGACCGCCGTGTCGTTGACCTCCACGATGCGGCCTCCCAGCAGACAGGGTTCGATCTCATGGTCCGTCACCATATCGGAGCTGTCATAATCGTATGGATTTTCTACAACCTGAATGTAGCTGAAATAAAATTCCATCTCATGACCCGGCTCCAGAGGTTCGGAAGTGATGACCAGACGCTTCGGGATCGTGATGACCCCGAGACGACCGTGCAGATGGACTTTGATCCGGTCATCCTGTACTTCCTTGATGAGTCCTCCCATTTTGATCGGATTGATCATATAATCCATTAGTGTAATGTCCCGTTATCAAGCAATTTTGTTTCCGGAAGTCCTAACAGCTTGTTATTCGCATTGATAACATCGTTGTTCCATTTCTTTGGTGCAGGCTTGATCTCTACACCAGCCATCTTATTCTTCAACATCTGAATTGCACGGGTTGCGACTTCCTTCGTTACACAGGAGCAGCCGGCCACATTATTTTCAAAGCCGCCCTTGTCCATATTCTCCTCAACCATTGCTGAGGCATATTCATTTCCAACAACAAGCTGTCCCTGATAAGCACAGAAGGAAACGCCCACAACAGGGATTCCGCGCTTACCTGCCTGACCGATATGCTGGATAAAATCAATATGGTTATTTCCAAAGCCCTCTGTCGTGATGATGCAGCCGTCAATATCGAGCGCTTCGAGCAGAGATCCGAGCCGTTCGGAAACCCACATCTTCTCATCGTTGACCTGCGGTGAACCGACGCAGACAACGCCGATCAGATCCAGCTCCTGATCTGCCGCAAGTCCTTCTACCAGCGGCTCACGGATGTAATGTCTTGTCATTTCCTTTGTTGCCGGTCCGATACATGTCAATGCATGGATGGAACCGTCACGCACCTGGTTCGGTGTCAGCATGATCGGCACGTTGCCGCAGTCTACGTTTTTCTGACCGCCGAGAATACCACACGGCTCTGTCGGGCAGATAACATTGTCATGCATTGCGCCCTGTCCCATGATCTCCTTTACCAGTACGACACGCGGGTTTCCGCTGCGGCGGATGTCCTCGCAGGTCTCCTCACGGATCACTTCACCGTCATATTTCTTCAGCTCATTCCGGATCGCCTGAATAATGTAATCCTGACATTTATGTGCGGCAAACGGACCCGGACGGCTCATACCGGTCTTCCTCTCGATCACGGCATGGCAGCGGATGATAATATCATTTTCATCGGCACAGCCCGGATGACCAAAGTACATTTTCTCATCAAGATATCCCTCGGATGAACCAAACTCATGAACCTGTACGCCATCCTCATCGACACCGGTCAGCATAAATACAACGCCGTCTGCGACCTTGGTAACGCCCTCGCCAAGCTCACCCTCTACCTTGGTTGCGATTGGGCAGACGTCCATGATCGTCTCGGTGTAAACATGACGTTTGTCCGGATAGATCACATCGAGTGCAAGGCTCTTGCAAAGAGGATCCTCCTTGACCGCCTTATCCACGATCGAACCGTCGATCGTAATCTTTCCATCCTTGATCGATGTCGTATCTCCAATCTCCACATCGGTGATCTTAATGTGCTTTTTGATCAGGGTGCGGATCACCTTTTTGATGCTCTCGTCAGATGCCGGTGCCTCCGGCGCTTCCACAACAGCAGGTGCTGCCACGCCGCCTCCTACCGGTACGTCCAGCTTAAAGCCCTCCAGGTTTGATGCCTTATCAATTTCAATATGTATCATGCCATTCCCTCCTGTCGTGGTGCGAATAACCGGGGTCTGTGCTGCCTCAACCGGCTCCGGTGCTGCCGGTGTTTCCGGTTCTGCGGCTGCCTCCTCACAGTCATTCACTTTATCTACTACTTCTTTCGTGATCGGTGTCAGTGCCTCGACATCCGTAAGCAGGGTGCTTCCAAGCACCTGCTCGATGCGAAGGCCTTCCGGGCTTAAGGTAAGAAGTCCTGCCTCTTCCATGTCATCAAACAGTCCCGGATCCTCCAGATCTGCTTCACTGATGACAAGTCCCTTTTCCCTGCGGCAACAAAAGATTGCCGGATCCTTTAAATGCTGCTGTAATGTTTCCTTTGTAATTGACATAGTGCTTCCTCCTTATCTATTTTTGATCTTTCTAATAAGATGAAAATTAACTGCCCGAAGGGCTGCGTCGGTTGAATGATACACCGGAAGCCCAAGCTGCGGCGCACACGACATTACCGTGTTGGAGCAGTCGGTACAATTGCCGATCAGCACCGCCTGTGCGCCGGCCTTCTTTAATGCCATGACCTTCTGCACCTGCCCCGGACATCTGCCCGGATTCTCGCATTTGAGACTGCCCTTCACCTCTTTCGCCTGCTTGCATTTCTCTACTCCCACAACCTCCGAGCCAAGACTGGCTGCAATCTGCTCCATTCTCTCCTGACAGGCACTGCAGGCACATACAAGAACGCCGATCTTTTCCGGTCCCTTCGGAAAACATTCCGTGGCGATCAGTCCGCCGGTTGTCTTGATGACAGGTGCATCAGGCGATGTCCGTTTCCCGGTAAACGGTCCTCCCATGATCAGCTCGCCATAGGAATCCCCCAGCCCGCCTGCCTTCTCAAACATGGCGGAAACCTTTGTGCCGAGCGGCACATCGAGGAATACCTGAATCAGCTTATCCTGCTCGTTGCCTGCAATCTTTCCTGCCACCGTCATGTCCTTGTCGATAAACGGTTTATGTTCATCCACTGCCTCCTGAATCCTGCAGGCGGTCTCAGCATTGGTAACAATAGCATCCGCCGCCAGCGGAAGATCGGTCACCTTCAAAAGCTTTCCAAGCACCTCTCTGATAATGGCTCTTTCTTCGCCCATCGGATACATGTCCTCCAGCAGTGTCAGCGAAATGTCCGGATCCTTATTGGCTTCCCTCAATGCCTTCACCGCCTCAGTATGTTTCTCCTTGATCGCGATCACTCCTTTTGTGGCATGAACCACATCCATCGCGATCCGAAGCCCCCGCAGGAGCTGTTCGGGCTTTTGCCTGATCCTCTCTATATTATGGGAAAGGATCGGTTCGCATTCTGCCGCATTGATGATCACTGTGCCGCCGTGTTCAAACGGTTTGGAAAGTTTTGCGTAGGTTGGAAATCCGGCTCCGCCCAGTCCAACCAGTCCCGCTTCCCGGATCAGCTCTAACGGCTCGCTCCCCTTTAACGGCTCGTAGTCCGCTGTCTGCTCTCCGACAGCTTTAATGAAAATGCTTTGCTCTGTCACCTTCGTGACGACTCCCTTTACACTGGAATACAGGTTTGCTCCCAGAGTGTTTTCCCTCTGAAACGCAACAAGTTGCCCCCGGTTTACGCTGTCGCCATCGACAACCACGGGAACAACTTGCTCTCCAAGATGTTGTTTCAAAGGATATTCATAAATATCTTCCATACGAATATCACCTCTGCTCTATTTCATTTTGCTTGACTTCCTTGCTATGGCACTTAGTATACGGTAGGTCTGACCATAAGTAAAGAAGCAATCCTGCATCCATCCCATAACAAACTGTTATGAGAAGAGCGAAAAACCGGCAGACTGCCATATCACAATCTGCCGGTTTTTCGCATCTTTATTTACGATATTTGTAATGTCTCCTTGATCGTCTGCGCAAATTTTCTCGCCGCCGGCGACAACCCGGAATCCGCACGCGCACCGATTCCAAGCTCTCTGGAAAAATACGGTTCCAGCGGCAGCGCAAGGATCTTGCTTTGCGCCGTGCCAATCACAAGATTCGGAAGAATACTGACGCCGAGATTATTGGATACCATGGAGATAACGGTATGATCATCTGTCGAGGTGTAGCGGATGTCGGGCGTGATCCCCGCCTTCTGGATGGCGTTGTGAACATCATAATCCACGCCCTCCGCCGAAATGATAAACGGCCACTTCTCAATCTCCTTCATCGGGATCGCCTCCCTGCCATTGACCGGATAATCCTTTGGCAGAATCGCCATAAGTGCATCCTCGTAAAGCGGCGTCCAGCGCAGAGAACTGGCACGCTTTTTGCTGAGCAGTCCGAGATCCGCCTGACTGTTCTCGACCCACCCGACAATATCATCCGTGCCGCCCTCCAGCAGCTCGATCTCAATACCCGGATATTTCTGTTTGAACGCAAAGATGACCTGTGGCAGCCAGCTTCTGGAAATACTGGCAAATGTAGCAATACAGAGATGACCGGTTTCAAGTCCGTTAATGTTGCTGACCGTCTGCGTGAGCTGCTCATTAACTGCCAGCAGTTCGCGCACAAGCGGCAGGATCGTCTCCGCATTGGAGGTCAGCGTAACCCCCTTCGGCGTGCGCAGGAACAGAGGAAAGCCAAGCTCCCGCTCCATCGCCTTTAACACATGGCTGACACCGGGCTGCGTGTAGCCCATACGCTCCCCGCTTTTCGTGAAATTCTTTGTCGCCGCCACGTCAGCAAAAAGAATGTATTTGTTGATGTCCATCCAACCACTCCTTCCCATAATTGACACCACGTTATGAGCATTTTCCTATATCCACAATTTAAAAAACGGGGACATCCTGTGTTCAGGACATCCCCGTTGATATCGTTTCGTGTATCATAACACTATGTTATGGGAGTCGTCAAATGGAAATGATGTAATCACTTTTAATTTGTCCAAAACCCCAATTCAATATTTCGACAGGCAATCTCTTTAAATCTTGGCAACGTAAAATCGATCTTTCCGTATCCCTTATCAATCAGTATGTCTTTCGAAATAAGAATTCTACGATATTCATTGTAAGTATTCTTATTCATTTGTGAAACACGCAATATTTCCCGGGTCGTCAGTTCCTTCGCCTGAAACATTGCCTGTAAAACCTCTTTTTCTTTTTGTGACATATCTTCCCAGATAATATCATAAACATTATTCGTCATCTTTTCATCAAATTGATCAATGATTTCTTTGTAATTTTTCTTTGTCCGAAAACACAGATAACCCAGCACCTGAAACGCATAAGAATAGCCCTTCGTAAATAATGCCATGTCACCGGCTTCCCTATCTGTCAGCTGCAAGTTCTTTTGGTAATCCAACATAATCGAATTTAAGCTTAACTGTTTTAAATCTTTCTTCTCTGCCCGTTTCAAAAAACTGATACGATCATCTTTCTGCAAAGACAAAATATTTTTCTTCAATCCTGCCATTAATATTACAATGTCATAATCTTTTCTTAACCAGATATTAAATGATTGAAAAAAGGCTTTGATATTCTGCGTATTGGAAATCTCATCTATTGTAAATAAAATGCGTTTCTTTTTCTTTGTGATACATTCCAAATATTGTTCGATCTTATGATTTGCACTTTCAATCGACTGCGTCTTTTCCAAAGTGATACCCACCACAGAAACACTGATCTTTAATTCGTCTAAAAGTTTCTTCTGCGACAAATGTTCCAATGTCTGTTCAAACATATCGAGATCTCTGTTCAAAGAAATAACAATGAAATCTTCCCGCTTCCGAAAATATTTTTCCACAAATGACAGCGCAACTGTTTTCCCGCAGCCACGAAGACCTGTAAGAGCATATGCCCGGATACTTGGTTCTTGTTCCAGATAAGTCTCTATAATTTCATTTAACTCTAATTCACGATCAATATAATTTCCCGGCATTTTCCCAAATACCAGGGAATAAGGATTCTCCATGGACGCCACACTCCTTTATACATTTTTATATAC
>ERZ780226.652-NODE-652-length-30718-cov-4.878844_pt1 | contig 30718 bp, 3 predicted proteins | sample MGYA00511165_ERZ780226 | MGnify/ENA primary metagenome ERZ780226 (study PRJEB29588, sample SAMEA2152373) | human gut metagenome | biome: human gut; feature: human-associated habitat; material: faeces | place: Denmark | collected 2008/2010 ...
ATATTCTATACATCATTATAATTATTGTTTTATATGTGCCACATGTATCATATATATAACATGTGCCATATATTTTTATTGTAATTTAATCAATACTTAAATATATTAAATTTCACTGAAATTATAAAATATAAAATTTTACTTTTATTTAAAAGTAAATCACAACTCACTAATATATGTATATTTTATACTATTTTTCGACCTTTGTCAAGGAAATTTTTTTGTGTAAATCTTTGTATAAATTGCAATAATGCTCCACCTAAATATTTTATTGACTTATTTTACATAATATGTTAGAATTGACTTATACTAAATATCATAAAAGGAGGCATTTACATGCTTGTAACTTACATCATTTCAGGGATTTCTGAACTCCTACACCGGCTAAATTTTATAGACTACTCAAAATATCTAACAACATATAAAGGCAACATAAAATATGCCCTGATTACAGCTATTATATCATTGATTGTTTTCAGCATATTATGTCTTTTTATCCCATCAAGTCAAAAACCAGAAGAACATTTTCAATTATGGGATTTTGGATTATTAAAAATTTTGCGCTATGTAAGAATCTTTTTCATTTGTTTGTACATTATCAAAAATATACAAACTGTAAACGATTTTGGTCAAGCACATACACTTTTAATAAATCCAGGTTTCATCATACTAATGGTTATATCTGATATCACTTGTATAATAGTAAGTGTAAAAGAATACTCAGATACCATTAAAATGACTGTAATTGATGCTCTTCTTCTTCAATCTTATGACTGGGGTATTGCATCGATTTTATGGGTGCTTGGAAGTATTATTTATCATTTTACAATATATGGAACCATATTAATTTTCTGCTTTATAATGGTAATCTACTCCATATTCACTAAAATCTTTAAATAACACCTAATTAAGAATTTAGCCATCAATAAAAAGAGTCGAGTTTACAAACTCGACTCTTTTTGAACAATTGGAGACGCGTCCCCAATTACTCACTCAATCTCCAAATATTCATTATAACTAACTTCTCTATCAACAACTCCACTTTTCTTAATATCAATAACCCTATTAGCCACAGTTTCCATTAATTGATGGTCATGAGAAGTAAAAATCATGTTACCAGGGAACTTAATCATTCCATTATTTAAGGCTGTAATACTTTCCATGTCCAAATGGTTTGTAGGTTCGTCAAAAGTCAAGAAATTAGCACCTGATAGCATAATTTTTGCAAGTACGCATCTAACTTTTTCACCACCAGAAAGTACTTTAACATTTTTCAATGCTTCTTCTCCAGAGAAAAGCATTCTTCCTAAAAAGCTTCTAACATAAGTTTCATCTGGATCTTTAGAATATTTGCGAAGCCAATCAGTAATACTTTCATCTGTATCAAACAAATAGCTATTATCCTTAGGGAAATAAGCATTTGAAATTGTTGTTCCCCATATTAATTCACCTTCATCTGGTTCTAATTCACCAGCTATAATTTGAAATAAAACAGTTTTAGCAATTTCATTATCTGCTAATAAGGCAATTTTATCTCCTTGTTTAACTGTAAATGAAACATTATCTAAAAGTTTTTCTCCATTAATAGTTTTAGAAATATTTTTAACTTGTAAAATCTCTTTACCTGGTTCTCTGTCTGGTTTAAAGTCAATATATGGATATTTTCTGTTAGATGGTTTAATTTCATCTAATTCGATTTTTTCCAAAGATTTTTTTCTAGAAGTAGCTTGTTTAGATTTAGAAGCATTTGCACTAAATCTTGCGATAAAGTCTTGTAATTCCTTAATTTTTTCTTCCTTCTTTTTATTAGCTTCTTTCATTTGTTTTAAAGCTAATTGACTAGACTCATACCAGAAATCATAGTTTCCAGGGAAAATCTTAATTTTTCCAAAATCAACATCAGCAATATGAGTACAAACCTTATTTAAAAAATATCTATCATGTGATACAACAATTACTGTGTTTTCAAAATTAATTAAAAACTCTTCAAGCCATGAAATAGTCTTCAAATCCAAGTCATTTGTAGGCTCATCTAATAACAAAATATCAGGATTTCCAAATAAAGCTTGAGCTAATAAAACCTTAACTTTCTCTTTTGCCTCTAACTCACTCATCATTTTATAATGATTTTCTGTGTCAATTCCTAAATTGCTTAATAATTGTGCAGCATCAGATTCAGCATTCCATCCATCTAACTCAGCGAATTTTTCTTCTAATTTAGCTGCTTTCATGCCATCTTCTTCAGAAAAATCAGGTTTAGCATAAATCTCATTTTTTTGTTGCATAATAGAATATAATTCTTGATTTCCCATGATAACAGTATCTAAAACTGTATATTCTTCATAAGCAAAGTGGTCTTGTTTTAAAACAGATAAACGTTCATTTTTTTCTTTAGTAACTTCTCCTTTGCTTGGTTCTAATTCCCCTGATAAAACCTTTAAAAATGTTGATTTACCAGCACCATTGGCACCTATAATACCATAGCAACATCCTTTGTTGAATTTGATGTTTACATCTTCAAAAAGTGTTCTTTTCCCAAATCTTACTGTTACACCTACTGCATTTAGCATTTTTAAATCCTCCTTTTATTTTGTTTATGTATAAAACGTATAAATTATATAACTCACACAAACCCTACAACTCCTAAAAACCGTAAAATCTGTGCCACCCATACAAACTGTACAAAAAAAGCAAGACTCAAAGTCTTGCTTTAATTTTGGTGAGCCAGGAGGGATTCGAACCCCCGACCCTCTGCTTAGAAGGCAGATGCTCTATCCAACTGAGCTACTGACCCGTAACATAGATTATATTACCATACTTTTGTACAGGTGTCAATAGCTTATACTAATTTTTTTCACTTTTTTAATTGAACAGTTGGTGAGCAGTTGGGGACGCGTCCCAATTTCTCATTTGAGCAATCTGGACGCGTCCCCAATTGTACACACATTATTCAATAATAACTTTTTTCAAATAACAAACTACATTACTTGAACCTTTTTCCTCAACAACTTCGCTATTTTGCAATAATTTAGTGAATAAGTCTTTGACAGAACTAATTGAGATAATTTTACCGTCATAGAAACAAATTTGACCTTTTTCACTGTTTTCAATAGCAGTTGTATTGTCTGCAATTGCATAGATGATTGGTACAGCTATATTAATAGTATTGTCTTCTTTTCCTAATGTAATAGACCCTGTAAAATTATTTTTAATACCTACACCTTTCAATCTTTCAACTTTAATTACAGCTGTTTCAATTGTAACATCTGTTTTACTATCATTGTAAATACCATAACTTGGTTTTTTAGATTCTAATTTAGCTTTAAACTCATTAGTATTTTTAATTAATTCATAATTTTCAATATTTTCTGCCTGAACTGTGATTTCAGCGCCTTTGATTACGCAAGTTTCAGCATTTTTAGCATTGTAAATACCAATTGAATCATCATCTGATACAATGATTTTTACTTTACTATTTCCAGCTTCTGATGTAGTAGCATTATTATCAGATTTACCGATATTTAATTTAGAATCATTATAAATTCCTTTACTTCCACTACCTCTTGTTTCAACAATTCCGCCTTCTACAGTTGCTACAGCTCCTTTAATATTATAAATACCAATTGAACCAATACCTTCAGTTACGATTTTTCCTGATTTCATATTTAAAATTCCTGATTTACCATCTTGGTTTCCAGCTGAATTTCCATTTACATAACCATTAACTGAAGAAGATATTCCTTTACCACCATTTTTACTTGTTGTTATTACTGCTTCATTTTCAATATTTACTATTCCTGTGTTATAAATAACAGTACCATTTGCACTATCATTTTTAATAACACCAGGACCTGAAATTGTCAATGTACCATTATTATTAATTGAATTTATAGAAGTACTTGTTATAGTTTTGCCATTCAATTTTAAATTAATATTTTTATTTGGCCCGATATTTACTTCATCTGTTAAATTCATATTATCTAATATTGTAATTGTATCTCCTTCAACAGCAGCATCAATTGCTTGGCTGATTGAAGAATATTTTTTATCATTAATTTGTGCAACTTGTAATTCTACCACAACTGTATCAGAATTATCTGATTTTTCACCATCATCTGAACCTGTAGCAGAATCACTATTTGATCCATCCTTTGAATCAGCTTTTGAATCGCCATTTGATCCATCACCTGAACCAGTACTTGAACCATCATTTGATCCATCACCTAAACCTGCACCATTTTCATTTGTATTTCCATTATTATCTTTAGTATTTTCATCAGTGTTTTCACCATTTACTTTATCATCAGTATTTCCAGTAGTATCATCACCACTATTATTATCAGTATTTTCAACCGAATCATCATTTGATTTACTATCATTATTTGCTTTATCATCTATTTTATCATCACTAGCATCACTACCAGAATCACCACTATCAACAGCCATCAACTTCATAATTCTAGATGTAACCAACAACTTAGATTCATCAGAACCACCAGTATCGCAAACAGCAGCCATCAAACTACTTGATCCGCTATGAATTGCCACATCAGAATCACTTACCTCATCTGAACTCTTCTCTGAATTTGGTCTTAAATATGTAAGTGTCTCTGACACTACAACAGAACCCATACCTTGGATGAAATATCCATTTACAGCAGTTATCTGAGATTCAGGAATATTCAAGAATGGATAAATACGAGTTATTCCTCCACCAGTTGAACCTGTACTTCCACCATATGTTCTAATGCTACCATTTCTAAATATAACCTTAATATTTGTACTACTATCACCTTTAATAGCTGTACTTTTTGCATTAATATATGGTCTTCTTGCTGTAATATCAGTATTTGTATCAACAGTAGTATCTGTACTTGCACCTAACTCAAGTGTTACCTCTTCAGTACTATCACATAAATCAATACCTGCTATATATCCATCAACATAAGCACCCTCATATTGAGAAGTTTTACTTCCTAATACAATAGTTCCCTTAGTTGCCTTAATAGCTGTACCACCCATATTTGAATGTACTGTTCCACCAAGTACTTCAATAGTACCTGCTTTATTATTAATTGCACAATTTGAACCAACCTGTGGTTTAATTGTACCACTAGTAATTGTAACTTTTCCATAACCAGAATTTACAATACATGAAGCTTCTGTTACAGAAGTACCATCACTTGTTGTTCCACCTGCAGTAATCTCACCACCTGATATTAATGCATTTCCTGCATTTAAGTTTAATCCTACATTTGCACCATTTACAGTTCCACCAGTTATATTAATTGTTGTTGGACCAGCATTAGTAATAGCAGAATTATCACCTTTTACAGTTCCACCAGATACAGTTAAAGATCCTGTTCTGATATAAATACCATCTGAAGTAGAATTAATTGTTCCATTATTTACTTTAAAACTTCCTGAAGCATTATTATACATACCAGCCTTACTTCCTGTTATAGAAGCACTTGAGCCATTAATATATACTAATCCACCTCCTTCATTTGATATACCATAACTTCCAGTAGATTCAATTGTTCCACCTGTTACTTTAACTGCTGGTGCTGATTCAGAAGTTAATGAACCATATGACACAATTGGTGTTCCTTTTGTAGTTATTGTTCCTGAAGTCATACTTAATGTATTATTTCCATAGAACACTATACCATTATCATTTGCTGTAGTTAAACTAGATGTTGTTTTAATTGTTACACCTGAAATTGTAACATTTCCACCACTAGAACTATATATTGCATACCTATTTGCCTCACCACTTAAAGCACCTTCTTGTTGTAATGTTCCTTTACTTAATACCAATGAACCACCCTTATTATTAATTAACCATTGACTTGTTTGTGTAGATTTACCACCTATAACAAAATCTTTTGATCCACTTAATGATAATTTTCCTGTATTTTCAATTATAGCCTTAGATGCTTTTGTAGAAGTATTTTTAATATAACCAGAACCAACTGAATCCTGTACTGTCAATGTTCCATTATTAATTAATGTTGTAATATCTGTTGTTGTAGTTATATATTTACCATTTAAATTAAATGTTACAGTTTTACCACTACTCAATGTTGCAACATCATTTTCTGTTCTACTCTTCAATACTTTAACAGTATTTCCACTTGTTACACCACTCATTGCACTAGCCAATGTTTCATAATATTTAACATGTGTACCACTTGAATTTAATTCTTCATAATTATTTTTAATCCAATGAGCATAATATGTTGTATCACCTCTTACTGTTGTAGTAGATGAAATCTTTGTTCCACCATCTGCAGCAGTATACCATCCATCTAGTGTATAACCACTCTCAGTTGGAGTTGGTAAAGTACCAAGTTGAGAATCAAAAGCTTTAGACGCTGTTGTAGTTGTAATTCCAGTTGCTCTTGTTACCCTAACATCAGTAATTGTAATAGTACCAGCTGTATAATAATCAGTTCTTAATTGAATAGTAAAATTATTATTTTTTAATAAAGAAGTTGTAAAAGCATATGTTGTATATGAATATGTAGCTGTTCCTGTACCTGACCAATTTGCCTTAGTACCTCTTGGGAACTCTGGTGACCAACCAGTTACATCTCCAGAACCTTGTACTAACACACTAGCAGTTTGACCACTTGCAGCAGTTAATCCTGTATATGATGCTTTAAATGAAATTTGTAATTTATCACCTGATTTTAAATCACCTTTATCTATTGTTCCTAAGTTAACACATCTATTTGTTGAACCAGTAAATCCTGTCATTTCAATACTTGATCCTGCAGAATCAATATAATTTTTTCCTGCATTACTATTATAAGTAATAGTGTAATTAACTGGTGTCCAATGAGCATAATATGTTGTAGTACCTGTTACTTTTGTTGTAGATGAAATCTTAGTTCCACCAGTTGCTGCAGTATACCAACCATCAAATGTATAACCACTTTCAGTTGTTGTAGGCAATGTACCAAGCTCTGTTCCATATTGTTTAGATACTGTTTTAGTTCTAACTTTTTTAACTTTAAGATTTGTAACAGTAATTTTTCCACCTGTATAATAATCTGTTCTTAACTGAATTGTAAATTTATTATTTGTTGCTAAAGAAGATGTTAAAGCAGATGTTGTATATGAATATGTAGCTGTTCCTGTACCTGTCCAGTTAACCTTACTTCCTCTTGGGAATTCAGGGCTCCAAGCAGTTACATCACCATATCCTTGTAATACAGCACTACCAGTTTGACCACTAGCAACTGTTAAACCACTATATGATGCTGTAAATGACACTTGTAATTTATCTCCAGCCTCTAATTCACTTGCATCAATTGTACCTAAAGTAACACTTCTATTTGCTGAGCCTGTAAATCCAGTAACATCAACACTTGTTGCCACAGGGTCAATATAATTTTTTGAACTATTATAATTATATGTAATATTATAACTATTAACTGTCCAAATTGCATATAAAGTTACTGCACTATTTGTAGTATAACTTGCTCCTGGAGCATAACCAGTTCCTGAACCATCAGATTTTGTATTCCATTCTTTAAATGTATATCCTGTTCTTGATGGTTTTGTACTACTTAATGTTAATGCTGTTCCATGTGTTTTAGTTTGAGCACTTGGGGCACCTGTTCCATTATTTGCATCATATTTAACTTGATATTTTACAGTAAATACATTTGATTTTGTTGTTAAAGTATTTCCTGCTTTATCAGCAATTTGTACCCACAAATACCAATTTCCACCTGTTGCTGATTTTGAAACAGTACCAGAATTTGTAAATGTTGTCCAAGATGTTGGTGTTGTTGTATTACTTTGTGACCATGCATATTTCAATGTATTTAATTCACTTCCACCAGTATCTGCTGCTGTCAATTTTGAACTAATACTTACTGATGTAGAACCTGCTGAAATTGTATATGTTCCACCATTTGTTCCATATGTTATTGTAGGAGCTGTTACTTCTTTTCTAATTGTTATTTTTGAAGTTTCTGATGCAACATTATTATTATCTATTGCTCTAAATAAAATTTCCTTATTTCTAGCACCAGTAAATGTAATTTTTCCAACACCACTTGTTGTTGTCAAACTATCTGTAATCCAAGAAGAACCACCATCTTCACTCCATTTATATGACTTAATACCTGCACCAACACTAGCAGATTTTACCTCAACATAAACATTTTTATTTGTCCATGTACCACTAGTATATGTTGCACCATTAGCATCAGTTAATTTTGCAGTTATTGTAGGTGCAGATGGACCTAATACTGCTGTTTTATATGTTGTTCCACTTATTGTTTCAGTACCATTAATAACAACACATCCAGATTGTTTAGTAGTAACTGTACCACTTATAGCACTTGTACTACCTTTAATTATACCATCATAGAAATTAAATGTACCAGAAGCATTTCCAACACCTTTAGATGTACCAACAATACTTGGACTTGTGATACTAATTGTAGAATCACTTGTACCAATTGTAATAATACCTGTTGAATCATTTAAAATACCATAAACACTACCATTAACTGTACCACCAGTTACAACAACAGAACCTGTACTACTATTTAATATACCAGATTGAACTGTACCTGTTATAGTTCCACCAGTTACTTTTACAGCTGGAGAATTTTCAGAAGTATTTGTACCTTTATTTTCAATACCATAATTAGCACCTGTAATTGTACCAGAAGTTACTGTAACTCTTGCAGTAGCTGCTGAATAACCATTAATAATAGCTTTGTGTTTACTTGTAATATTACCTTTTGAAGTTAATGTACCATCATTTACTATTGCACCTGTAGAAGTTGAATTACCAATAATTTCAGCACTTGCGCCAATTGTCATTGTTCCATTATTTGTAATAATTCTATTAGTTCCACTATTAGCATTTTGTAATTTACCAGTTCCCCAAATATTCATATTACCACTATTTACTATTGGTGTAGATATTGTAACAGTATGTCCATTTAAATTAATTCCAACATAATCACTAGCTGTACCAGTATCCCATACTGCTGAAGTACTTGCATCTGTTACATTTTCATATGCATACAAATTTCTACCTTTTACAAGACTTTCTTCTGCAAAAGCATCTTCAAGTTTTGTATAATATTTTAATACTTTATTTGTATTACTATCATCAACCAAACCATAATTATCTGGTACCCAATTTAAGTATAAAGTAATTGTAACATCACCTTTACTTAAATCTTGACCTAAATCTGTAGCCATTTGTGTTGCAAGATATGTTGAAACTTCTTGGTCATATGTTTTACCAGTACCATCTGATTTTTGAGCCCATTCTTTACCAACTTGTGCCCTATAACCAGATTTTTCAAGATTGATAACACCTGGATTATTATAATCAGCTAAACCATATTCATCAATTTCATATTTATCACCAGAAATTACATTACCAACTCTACTTCCATAAACACCTCTCCATAAAACTGTTTCAGAATTTACAGCAATACAATTATCAATAACTGAATATCCATCACCATGTGTTTCAGCCATTGTTCCACCATTTACATTATATTTAATTTTCAAATAATTACGTCTATAATATATGTTTACCACTAATGAACCATCAGCTGAAACTGTAACTGTAGTTTTAGCTCCAGATGTAGGTTTTGTAGTATTACCTGTAGTATATCCACCTTCATATGTAAATCCTGGAATTGTTTTCTTCAAATTAGCTACTGTAATAGATGAATTTGTAGTTCCAGTTTTACTATCAGTACTATTTAATGTATATGTTGTAGCACCTAAGTCATGTACATAGTGATTTACTTTATAAGTTACACCACCAGCAGTCCATTTAGCATATAATGTTACATTACCAATAACTTTATATCTATTATTTATAACTTTACCATTTGCATCAACATATTGTGTTCCACTACCATTTGTACCAGTATAATATCCTCCAAATACATAACCTGTTTTAGTAGGTTTTGTTATTGTAGTTCCACTAGTTAATGGTGTTTTACAAGCTGAATCTGAGTAATAATATGACACAACATTATTAATTGTTTTTGTTGTATTATATTGATAATAGAATTTTGTTGTTCCAGCTGAAGTTGCACTTTGATTATTTAATGTTACTGTATATGTATTTGGTGTTGCAGTTGATTTAACTTCAGTGTTTCCACTAATTGTTTTAGTATTTCCACTTGTAAATGCTGTTCCACCAACAGTTAATCCTAATGAACTATATCCTGAAGCAAGACTTGCTGCAGCATAAATTGTTGTTCCATTAAGTACACTTGTTGTACCAAGTGCAGTTCCTGATGAACTACCTTCTTTAATTGTCAATGTTGTTCCAGTTCCTTGTGTTTTTGTTAATAAATAAGATGTAATATTTGCTGAACCTACACGTCCTACACTATCTTTAATATGAACATAATATGTAGCTGCAGGTGTCGCATCTATTGTATATGTTCCATTTGCTAATGATCCAGATGTAAATGATGATGGAGCTGTGCTTGTTTTTGTTATTGCAAAACCAGCAACACCAGAACCAGAATCACTTGCTTTCCAACTAAATTTATTATAACTACTTCTTGTAATTGTTACACTAGGTGCTGTTTTATCAACACAAACTTTAAATGTTGAAATTTCAGAAGGAACACCATTTGTATCAATTACCCTAAAGTTAATATCTTGATTTCTTTCAACAGAGAATGTAATTACACCTGTTCCATTTGTTGTAGTAATTGAGTCAGTTGTCCAAGATTGATCATTTTGTGATGAACTCTTCCATTGATATTTACTTACACCTGAACCAACTTTACTTGTTGTAAGTGTTATATAAACACCACCACTTACCCATGTTCCACTTGTAATAACACTACCTGAAGAATTATCTTTTTGTGCCTTTATTGTAGGAGCACTAGGACCTAATTTAGCAATTTGTGTTGAACCACTTGTTTCTTTATATACAACTGCTGATGCTGGAGTTGCACTTACATTACCAGAAATTGCATTATTTGCACTACCAGTAATTACACCATCATAGAAGTTAAATATACCAGAAGCATTTCCAACACCTTTAGATGTACCAGTAATACTTGGGTTTGTAATACTAATTGTAGAATCATTTGTACCTATTGTAATTATACCTGTTGAATCATTTAAAATACCATAAACACCACCATTAACTGTGCCACCAGTTACAATAACAGAACCTGTACTACTATTTAATATACCAGTTTGAGCTGTTCCTGTTATAGTTCCACCAGTTACTTTTACAGCTGGAGAATTTTCAGAAGTATTTGTACCTTTATTTTCAATACCATAATTAGCACCTGTAATTGTACCAGAAGTTACTGTAACTCTTGCAGTAGCTGCTGAATAACCATTAATAATAGCTTTGTGTTTACTTGTAATATTACCTTTTGAAGTTAATGTACCATCATTTACTATTGCACCTGTAGAAGTTGAATTACCAATAATTTCAGCACTTGCGCCAATTGTCATTGTTCCATTATTTGTAATAATTCTATTAGTTCCACTATTAGCATTTTGTAATTTACCAGTTCCCCAAATATTCATATTACCACTATTTACTATTGGTGTAGATATTGTAACAGTATGTCCATTTAAATTAATTCCAACATAATCACTAGCTGTACCAGTATCCCATACTGCTGAAGTACTTGCATCTGTTACATTTTCATATGCATACAAATTTCTACCTTTTACAAGACTTTCTTCTGCAAAAGCATCTTCAAGTTTTGTATAATATTTTAATACTTTATTTGTATTACTATCATCAACCAAACCATAATTATCTGGTACCCAATTTAAGTATAAAGTAATTGTAACATCACCTTTACTTAAATCTTGACCTAAATCTGTAGCCATTTGTGTTGCAAGATATGTTGAAACTTCTTGGTCATATGTTTTACCAGTACCATCTGATTTTTGAGCCCATTCTTTACCAACTTGTGCTCTATAACCAGATTTTTCAAGATTAATAACACCTGGATTATTATAATCAGCTAAACCAAATTCATCAATTTCATATTTATCATCTGAAATTATATTACCAACTTTACTTCCATAAACACCTTTCCATATAACTGTTTCAGAGTTTACAGCAATATAATTATCAACAACTGAATATCCATCACCATGTGTTGTAGCCATTGTTCCACCATTTACATTATATTTAATATTTAAACGATTACGTCTATAATACAAGTTTATTACTAATGAACCATCAGCTGAAACTTTTGCTGTAGTTACAGCTCCAGATGTAGGTTTTGTAGTATTACCTGTAGTATATCCTGCCTCATATGTAAATCCTGGAATTGTCTTTTTCAAATTTGCTAATGTTACTTGTGAATTTGTAACACCAGATTTAGTTTCACCTTTACCATCTAATAATGTATATGTTGAAGCACCTAAATCATGTACATAGTGATTTACAACATAATTTCTATATGAAGTTTTAATTGTAAATGTTTTTGTATATGTACCACTATGGTTTTGACCAGATTTAAACACAACTTTAGCAGTTGCTGTACCAACATTAATATTATTAGAATATGTTACAGTATATTCACTAGAAGGAATAACCTTATTTGTCAATGTATCTGTCATAGTTACTGTAGGTTTTTTAGCTGTTGCATCATAATCATAAGATGTTGGGCTAATAGTCATTTCAACATTAGTATTTGGATTAATTATTAATTTTCCAATATTATATGTGAATGTATAGTTCTTTGCAGAACCATTTGTTTTTGTTACATCATATGTTCCTGCATTTGTTGCAGTAGATGTAACTTTTGGTGCAACATAATTTTCTGCTGTAGATGCTGTTTCACCATTTACGAAACCTGTTACAGTTACAGTAAATTTAGGTGTTTCACCATATTTAATTGTTTCTGTTGCATATGTTGCAGTTAAAGTTGCAGCTGTAATATTAGCTGTTGTTGTAGGTTTTGTTGTACTTAAAACATAATTTTTAGCTGTAGCTGTATCTAATGTTACTTTACCAGTAACTGTTTTACCTGTTCCAACATTTTTATCTGAGAAAACATATGTTGCAGTTGCACCAACTGTTTCACCACTTACTGCTCCTGATAATGAAGGTGCAGATTTTTGTGTTGCAGTTGTTTTACCATCATACACCTTATTATTAACTGAAATTGTAGGTGTTAATGTTCTTTTATTAATATTTGCTGTTGTAGTAGCTGTTGTACTACTTAATTTATAATTAGAATTATTAATTGTAATTCCACTTGCAGTTACTGTAATTCCTGTACCTGCATTACTGCTTGCAAATGTATATTTACCAACAGTTGCTGTTACTGTATCACCAGTTAACACACCAGTTAATGTAGGTGCAGATTTTTGTGTTGCAGTTGTTGTACCATCATATGTTTTATTATTTGCTGTTACAGATACTGTAACAGATTTTTTACTAATTACAATTGAACCATTTTTTGACTTAGCATTTGATGCATAATCACTATAATTTCCAGTATTATCTTTAATATAATAATATACTGTTGTAGTACCTGCACTTGTTCTTGTTGGAGCTGTTGTAGTTCCAGATGTTATATAATTTGATGATGTTAATGCAGTACTTGTACTATAATAAATTGTTACATCATTACTTGAAATTCCAGTTAATGAAATTCTATGTGCTGATTTATCATATGTTCCTGAATAATTTGTTAAAGTTACACTCATACTTGCTTTTGTAATTGTAAATGTCAATGTTTTAGTACCTGAATAATTTCCTTTACCAGTAATTGTAACTGTTGCAGTACCAACATTTGTATTATTTTTATAAGTAACAGAATAATCTGTATCTTTAACTAATGTTGTACTTCCATCTTTTACAGTTACTGTAGGAGTTTTAGCAGCACCATCATATACATATGAAGTAGTATTTAAACTTACTGTAAATGTTGAACCAGTAATTGCTTTTTTATTAATTACTAATTTACCAGAAACATAACTAAATGCATAATCTGTTGCAGAACCACCTGTTGGTGTTAATGTATATGTTCCTGCATTTTTACTTGTTGCAGTAATTGTTGGAGCAGTATAGCCACTTGCTGTTGTAGCTGTTTCTCCATTTTTAAATCCAGTAACAGTTAAAGTTAAACTTGGAGATGTACCATATGTAATAGTTTCTCCTGCATATGTAACTGTTAATGTAGCTTTAGTAATTACACCTGTTTTAATTGAAGAACTTGTAGTATTTAATACATAATTTCTTGTATAAGCACTATTTAATGCAATTCCTGTAATATTTACAGTTTTGCTTGTTCCCACATGTTTATCTGCAAAAGTAAATGTACCTTTTGCTGTTGGAGTTTCATTATTTACTCCACCTTGTAATGTAATTGTTCCAGTTCCTGATGTTAAACCATCATAAACTTTAGAATTTGAAGTTATAGATTTAATTGTAACTTCTTTTTTAGTAATTGTGAATGCTTTTGTTGCACTAACTGCATTATAATTTGATGTACTTGCAAATGTAGCTTTAACATAATATGTACCAGCATATGATGGTTTACCACCAGCTGTTGTTGCACCATCAGAAGTTGATGTTTTTGTTGTACAACTTGAATTTGTATAATACTCATATGTTACACTACTTGTTCCATTTGTTGCAGAAGTTGGTACAGGTGATGTTGCTGTTCCACCATATGTCCATCCATTCATTGCAACAGAAGCAGAACCATTTGCTTTTGTAATTGTAAATGTTTTTTCAACCGTTCCAGAATAATTACCAATTAAAGTAATTGTAACTTTTCCAGTACCAGCATTTATATTATCTGAATATGCTACTGTATAATCAGTATCTTTTACTAATGTTGTACCATTTAATGTTACTGTTTCAGTAGGTGTACAAGCTTTTCCACTGTAAGTGTATGTAGTTGGATTCAAAGTAACTGTTGGTAAATTTTTGTCATAAGGTTTAACAATAAGTTTACCACTAACATTTTTAAATACATAGTTTGTTGCAGCCCCACCAGAAGGTGTTAGAGTATATGGGCTATTTGCAACAGAAAGATCTGAAGCACTTACACTTGGAGCTTTATATCCATCTGCAGTTTCTGCAGTTTCATTATTTACAAATCCTGTTACAGTAACAATTAATTGTGGTGTATCACCATAAGTAATTGTTTCACCAGCATATGTTGCAGTTAAAATTGCAGCATTAATATTTGCTTTAGCAGAACTTGTTGTTGTAGCTAAACTATAATTTGTTGTCCATGTTGTACTTAATGCAATTTTTGTAATATTTACAGTTTTAGCTGTTCCAACATTTTTATCTGAGAAAGTAAATGTACCTGTTGCTGTTGGAGTTTCATTATTAACTCCTGCTGATAATGTAATTGTACCACTACCACTTACATTACCATCATATGTTTTATTATTTGCAACAATTGATTTAATTATTACAGGAACTTTATTAATTTTAGCTGATGCTGTTATAGAAGCAGCTTGAGTTGTACTTAAAGTATAGTTTTTAGAATCTGTACCACTTAATGTAATAGTTTTAGCTGTTACTGTTCTAGTACCTGAATCTTTACTATTAAATGTATAACTTGCAGCTGAAGCTGTAACTACATCTGAACCAACAATTCCTGATAAACTAATTGAACCAGTTGCTGTTGTATTACCATCATAAGTTTTATCATTTGGTTTTAATGTTGCAGTTAATTGTTTTGCTGTAATAACACCAGATGTTGAACTTAAAGTGGTTTTTGTTAATGTATAGTTTGTTCCCCAGTTTCCACTAAGTTTAATTGAACTTACATTAACTGTTTTTCCAGTTCCTACATTTTTATCACTATATGTAAATGTACCTGTTGCTGTTGGAACTTCATTATTTACTGCACCTGTTAAACTAATTGTACCTGTTGCTGTTGTATTTCCATTATAAGTTTTAGAAGATAAACTTCCAATTGAAGGTGTTAATTTAACTTTTGCAATTGTAATTGTTCCATTTTTAGAATTTGCATTAGATGCAAAATCTTGATAATTTCCAGTCAAGTCTTTTACATAGTAGTAAACAGTTGTAGTACCTGCATTTGTTCTACCAACAGAAGATAATTTACTTCCAGAAGTAGAATAATTTTCAGATGTCAATGGAATAGTTGTACTATAATAAATTTCATAATCTGTTCCACTTACTGCAGGTTCTGTAACACTTGCAGAAATAGAATGTTCTTTTCCATCATAAGTACCACTGTAATTTGTTGGTTGTACAACAGTCATTGCTTTTTTAGTAATTTCAGCTGTTGTTGTTGCTGTTGTATTACCTAATTCATAATTTGTTTTCCATTGTTCACCTAATTCAATATTAGTTACATTAACTGTTTGTGTTCCTGCTGCTGAGCTTGCAAAAGCAAAATCTCCTGTAGCAGTTGGTTTTTCACTATTTACTGCACCATTTAATGTAATAGTTCCTGAAGAAACTGCTGTTGTTCCATCATAAACTTTTCCACTAGCTGTTACAGTTGCAGTTAATTTAACTTTTGCAATTGACCATGGAATTGTAGTTGATTTTGTTCCATCTGTTAAACCTTTCCATGCAAAATTGCTTGTATTACTTAAACTTACTGTTGCAGTGTAACTTCCAGCATTTGTAGCTGTATTACCTGAAATTGTGTAATTAGAACCAGCTGCCACACCAGTTTGAACTGAACCTGAATATTTTAAACCGGTCTTAGCTGTTGGAATAGTTACTTGTAATTTACTAATTGTAAATGTAGCTGTTGCAACACCATTATTATGGTTGCCATCTGAATCTACTACTGTTGCTGTTACAGTATAAGACCCAGCTTGACTAGGAGCTGTTGCAGAAGGACCATATTTTGTACCTGCATTAGTTGTTCCTGAATATGAATATATAACTTCATAATTTTTAACAGTTGCTGTAGAAACTGTTGTTACAGGAGCTTTTGCAGAACTTCCATATGACCATCCTGAAATTGTAACACTTGAATTCATATCAATTTTGTTAATTGTGAAATCTTTTCTAGCTTCACCAGAATTATTTCCAATCATTGTTACAACTGCAGTAGCTGTACCTGCATTAGTATTGTTTAAATAACTAACTGTGTAATCTGTATTTAAAGTCATTGTTTTCTTTGTGTCATTATCCACTACTGTAACAGTAGGTTTTTTAGCTGTTCCATCATAATCATATGATGTTGGGTTAAGTGTAACTGTTACATTAGCTTGTTTTTTAATAATAGTCAATGTTCCTGAAACATATTTAAATGAATAGTTTGTTGCAGCTCCACCTGCTGGTGTTAATGTATAAACACCTAAAGCTGTATTTGTATTTGAAACTGTTGGTTTAGTTGTTAATATAGATTCTGTTTCTTTATTAACAAATCCTGTAATTTCAACTACCAATTTAGGGCTTGTTCCAAATTCAACTGTTTCGCTTTTATATGTTGCAGTTAATTGAACTTTATTAATTGTTCCATTTGTTAATGTTAAACTACTTGAACTTAATTGATAATTTGTTTTCCATACATCTTCTAATTCCAAGTTTTTAACATAAACGGTTTTATTTGAACCTGCATTTGCATTACTAAATTCATAAGTATATGTTGATTTAAGTACTGGTGTTTCACTATTAACTGCACCAGTTAAAGTAGGCTCAGAGCCTGTTGCTGTAGTATTACCATCATAAGGTTTTGAATTTGATGTTCCAGATACTGTTAATGTTACTTTTTTAATTGTAAATGTTAATGTTTTTGTACCTGAATAATTTCCTGTACCTTTGATTGTAACTGTTGCTGTTCCAGCATTTGTATTATTTGTATAAGTAACTGTATAATCAGTTCCTTTAACTAATTTTGTTGTTCCATCTGTTACTGTAACACCTGGTGTTCTTGCTGTTCCATTATATGTGTAAGATGTTGTATCTAATGCAGATTTAACATCTGAACTTGTAATTGATTTAGGATTAATTATCAATTTACCTGATACATATTTAAATGTATAGTTTGTAGCTTTTCCACCTGTTGGTGTTATTGTATATCCAGTTGTATTAGCAGATGTATTTGTTATTGTAACTGTTGGTGCTGTATATCCTGCAGCATTTGCTGCTGATTCACCAGATATAAATCCTGTTACATTAACTGTTGTAATTGGTGTTTGACCATAAGTAATTGTTCCACCTGCATATGTTGCTGTTAATTCTTTAGCTGTAATTTTAGAACTTAAAGAAACACTTGTTGTAGATAATGCATAATTAGAAGATTTTGTTCCTGTTAATGATAATCCACTAAATGTTACTGTATATGTTCCAACATTACTACTTGAATATTTAGCTGTTTTTCCAACAACCATTGAAACATCATCTGTTCCAACAATTCCTGAAATTGTTTGTTTTGTTACATTTACAGTTGTAGTTCCATCATATACTTTATTAGAAACTGTAAATTGTGGTGTTAAAGTCTTTTTATTTACTTTAAATTCAGCAGTTTTTGTAACTTGATTATAATTACTGTTTGCTGGTATTGTTGCTGTTAACACATAACTTCCAGCTTCTGTTGGAGCATTTGCAGAAGGTCCATATTTTGTTCCATCTGATTTTGTTCCTGAATATGAATAAGTTACATTTTTTATATCATTTGTTTCAGATTCAATTACAGGTACAGAAGGTGTACTTCCATATGTATAATCTGAAATTGTTAATGTATCAATTTTTCCTGCTATTGTTTTAATTGTAGCTGTTGTTGTTAATGATGTTGGACTAACAACATAATTTCCTTTCCATGTATCTGCTAATGTAATATTTGTTACATTTACAGTTTGAGCTTTATTTGAATTACTATCAGCAGATGTAAATTTAAATGTACCTGTTGCTGTTGGTTTATCTGTATATTTTGCACCTGTTAATGTAATTGTACCTGTTGCAGATGTTGTTCCATCATAATTTTTATCATTTGCTTTAGCTGTTGGAGTTAATGTTGCTCTTTCAATTGTAAAGTCTTTTGATACTGTTTTATTTGTATGGTTTCCATCTGTATCAACAATTGTGGCTGTTACTGTGTAACTACCTGCATCTGTTGGAGCTGTTGTTGATGAATATGATGTTCCTGAATTTGATTTTCCTGTGTATGAATATGTTATAGTTTTATTTTTAACTGTTGTTGTTGTAATTGTTACACTAGGAGTTTTTGCAGTATCACCATATGTCCAATTATCAATATTAACACTTGCTACCATTGCAATTTTATTTATTGTAAATTCACGTACTATTGTACCTGAGTAATTTCCTTGTAACTTAATTGTTACTGTTCCTGTTCCAGCATTTGTATTATTACTATATGTAACTGTATAATCTGTTCCTAAAACCAATTCAGTTGTATCATCATAAACTGAAACTGTAGGTTTTTTAGCTGTTCCATCATAATTATATGATGTAGGGCTAATACTTGCTGTTATTGATTCTGAAAGTGGTGGAACTATGTTTAATTTTCCAGATACATATGTAAATGTATAGTTTTTACCAGCACCACCTGATGGTGTTAATGTATATGTTCCAACTGCTGTGTTTGTGTTTGTAACTTTTGGAGCAATATAACCTGAAATTGTTGCTGGTGTTTCATTATTTACAAATCCTGTTACTGTAACTTCTAATTTAGGTGTTTGTTTATTATATGTAATTGTTTCACCTGCATATGTTGCTGTTAATGTTGCAGGTTTAATTGTGAATGTTTTAGAAATTGTTCCAGAATAATTTTCTTTACCAGTAATTGTAACAGTTCCTGTTCCTGCATCTTTATTATTTGTATATGTAATTGTGTAATCTGTTGTTTCTATTAAATTAGCACCATTATCTTTAACTGTTACTGTTGGTTTTTTTGCTTTTCCATCATAAGTATATTGTGTTTCACTTAATGTTGCTGTAATTCCTGTTGTTTTTAATGGTTTTGCTGTAATTCTTAATGTTCCAGATACAACTTTAAATGTATAGTTTGTTGCTTTTCCAGCAACTGGTGTTAATGTATATGAACCAACTTTTGTATTTGTATTTGAAATTGTTGGAGCTACATAACTATCTGCTGTTTCAGATGTTTCATTATTTACAAATCCTGTTACTGTTAATTGAAGTTTAGGTGCTGTTCCATAAACTACAGATTCTCCAGCATATGTTACTGTTAATTGTTTAGCAGTAATATTTGATGTTGTTGTAACAGTTGTTGATTTTAATTTATAGTTTGATTTACCATCACCAGAAAGTGTAATTCCTGTAACATTAACAGTTTTTGAATTACCAACTGTTGCTGTTGCATAAGCAAAACTTCCTGTTGCTTTAACAGGGTTTGTTGCATCTGTTGAATCAGCTGCTTCAACACCTGTTAATGAAATTGTTCCACCTATTACATTTACTGTTCCATCATAAACCTTGTTAGGTGCTGTTGCAGTTGCAGTAATTGTTTTTTGTGCAATAGACCAATTAACTGTTTTATTTGTTTTTGTTCCATCTGCCCAAATATAATTTGTGCTATCTTTTAAACTAACTGTTGCTGTATAATTTCCAGCATTTGTTCCTGTGTTACCTGTTACATTATATTTTGTTCCAGTTGCAACACCAGTTTGTGTTTTTGAATTATATATTAAACCTGTAATACCACTTGGTACTGTTACTTTTCCAGCTGTTACTGTTACAGTACTTGTTGCTTTAACAGTATTATCATTTCCTGATGTTGCTGTAATTGTTGTTGTTCCTACTTTTTTAGCTGTTACAACACCTGTTGATGAAACTGTTGCAACATCTGTGTTTGAAGATGTCCATGTTATTGTTCCAGCATTTACACCTGTTGATGTAATTGTTGTTGTTTTCTCATTTTCAACACTTACATTTGTTGGTGTAACACTTAATGTTACTAATTTAACTAATACTTGTGTAATTCCTGTTGAAAGATTTCCTGCATTATCAATTGATTTTGCATAATATGTTGTTCCATCAGTTGTTGCTGTGAAATTAATGTTTTGAACTGTTTCCAAACTTGCAAAATCTGCATTTGGATCTGTTGAAACTTTATATCCTGCAATACCTGTGTTACCTGTTTGTAATCCATCAATTGCACCAAATGTTAAATATGTGTTTTCAACACCTGTATATACTGTTCCAGATTTTCCTGATTCAATTTTACCTTTTTCAGTACCTGTTATAGAATCTGCTTTAACAGAAATTGTAGGTTCTGCTGGTGCTGTTCTATCAATTGTTATTGAAATTGGTGTTACTGTTTGAATTGTATTTCCTGATGAATCTGTGCATGAATCATCTTTTATTCCAACAGTTTGTATACATGTTCCAGTATTTGTTACTAAAATTGTGTATACTGTATCACTTACTTTTGTAAATGTTTTTATTGTTCCATTTGTAACTGTTATATCTTCTTGTGCAAATCCTACTGGTGTTTTATTAAATGTAATTGTATATGTTATTTCACTTGCATTTGTAGGGCTTGTTACATTTGATGTAATATTTGCATTAAATGATGTTTCATCCATTATTACACCTGTTGTAATTGTTGTTTTTGCATTTGTATTTCCTGCTTTATCTGCAATTTTTCCTGCTGCAATTTCAAGTGTTAAACTTCCTGTTCCTGTTACACCAGCTAATTTTAATGTATAACTATATACTCCACTTGATACTGTGCTATATGTTAATTCTTTTGTTGTTGGAGTTACAGTTGTTCCTGCTACTTTTACAACAATATCATCTGCTGTAAATGCATCTGTTGTTGTACCTGTATTCATTCCAGAATGTGCTTCTGTAATTTTTAAAGGTATTGTAATTGTACTTGTTGGACTTGCTTTTGTTGGACTTGAATTTCCATTTTTTGCAATTACAGGTACAGTGTTGTCAAAATAAAATGCTTGTGATTTATTAATATAATTTGTTGTTGTTGTATTTGTAAACCTATCTGTAATTCCTGATTTTACCCATAAATAATATGTTCCTGTTACACCATTTTTTGTTACTTTTACATTTGCTGTTTTTGTACCAGCTGTTGTTGAAAGTGTTGTTGTTTCCCATGTTGTAGGTGCTGTTGTTGAACTTGTTGACCATGCATAACCTATTGTTTGTGATGCTGGTAAACCTATTGTTGTATCATTTATTGTAATTGTTGCTGTATGTGTTTTTGCATAACTTGCATTATCTCTTGCAACTGTTACTGTTGGTGCATTTCCATCAACTGTAATTGTTGCTGTATCTGTTTTTCCATTTTTAGTTTCAGCTGTAATTGTTGTTGTTCCATTTGCAACACCTGTTACAACACCTGTTGATGAATCAACTGTTGCAATTTGTGGGTTACTTGATGTATATGTTACTGTATTTTTGCTGTTTGATGTTGTTGGTGTAATTGTGTGTGAAATTGTTACTGTTTTACTTGATTTAACACCTATTGTTGCTGTTTTAGGGCTTACTGTAATACCTGTTGGTGTTGTTATTACTGTAACTGGAATTGTTGCTGTTAAAGCTTTTCCAGATGTGTCTTTTGTTGAACTTGTTACAGTAATTTTTGCTGTTCCATTTTTTAATAATGTTACATTTGCATTTTGATTATTTGTGTTTTTACTTATGGTTGCTACTGTTTCATCATCTATTGTATATGTTAATGTTCCATAATTTTCACCTGTTATTGTTATTGCTTGTGTATTTGTTGTGCTTAAATCTATGTTTATTGATGTTGGTGAAACTGTTAATTTTGCAAATATTGCATAATATGTTATATTTCCAGCTCCCATTGTTGCTGTTTTTACAATATTTGCTTGGCTTGAAGTTGTACTCCAGCCTATAAATGTATATCCTGATTTATATGCTGTTTTTGTTAGGTCTATTGTTTTTCCATATGCTACTTGTGTTGTTGTTGTTTGTGTTGTGTCTGTTTGTGAAACTTGTCCTCCATTTGTTCCGTAGTCATATGTTACTGTGTAGCTGTTTGCTTCCCATACAGCATATAATGTAATTTCTCCATTATCTTCTGATACTAGTTTACTTACACTTTCTCCATCTGTATATTGTGCTGTTGTTGCATCTGATGTTGTTGACCAGCCTTTAAATTTATGTCCAGTTTTTGTAAATGTATTTTGTGCTAATGTAATTGTATCATCATATAATTGTGTGCTTGATACCATTTCTCCTGATGTTGCACCATTTCCATTATATTTTATTGTGTATGAATGTGTTTTCCATTTTGCGTATATGTATGCGTTTGAGTTTGGTGTAGTTATTGATGGAAAATATGCATTGTTTTCATTAAATATATCTGTTGTTGTTAATGATGTTGTGTTTGATAAATTACTGTACCAACCTTGGAATGTATATCCTGTTTTTGTTGGTATTGCAAGGTCTTCTGCTGTATATGTTGTGTTATATTCTTTTGATGTTTTTGTATCATCTGTTACTTCTTCTAAGCGGACATTATCTATATATATTTCACCTGCTTGGTTTGCTTCATGTCCATATATATATATAGCTGGATTTTTAGTATTCAAATAATCCTCATCTAATTTAAAAGTATAGCTAAATGTCTCCCATTTTCCAACTTGGGAAGGAATCATAGCTTTTTTTCCACTCTTAAATGAATATTCTGTATTTGTATTTGTTGCATAAAATAATCCTGTTGAAACAACACTTGATCCAGAAACTCTATATATATCCATTGAAATCGTATATGTTTTTCCAGCTTTTAATTGTTCTCCTTGAATTGCTTGTCTAAAGCCTAGCCATCTATTTAAAGCAACTGTTCCTTCAGCAACTGTTGTTCCATCTGAAACATCAGCTTTTGTTTTTCCTGCATAATCCTCATTTGTTTTTAAGACACCCACACTATTTCCATTAACAATTTTCATATGTGCATGATATCCAATTTCAGGAACTTCAACTCTGCTATTTAATCCTGTTCCCCAATCAGTAATATTATATGATTTTGTTGGATCACCTGGAACACCATTTAAATTTCCATCCCATGTATGTGATACCCCATTAATTACCTTCATGACTGAATTATTAACAATTGTATAATCCTCAAAATCGCCATTCGTAATTAAATTCTCACTCACTCCAACTTTGTTCAAATTATAATTATTAACAGTCCAATTAGCAGTATATGTTCTATTACCTGTGCTTCCTTTTGCAATTACAACTTTTGTACTTGCAGAAGACAACCCTGTTCCTGTCCATCCTGTAAATGTATAACCTGTTTTTGTAGGATTTATTAAAGTAATATCACTAGTTTCTACATTATATGTTGTAGGGTTTGTACCACTAACTGTTCCATCATTTAATACATATGAAATAGTATATTGATTTATATTTTTCTTACCTGTTGCTGTTACACTTGTAGCCTTAGCTGGCATTGTTAATGTTGTACTTGTAGCTGTTGTACTACCCAAAATGCTTGTATCCGCAGTAGTCCAAGCAAATCCTGAATATGTATAACCAGCTAAATTTTCATAACTAGCAGAAATTGTAACTTTTTGTCCCCATTTATATGTTCCACTACCTTTTGCATTTTTTGTATTTTCACCTGCTGTAACTGTTAATGCAAAAGTATTTCTTTTATAATAAACATATATTTCTGTTGTTCCATCTGCTTTAACTGTTACAGATGTTCCTTGTGCACCATCTTTAGTTGTTGTAGATTTTTCATATGTTGAATTTGATATTGTTATACCTTGTTTGCTATCTAATGTAATAACATCACCTGTCTTTACTTTTGTTGTTGTTCCTCTTAATTCTGTAACAAGTTCTGTTTTATATTCTGTATAATTATCATCGTCTGCATTTTGTAACATGTGGTGAATTTTATATCCTACTTCACCATTTTCAAATATTGCTTTATATGTTCTATTTCCAATTGTTCCTGCAGGAATTTCATTAATTGTAGATTGGTTATCCACAGTTTTTCCATCTAATGTGGTTAATTGCCATCCCACAAATACATATCCAACTTTTGAAACTGGATTTAATGTTACTTTATCTTCTACTGTATATGTTTTTGGATTTGTTACACCTGTTGCAAATGCTCCTCCATTTAAATCATATGTTAAATTATATGTGATTACATTCCATTTTGCTGTTAATGTATGATTTAATGCCATTTTTACAATTGTTGTTTCATCATATTTTTTATTTGTTGTATCATACCAACCTGCAAATGTGTAACCTGTTTTTGTTGGTGTTGGTAATTCTCCATATGCACTGTCATATGTTACTTTTTTACTTGTTGTACTAACTGTTCCTCCATTTGGATTAAATGTTACTGTGAATTGTTTTGCTGTCCATTTTGCTGTTAATGTTTGATTTGCTGTTATTGTTACTTTTGTTATTGTTTCATATTTTGTGTTTGTTGAATCATACCATCCATTAAATGTGTAACCTTCTCTTGTTGGTGTTGGTAGTTCTCCATATGTTCCATCATATGTTACTGTTTTTGTTGTTGGGTCTACTGTTCCATTGTTTGGATCAAATGTTATTGTGTATTCATTTGCTGTCCATTGTGCTATTAATGTATGTGCTGATGCTGTTGTAACTTTTGTTGTTGTTGTTACTGTTGTTTCTGTTCCTTTTATTTTCCAACCATTAAATATATATCCTGTTCTTGTTGGTGTTGGTAATTCTCCATATGTTGTTCCATATGTTACTGTTTTACTTGTTGGTGTTACTGCATTTCCGCCATTTGTATCAAATGTTACTGTGTATTGGTTACTTAAATATGCTGTTTGATATTCAATATTATTTATTGTTTCTGAACCATTTACAACACTGTAACCCGTAGGTGTTGCTGTAACTGTTCCTGTAATTGTTGCTCCTGTTGGTGCTTTAATAATACCATCATAGAAGTTGAATGTTGAGCCATTTGTTACTACACCTTTTTGTGTACTGAATATTACTGGTGATGTTGTGCTTACAGCATCTTGGTTGTTTCCTATTGTGATTGTTGCACCTGTATTACCTCTAACTGCATTTTCTACTGTTGCATTAATTGTACCACCTGTTATTGTGATATTCCCTGTTGATGTTGTTACAACACCATTTGCTCCTCCATTGATTGTACCTCCAGTTACTACTATGTTTCCTGTTTTTGATGTCCAAATTCCGTCTTGATATTTTCCTTGTGCATTTATTGTACCTCCTGTAACTTTAACATTTCCTGTATATGTTCTAATACCAGTAATTGTCTTTGCAGTAATTGTACCACCATTTACTGTTACAGTTCCATTTCCTCCTTGGTAAATTCCATATGAATATCCTGTGATTGTTCCATTATCTATAGTTAATGTTCCATCATTTGAAATAGCTGCATTATTTTTGCTTTCAACTTCTCCACCACTAACTACAACAGTACCACCATTATAAATTGCTGAATTATATCCTTGAATTTTTCCACCTTTTACATTTACAGTTCCACCTGCATAATTGTAAATTCCTTTATATTTTTCTGACACAATATTTACTGTTTCAATATTTAAAATACCTTTATTTGTAATTGTTGAATAGCTTTCCTCATCAGTTACTTTTGTTATTGTACCATTACCTCTAATTGTCAAAGTTCCATTATTTTGAATCATCCATGCTGAAGTATTCATACTCCAAGTCTTACCATTTGTATTAATAACCAAATTTTGTCCAGCTGCAACTGTTACAGCTTCAATAACATTATTTTTAATTATTGTAACAACTGCACCTGAGTTACTTCCAGCTGCATCAATTGCACCTTGAATACTATCATAATTTGTAGTAACACTACCAATAGTAGTACTTGCCACAACTTCACTCCAAACCGCATATAATCTAATAGATTCATCTTTACTATAAACACTACTAGCATTATATTCTGCACTAGTTGCTGTTTTAGAAGTTGCCCAACCTTTGAATAAATATCCATCTCTAGTTGGAACAGTACTTGATAAAGTTAAATTTGTACCTTTAACTTTTCTTTGAGCTGTAATTGTTCCTGTACCACCATTTACATCATATTCAACTGCATAACCTATATCATAAGCATTAGAAACTTTTACACTTGTAGCTCTATTTCCTGCTTTATCTACTACATTTGTCCAAATATAGTAAACACCACCTGTTTTTGTTTGTGTTACTGCTGTTCCTGAAACAAATTCTGACCAGCTTGTTGGTTCTGTTGTTTTGCTTTCAGAAATTGCGTATTTTGTTGTAACAACACCACTTAATTTATCTGTTGCTGTAAGTGTTGCTGTAATATTATCTTGATTATTTCCAACTGTAATTGTTTGAGTTTTTCCATTTGGATTAATTGCAACTGTTGGTGCCGTTTTATCAACACTAAAATAATAGCTTTCTGTTTTTGTATTTGTTCCATCTGTTGTTGTAATTGTTACAACATAATCACCATCTGTTGTTGCAATTTGTGTGTCTGCAGAATATGCAGATGATGTTGTTCCACCAACTTTTGTTACTGTATATGTTGTTGTTCCTGTTGATGATTTTGTAAGTTTTACATTAACATTTTCATTTGTCCAAACTTTTTCATCATTTGTTTGTGGGTTTGTTTTTATTGCTGGAATTACATCTTTACTTGTTACTTCTGTGAAATCTAATTTTCCAATTGTTAATTCTTTTGTTGTTGCATCAATTGTTGTTGTAGTTGTGTTTCCTGCATTATCTATTACTATTATTTCAACTTTATATTTTGTGTTATCTTTTAATTTTTCGAATTTTCCTGTTGTATTTGTTGAAATTTCAGTTTCATTTTCATCTTTTAATTTATATGTTACTGATTTAACACCACTATCTTTATCACTAGCATTTGCTGTTACTGTTATTGTATTTGTTGTTGTTGATTTTACTGGTGAAACTGTTGGTGCTGTTTTATCAACAAATACATAATATTTGTCTTCTACTGTGTTTGTTCCATCTGTTGTTGTTATTTTTATTTCATATGTTCCTGTTTCTGTTGTTAAATCTATGTTTGTTGTTCCTTCAGGATAGCTTTCAGTTGTTCCATCTGGTTTTGTTATTGTAACTGTTGTTGTTGTTCCTGTTGTTTCATTACCTGTTTTTGATTTATCTGTTTCAGGTAAATTTATTGTAATGTTTATGTTTGTATTTATTGGATTTGATTTGTTTTCTGGATCTGTTTCAGGTGTAATTTTTTCTCCATCTGCTGTGTTTTTATGTATTTCTGTTGTTGCATTTTCAATATTTTTTGTTTTTATTTTATTTATTTGTGAAACAGTTGGTCCATTTCCTGCTATATCTGTTGCTTTTGTTTTTATTGAATATTCTGTATTTGCATTTAAATTTGCAAATGTGTCTGAATCTTGCCATGCTGACCATTCATTTTCTTCTATTGTTCCATTTTTGTTTGTGTCAATTCCTATTGCATATTGTATTGTTGTTTTATCTATTCCTGAACCTTCATCTGTTTGGTTAGATGTTATTTTAATTGTGTTTGTTGTTATTGTTCCTGTTGGTGCTGTATCACTTGGTGCTGTTTTATCTTCCCATATTGCATATAATGTTACTGTTCCATTATTTACTGATGTTAGGTTTTTAACTGTTGCTCCTGGTTTATATGCTGTTCCTTTTCCATCTGGTTGTGTATTCCAGTTTATAAATGTATATCCTTTTTTAACTAATGCTAATGTGATTTTTGAGTTTGTTGGTAATTGAACTTCTTTATCATATGTTGCTGTTGTATCTGCTAATTTTCCTGATGCTGTGTTTGAATTATATGATATTTTATATGTGTTTGCTGTATAATTTGCTTTTAATGTATGGTCTTTTAGTGTTGTTACTATTGTTGTAGCTTCAATTGTTTGATCTCCATTTGTCCATTTTACAAATTGATATCCTTCTTTTGTTGCTACTGGTAATTCACCATATTCTTTATTTCCTATTACTAGTTTGTTTGCAAATGTTGTCTCTCCTCCATCTGCATCAAATGTTACTACATATGTTCTTACTAGTGTAGCAACTTCATTTCCATTTTTATCTTTTTCTATATTAACAATATAATTTTCTGGAGTTTTTGTTACATCTTTGTTTCCTGTTGTTGAATCTTCTTTTTCATGGTTTGCTCCATTTATTGCTTTTGTTCCAAATTTTGTTTCATCTTCATCTGCAGGTGCAATTATTTTACCATCATAAAAATTGAATTTTCCGTTTTCTTCAATTTCAATACCATGTGTTTTACCACTGATTACTGGGTTTGTTGTACTTACATTTAAATCACTTGAACCACTCTCATTTGTTCCAAGTGTGAATTCACCTGTGGTTGTTATTTTAATTGCGGCATCATTAACAGAATATACTGCTTCTGCATCATCTCCATTTTTTGAATTTATTAAATTAAATTTACCAGCAACTGTTATTGTTGGATTTGTTGTGTCTGAACTAACATTAAATCCTGCAATATCTAATATAATATTTTTATTTTGTGGTATTGTAACATTTTCTTTTGTTTTTGCAACCATTTCGATTTTTGTTGCTGAAGAACTTGTGTTTTCAGGACATGCATTTATTGCTTCTTCTAGTGTTTTATAATATATTGTTTTTGCAGTACTTCCTGTTCCACTTGTAATTTTTGCAACAGCAATTTGTGTTACATCTTTGCTTGTAACTGGTCCAACAAAGTTTTCGTCAGATTCTGAAACAAGTCTTGTGTTAATAGTAACATTGTGGTCAACACTAAATGGTCCTGTGTAATCAACCCATTTACTCTCAACAACACCTGTTTTGTCATCTAATTCAGTTATTTGATATTGCACTTTCATTTTTTGGTTTTCAGCTTTACCATTATTTGCCTGTGCCAATACACTTGGAGAAATTGTAACAATCACCTCCCCACCTGTGTATTCATTTTCTGCAATCGTTGTGTCTTTTGGTGCAAATTTTACTTCGGTCTCTTGGACTCTGTATTCACCGAAATTCAATGATTTGCTATCATTTTGAGTGACAACAAACTTTGAAACACCAAAAACAACAGCAACAATACCCATAAGTATTGCTACAGCAATTGCGATTGATTTTAGTCTTTTGTTTTGATTTTCGCTCATACGTTCCTTCCTCTCCCTTTCTCTTTAGCTTTTTCTTCCTCTTGCTCTCCACCTCATCATCCATCAATTCCTATCTACAGCCCGAATTTCTGTATGTCAGGTGTTATTGCAAATCTTTTATATTTACATTTTACAATCATGTCAATAATGTTTTCAAGTCCTTAAAAATCAATAAAAACTCTATATTAATACCTTCCCTAATGCTAATACAGTAATGTTAAATTTATATGACATTTTTCAACTTTATTTTTTATTTTATTATTTCAATTCTGTGACAAAACCCGCCAAACACATACGGGCAATTGGGGACGCGTCCATATTGCTCAAATGTACAATTTTGGACGCGTCCCAATTGCTCATTTGAACAGTTAGGACGCGTCCCCAATTGTATGCTGGTTTGTTCGAATTTTGTCAAAATTTGACGAACGATTTTTGTTGATATTTAGGTGGTTTTGTGGTTTAATAGTGTGGGATTAATTGATGTTTAATTAACTATATTTATTTCAAATGTTTTTATTTCAAATGATTTTATTTCAAATGATTTTTTGAGAAAATTGAATTATATTGAATTATATTATGTTAAATCTAATTAAGTTTTAATCTATTATGTCAAATTTTAAAATTTTAGATTTTTTCTTGAAATTTTCCTATTGTTTTG
>ERZ780226.655-NODE-655-length-30678-cov-3.983346_pt1 | contig 30678 bp, 27 predicted proteins | sample MGYA00511165_ERZ780226 | MGnify/ENA primary metagenome ERZ780226 (study PRJEB29588, sample SAMEA2152373) | human gut metagenome | biome: human gut; feature: human-associated habitat; material: faeces | place: Denmark | collected 2008/2010 ...
ATAGATTATGCGAATATGGTGATTTCACTCCGTACAGGACAGGAGCGGGACAGAGAAGAGATCCTGAAAAAATTGGTTGAAATACGTTACGAACGCAACGATATGGCATTTGAGAGAAATATGTTTCGAGTAAGAGGCGACACACTGGAGATTTTTCCAGCTTACTCGCGTGAAAATGCCGTTAGGATTGAGTTTTTTGGCGACGAAATAGAGCGCATAAGTGAAATAAATGTAGTCACAGGGGCACCTTTGCGTACTCTATCACATGTGGCGATTTATCCGGCATCGCACTATGTCACAACCCCTGAGAAGCGTGACAGGGCGATAGAGAGTATAAGGGAGGAGCTTGCCGCACGGCTTGAAGAATTAAAAAAGAACAATAAGCTGATTGAGGCACAGAGGCTTGAACAGCGGACGAATTATGATATAGAGATGATGCTCGAAACGGGTTTCTGTAACGGAATCGAGAACTATTCGCGGCACATAAGCGGAAGAGCGCCGGGAAGTCCTCCGTTTACGCTAATGGATTATCTGCCTAAAGATTTCCTGCTTTTTGTGGATGAGTCGCACGTGACGCTTCCGCAGGTCGGTGCGATGTACGCGGGCGACCGCTCGCGGAAGGAAAGCCTTGTTAAATACGGCTTTCGGCTGCCTTCGGCATTTGACAACCGGCCGCTGACCTTTGATGAGTTCTATGAGAGGATTAATCAGGCGGTCTTTGTCAGCGCAACGCCTGCCGCGTTTGAGCGCGAGCATTCGGCACAGATTGTCGAACAGGTTATAAGGCCTACCGGCCTGCTTGACCCGGCGGTTGAGGTCAGACCTATCGACGGACAGATTGACGATTTATACGGCGAGATTCAAAAGAGAGTCCAAAGGGACGAGAGGGTTCTTGTCACAACTCTTACCAAGAAGATGGCAGAGCGGCTGACCGAATACTTTGAGGAAATGGATGTCAAGGTGAGGTACCTTCACTCTGATGTCCACACGATAGAGAGAATGGAAATCATCAGAGACTTGCGTCTCGGTGTGTTCGACGTGTTGGTCGGGATAAATCTTCTCCGCGAGGGTCTGGACATCCCCGAGGTTTCGCTTGTGGCGATTCTTGACGCCGATAAGGAGGGATTTTTAAGAAGTGAGACATCACTTATACAGACGATAGGCCGTGCGGCGAGAAACGCAGACGGAAGGGTTATAATGTATGCCGATAATATTACCGGTTCGATGCAGAGAGCGATTGACGAAACAAACCGCCGCCGAACCATTCAGGCGGAGTATAACGAGAGGAACGGAATCGTTCCGAAAACGATTAAAAAGAGTGTAAGCGAGGTAATAGAGGCGACAAAAGCGGTGAACGTTCCGCGAAAGGCGGCGACCGCCGAGGAACGCAAGGCGGAGGATACCCGCCGCAAGATAGCCGAGCTTACCGTGGATATGCGCAAGGCGGCTGAGCTGCTTCAGTTTGAGCTTGCGGCGCAGATAAGAGATGAAATTCGCAGACTTGAAGATGAACAAGGAGATAGCTGATGAATAAAAATATTATTATTAAAGGTGCAAGAGAAAATAACCTTAAAAATATATCACTTGAGATTCCCAGAGACAAATTAGTGGTTATAACGGGGCTCAGCGGCTCGGGAAAGTCATCGCTTGCTTTTGAGACAATCTATGCCGAGGGTCAGCGCAGGTATGTTGAATCGCTTTCGGCATATGCAAGGCAGTTTTTGGGGCAGATGGACAAGCCTGATGTTGACCTGATTGAGGGACTTTCACCCGCGATTTCGATTGACCAGAAGACAACGGGAAAGAATCCGCGTTCAACCGTCGGAACGGTTACCGAGATTTATGACTATATAAGGCTTTTGTACGCGAATGTGGGAATTCCGCACTGCCCTAAGTGCGGAAAGGAGATAGCTCCGCAGTCAATTGACCAGATTGTAGACGCCGTTCTTGCCCTTCCGGAAAAGACGAAGATACAGGTTATGGCTCCGGTCGTCCGCGGAAGAAAGGGCGAGTATATAAAAACCTTTGAAAAGGCGCGGAAGAGCGGATTTGTTCGTGTCCGCGTCGACGGTGAAATGTACGAACTGACGGGCGAGCCGATAAAGCTTGATAAACAGAAAAAGCATAGTATTGATATAGTGATAGACAGGCTCGTGATTCGTGACGGAATAAATAAGCGGCTCACCGATTCGGTTGAGACTGCACTTAAAATGGCTGACGGTCTTGTCTTGATTGATGTAATAGATGGCGAAGAACATATGTTCAGCCAGAATTATGCCTGTGATGACTGTGGCATAAGCATACCCGAGTTCACGCCGAGAATGTTTTCGTTTAACACTCCCTACGGTGCGTGTCCGACCTGTATGGGTCTCGGAACGGTCACATCTGTATCACCGGACCTTGTGATTCCGGATAAGAGCCTCAGTATAAACGAAGGAGCGATTGTTGCCTCCGGCTGGAACGGAACGGAAAAAAACAGCATATCGCGGATGTATTACGAGGGGATGGCCGAACGCTATGGGTTTAGCCTTGATACGCCGATTGAAGAACTTCCCGATGAAATAGTAGACATTCTTTTATACGGAACAAAAGGAGAAAAGCTTAAATTAACCTATGACAGACGATACGCAAAGGGCGTGCAGTATGCCAAGTTTGAAGGGATTATTCCGAATCTGAAACGCAGATATGAGGAAACCACGTCAGAGTGGGCAAAAGCGGATATAGAAAGCTTTATGGTAAGCGCAAGGTGCCCCGACTGCGGCGGAGCACGTTTAAAACCCGAAACTCTTGCCGTGACTGTTGACGGGTTGAATATAAACGAGCTGACACAAATGTCCGTTGTGGATGCTCTTGAATTTTTCAAACAGCTTCGCGAAAAGCTTTCGCCGAAGGAAATGATAATAGCTAAAAACATTTTAAAGGAGATTATAGGAAGGCTCGGTTTTCTTGAAGATGTCGGCCTTGACTATCTCACTCTGTCGCGGAGTGCGGGAACGCTTTCGGGCGGCGAGGCACAGCGTATACGCCTTGCTACACAGATTGGTTCAAGCCTTATGGGAGTTATATATATACTTGATGAGCCGAGCATAGGCCTTCATCAGCGTGACAATGACAGGCTCATCGACACACTTAAAAGGCTCAGAGACCTGGGAAACACCCTTCTTGTAGTTGAGCATGATGAGGATACCATGCTTGCCGCCGACCATATAATCGACATCGGTCCGGGTGCGGGAATCCACGGTGGTGAGGTTGTGGCCGAGGGAACGGCCGAGGAAATTATGAAGTGTGAGAATTCGATAACCGGTATGTATCTCAGCGGAAGAAGAAAGATTCCCGTGCCCGAAAAGCGCAGAGAGGGTAACGGAAGCTTTCTTGAAATCAAGGGAGCGGCCGAGAATAACCTTAAAAATATCAACGTTAAAATTCCTCTCGGAACATTTACGTGCATAACGGGCGTTTCGGGAAGCGGAAAAAGCTCGCTTGTCAACGAGATTCTTTATAGGGCTCTTGCTAATGAGTTAAACGGAGCGAAAAAGGTACCCGGAAAGTACAAAAAAATTATCGGAAGCGAAAACCTTGATAAGATAATAGATATAGACCAGTCGCCGATAGGCAGAACACCGCGGAGTAATCCGGCAACCTATACGGGACTTTTCGGCGATATACGAAATCTTTTTGCGATGACCGCTGAGGCAAAGGCACGCGGCTACAGCGCCGGAAGGTTCAGCTTTAATGTGAAGGGCGGACGCTGTGAGGCGTGCAGCGGTGACGGAATAATCAAGATAGAGATGCACTTCCTGCCGGATGTATACGTTCCTTGTGAGGTGTGCGGCGGAAAGCGCTATAACCGCGAAACGCTTGAGGTTCGCTATAAGGGAAAGAATATCTATGATGTGTTGAATATGACTGTGGAAGAAGGCTGTGAATTCTTTGCGAATATTCCGAAGATTCAGCGGAAGCTTCAGACCCTATATGATGTGGGACTTGGATATATCAAGATTGGTCAGCCGTCAACCACTATGTCGGGCGGTGAGGCACAGCGTGTTAAGCTTGCGACTGAGCTTGCTAAGCGCAGCACGGGAAAGACGATATACGTCCTTGACGAGCCGACAACAGGACTTCATGCGGCGGACGTGCATAAGCTGACAGAGGTGCTTCAGAAGCTTGTTGACGCGGGGAACACGATAGTTGTAATAGAGCATAACCTCGATATGATTAAGACGGCGGATTATATAGTTGACCTCGGCCCCGAGGGCGGCGAGAAGGGCGGCGAGGTTGTCGCCTGCGGAACGCCGGAGAAGGTTGCACGTTCTAAAAAGTCGTATACGGGAAAGTATCTGAAAAAATATCTGTAAAATAAATGGCGCTGCTGATAGCAGCGCCTCAGACTGTCGAAAAAGTTATTTTCAGCAAGATATTGCTTTGAACTGACTGCCCTAAGCCCATAAATCCGCCGCCGCGCCCGTTACGGCAATGTAGCAATATCTTGCCGAAAGCATTGTGAAAACGCGAAAAATTTCATTTCCTTGCCGCCGCGGTAGGCATGGCGGAATCCGGGGACGGCGTTTTAATAAAAATGAAATTTTTCGTTTATCGGAGTTTATCGACCCTTTCTGAAATGTCCCCCGCCTCTAAGGTGGCGGGGGACATCTGCACTAAGATTATAAATTATTGTTTGAATAGTTCGGTGCTTCTTTTGTGATAAATACATCGTGAGGATGACTTTCTTTAAGACCTGCACCGGTAATCTTAACGAACTTTCCGTTCTTTTTAAGGTCCTCGATAGTCCTTGTTCCGCAATATCCCATACCCGAACGCAATCCGCCGAGAAGCTGGAATATTGTTTCCGAAACGGCGCCCTTATAAGGAACACGGCCCTCAACACCCTCGGGAACAAGCTTCTTGTTCCCCTCCTGGAAGTATCTGTCCTTGCTTCCGTCATTCATCGCGCCGAGAGAACCCATACCGCGGTAAACCTTAAACTGTCTGCCCTGATAGATTTCGCTGTCGCCGGGGCTTTCTTCACAGCCGGCCAAAATACTTCCGGCCATAATTACATCCGCGCCGGCCGCAATGGCCTTAACTATGTCACCCGAGAATTTGATTCCGCCATCGGCGATAACCGGAATGTTATACTTAGATGCAACCTGAGCAACGTCATAAATAGCGGTAATCTGCGGAACGCCGATACCGGCAACTACACGCGTTGTACAGATTGAGCCGGGGCCTATGCCGACTTTAACCGCGTCAGCACCCGCCTTAATCAGATATTCGGCCGCTTCGGCTGTGGCGATGTTACCCGCAACAACCTGGAGGTCGGGGAAGGCTTCTTTAATCTTTCTGAGGCAGTTGGCTATATTATATGAATGGCCGTGAGCCGAATCGAGGACAACAACGTCAACCTTTGCGTTCACAAGCTTTTCGGCACGTTCTAAAACGTCATTGGTTACACCGAGAGCCGCACCGACCAAAAGCCTTCCGTTCTTATCCCTTGCCGAATTCGGATACTGAACAGCCTTCTCTATATCCTTGATTGTGATAAGTCCTTTAAGTCCGCCGTTTTTATCAACGATAGGAAGTTTTTCAATCTTGTGTCTGCGAAGGATTTCCTTTGCCTCATCAAGAGTTGTTCCCTCGGGGGCGGTAATAAGATTTTCGTGGGTCATACAATCCTTAATCTTCTTTGAAAAATCAATTTCAAACTTTAAGTCACGGTTTGTAAGTATGCCGACAAGCTTATCGTTTTCAGTAATCGGAACGCCCGAAATCTTATACTTAGCCATTAACTCTTCGGCGTCTTGAAGCGTATGCTCGGGCGACAGGAAGAACGGGTCGACAATAACGCCGTGCTCGCTTCTCTTAACCTTATCAACCTCGCTCGCCTGTTCCTCAATCGACATATTTTTATGGATAATACCTATGCCGCCTTCTCTTGCAATGGCAATAGCCATCGATGACTCGGTGACAGTATCCATAGCCGCTGTCATAATCGGAATATTAAGCTTTATTTTGTTAGTAAGTCTTGTCGATAAATCTGTCTCTCTCGGATGGAAGTCAGATTCCTGCGGAATCAACAATACATCATCAAACGTCAGGCCTTCCTTGCCGAACTTATCATTTCTCATCAAAACACGTCCTCCTTATTTTACAAAAATAGCCGCTGACTCGGCAGACTCTCGCCTGTCACGCGGCAAATCACGATTTGTTTTCAATTATTATAGCACACTATAAAATCATAGTCAAGCAGAATTTTTAACAAAAAATACTGATTTCAGACACTATTCTTTAATTCTGTATGATATGAGCAAAATCGGCGCCGATTAAATCCGCCAGCTCGTTTGGATTCATCTCAATCTGCGCTCCCCTTCTGCCGCCGCTGAATATGATGTTATCAAAATTCTGTGCCGAATCGTTAATAACTGTCTTAAACTGTTTTTTCATTCCTATCGGACTGCATCCGCCCCTTATATACCCTGTTACCGAATTTATATCCTTAACGTGAATCATCTCGACCGACTTTTCGCCGACAGCCGCCGCGGCCGCCTTAAGATTAAGCTCCTCTGCGACAGGAACAACAAAAACATAATAGTTTCGGCTCTTGCCGACGGCGACAAGCGTCTTAAACACGCGCTCTGTCGGCTGATTAAGCTTATTCGCGATGGTCACGCCGTCGGCAAAGCCGTCGCTTTCATACAAATGTTCTTTATATGATATTTTGTTTCGGTCTAAAATTCGCATTGCGTTGGTTTTTGCTTCCTTTTTCATTCAATGTCACTTCCTGTTATCAATAAGCTATTATCATCTTAACATCCGAATTGAATTTTGTCAATAAAATTATCTTATATTTGTCCATTTTCAGTATTTACATACACGCCGAGTAAGTATATAATAGTCTTGACTGAAGCAAACTCTTTATACAGGACGGAGACGGAATTATGGAAAATTATAACGGATATTTAATCTGCAGTGACCTCGACGAGACGCTCACCCACCGCGGCAGGCTGATTGAAAAGAACACGGCTTCAATTAAAAAATATACTGAAAACGGCGGACTCTTTACGCTGTCGACCGGAAGAACGCCGGCATACCTCTTTGAGACCTATGGCAGGGAAAATCTCTGTATTAACACATATCTCATCTGTCTTAACGGAACGGTCATCTGTGACCCCGACAGCAAGGACATAATATGGGAGCGTTCATACCCCAAAGAGGCTCTCGCCGAGCTTGAACCGATTTCGGCCGATTTCGGCGGCGTGCTTAATATGAACTATTACTGTTTTGAAAGCTCATACGCGCATTATTCCGAAATTCCGAACGGAAGTAATATCAATAAGACGGTTATAGCCTTTGATACACCCGAAAACTGTCATCGGCTGAGACAAAGGCTTGAAACCGAATACCGCGGCATATTCAGCTTTAACAAAAGCTGGGATACCGGGCTTGAAATTCTTCCGTCCGATGCCGGGAAGGGGGCTTGCATCCGCGAGATGAAGTCCCTTCTCGGTGACAAAGCCAAAACCGTTATTGCCGTCGGCGACAACGAAAACGACCTCACTATGATACGCGAAGCCGACATCGGCTATGCGGTCGGGAATGCAATCCCCGAGCTCAAATCCGCCGCCGACAGAATCACCGTTTCCTGCCCCGACGGAGCAATCTCGCATATCATAGAAGATATTTCCGTATAGATGATATTTTCGGTATATAGGAAATATTTTGGTATAACAGAAAATATTTATGCGCATACTGATAACTGATGCCGGAAGCTTCCGGCAAAGCGGAGGTTATCAGTATGCGCTTTTTCAAAAAATACTATCGCCACATCTCAATAGGTCTTGTCAGCGGAATTTTAAACGGACTTTTCGGTTCGGGCGGCGGATGTATCGTTGTTCCCGCAATGGAAAAATTCCTAAAGATGGATGAAAAAAAGTCTCACGCCACAGCGATAGCCGTAATTCTCGTGATGTCGGCCGTCAGCTCATTTTTCTATATCCGCGGCGGATACTTTGATTATAAAATATGGATTCCCGTTACCCTCGGCGGAATAGCCGGTGGTGCGGCCGGAGCCGCAATCCTTTCAAAGATTTCGGTGCGGTGGCTTAAAATAGTTTTCGGAACGGTCATAGGCATCACCGCATTTAAAATGATTTTTTGACGGAGGACTTCAAATGCTGACAGTTATAATAGGTTTTTTAAGCGGAATCATCAGTGGAATGGGCATAGGCGGCGGAGCAATTTTGATACCCGCTCTGATTCTGACTTATGGAATCGAACAAAAGCTTGCTCAGGGAATCAATCTCGTATACTTTCTTCCGACTGCGGTTATAGCGCTTATTGTTCACATAAAGAAAAAAAACGTAGATATAAAAACAGCCGCGATTATCGGCGCCTGCGGAATAATCGGCGCGATAGGCGGCTCTTTGATTGCTATGCGGCTGTCAAGCCATAGTCTTCAAAGGTTTTTCGGTATATTTCTTCTTCTTATCGGAATCCGCGAGATTTATAAAGGAATCAAAACCGATTCATAATACAGTTATAGGTTATTTATCACCTTTTCATACATCGCCTGCATATCAAGCTTTCTTTCGAGATAATATTCATCGGCGGCGAGTGCCTGAAATATCAACATTCCCAATCCGTTTTGTGTTTTAAGGCCGATTCGCTCTGCTTCTTTAAGGAGTGTTGTTTTCGGCGGATTATATATCAAATCGGATACAAGCACACCCTTCGGAAGCGCGTGTAAAAATTCAAGATTTTCAAAATCTCCCCGACAGCCGCTCATTCCGAGCGGAGTGGCGTTTATAAATATGTCGGCGTCTCCGCAGCTTTCCGAAAGCTCTTCAAATGCCGCAAAGCTCAGTTCTGTATCGGATATGCCGTCCGCCGCCGCGCAGAGCTCCCTCGCCTTGCTTTGGGTTCGGTTTATGACGCAAACACTCTTCGCGCCTTTGAGCGCGGCCGCCGTCACGAGCGTTCTGACCACGCCGCCCGCGCCGAGTATGACGATTCTGCTGTTTTTAAACTCGTATCCGCTTCGGTTCAGAGAAAGCTCAAACCCCCGGCCGTCGGTATTAAAGCCCGAAAGGCTTCCGTTATTTACACAGACGGTATTGACCGATTCAGAAAGCCTCGCATCGTCAGAAATTTCGGAAAGAAATTTTAAAATATCAACCTTGTGCGGCATTGTCAGATTAAATCCGTCAACTCTGTCAGAAACCGCGTGCGCTATGTATCTTTTAAGACCGCCCGCGGCTACCCTTACCTTTTTATATTCATATTCAACACCGAGAGCCGAAAGCGCCGCCCCGTGAACCGCGGGTGACAGACTATGCTCTATCGGATCGCCTATTACCTCAAGTCTAATCATTTTGCTCACCTTTAATATTCTCGGCGAGATACTCAATGGCAAGCTTATAACCGTCAAAGCCCAATCCGCAAATCTGACCGATGCACGACGGTGCGGTGACCGACTTTCGGCGGAATTCCTCTCTCTTGTGAATATTACTCAAATGGACCTCAACAGCCGGAAGCTTCACCGCCGCAAGTGCATCCGCTATAGCATAGCTGTAATGCGTATAAGCGCCCGGATTTATCACAATTCCGTCCTGCGTACCGAGGGCATAATGAATATAGTCAATTATGTCTCCCTCGCTGTTGCTCTGAACGACAACAACCTCAACCTCAACGGATTCGGCATAATCCTCTATGTACTTTTCAAGGTCTGAATATGTCTTGTTTCCGTATACCTCCGGCTCTCTTACTCCGAGCATATCGAGATTCGGGCCGTTTATAACCATAATTTTCATAAATCATCTGCTCCTTATCACTCTGACAAGCGCCGAAACTGCGCTTTTTAAATCAGAATTATTTAAAATTTCGGTACTGCACGCGCGCCTATAGCGTCTGTATCTCTCATTATAAAGCCGAAAAATCGTGTCTTTTCCGCTTTTCATCAGCGGCCGCTGAGAACATTCAATGTCCTCAGCAATTTTTTCCGGAGGGCGGTCGATAAACACAACCTCCTCCCCGCTGTTTTGAAGAAGCTCAATATTCTCTTCTCTTACTACAATTCCTCCGCCGGTCGATATGATTTTGTCTCCGCCGCCTGAAAGCTCTTTTTTCAACGTCTCGCTCTCGATATTTCTGAAATATTCCTCGCCGTCACGGCTGAATATTTCAGAGATAGGTCTTTTCTCGGCCTTTTCGATTTCACTGTCCATATCAACAAACTTAAGGCCGAGCCTGTCCGCGGCAATCCTCCCGAGGGTGGTCTTTCCGCAGCCCGGCATTCCTATTAAAAAAAACTTCATTTTTCTTCCCCCGAACTTGCGGTGCTTCTATAGTTACCCAGGATTCTGAAGTCCTGTGTTTCCTCCACTGCCGCATCGGTTATCGACCTGACCTCATCGTTTGAAAGACAACCGGTATAGTCGGCATAAAACCTGTACTCAAACGGCTTTCCGTTCACCGTTCTGTCGGCTATCGGCCGCGATTCAAGCTTCATAAGGTTAAGTCCTCCCCGTGCAAATGCGTCCAGAACCCTTGCCAGCTCGCCGCTCTCGTGCTTTAATGTAAACATAACGCTTATCTTATCACAATTTGAGTCGATGTGGGGCGCTTTTGAAATTACAGCGAACCTCGTTGTGTTTCCGTTGCTGTTATTAATATCCTCGGCGAGAATTTCAAGTCCGTAAAGCCTTGCGCTTCGCCGTGCGGCAATCGCCGCCCTTGAGGGATCACCGCTGTCGGCTACCATCCTTGCCGACAGTGCCGTACTGTAATATTCCTCGTGCGTCACCCCGCTTAGTGAATTCAAAAAGTTACTGCATTGCAGGAACGCCTGTTCGTGTGAATACACCGTTTTTATGTCGCTGAGGCTTGACCCCTTTATGCCCATAAGGCAATGTCTGATAGGAACGTATATCTCACCCACTATATAAAGGCCGTATTTGACAAGCAAGTCAATAACCTCGGAAATCGTTCCGGTTGACGAATTCTCTATCGGAAGCACCGCATAATCCGCCTTTTCTTCATTCAGCGCGGTGTAAGCATCTTCGAACCTTGACGCATAAAAACGGTCACAGTTCTCGCCGAAGAAGCCTATTGCCGCTTCCTCGCTGTATGCCCCCTCGCTTCCGAAATACACAACCTTAGGATTTTCTTTAATCGGTTCCGACTTTTTAAGCAAGTCAGCGCTGTGAATACGGTTCTCCGAATCAGAAAGAATCTTGCTTTGGCGCACGCGGCTTATCGTCATAATCGAGTTAAAAAAGTCATGCACCTCGTTTTTCATCTCCGAGGTTTTCTTCACTTTGTTTTCAAGCACTGCCTTTTCACGTTCCGCATCGAAAATCGGCTTTCCGACACGGCGCTTGTATTCGGCAACGCGGCCGCAGACCTTCATTCTTTCAATAAACAGCGGCAGGAGCTGTGAATCTATCTCATCTATTTTATCTCTCAGCTGAATAAGCTCGTCCATAATTACCTCCGCCTCTCATAAAATCATATCAAGAATCGCTATCGCCGCCGCAGCCTCTATCACAGGAACCGCTCTATGCACGATACACGGGTCATGTCTGCCCTTTATCTCGATTTTAGTGTTTTCCATCTTGCTTATATCAACCGTTCTCTGCTCTGAGGCGATAGACGGCGTCGGCTTAAGCGCAGTCCTGAAAACTATCGGCATTCCGTTCGTAATACCGCCGTTTATGCCGCCGTTGTGATTTGTATATGTCATTATTTTTTCGCCGTTGGTATAGAACTCGTCATTTGCATATTTTCCGTCCGTTTCGGCGAAACGAAAGCCCAGACCGAATTCGATTCCCTTAACCGCCGGAACAGAGAACATCATAGACGAAATTCTGCTCTCGACCGAGCCGAAGAACGGCGACCCGACACCGGGCGAAATCCCGCACACGGCACATTCAACCGTACCGCCGACCGAGTTTTTTTCGCTCCTGTATTTTTCGATAACCGCCGACATTTCATTGCCCTTTGAATCATCGATTACGGGAAATTCTTTGTATAGCAATTCATTAAGGGTCTTTTTGTCAACTCCCGCCATATCAAACGGCGTGTCGAACACGTTTTCTATGCTATAGATGTGTGCGCCGACCTCTATTCCCCTTTCGGAAAGAATCTGCTGTGCAACAGCGCCGGCAAACACAAGCGGCGCGGTTATCCGCCCCGAAAAATGTCCGCCGCCGCGGAAGTCCCTGCTCTCGCCGTACTTACAAAGTGCGGTGAAATCCGCGTGCCCCGGCCGCAGAAGCTCGGGTGTATAATCACGCGAACGCGTATCGGTATTAAAAATCACTCCGCAGAGCGGCGTTCCCGTTGTCATTCCGTTATAAAATCCCGACAGGATTTTAACCTCATCGGCCTCCCGCCGCTGTGTAGACAGCGTATTTCTCCCGGGGGCACGGCGTTTCATCCGAAACGCAATTTTATCGAGATCAAGTTTTGTTCCCGACGGGATTCCGTCGATTACAATTCCTATTCCCGCGCCATGCGATTCGCCAAATATACTGACTCTGAACCTTTCACCCCATTGATTCATCTCTACCACCACCGTATATCAATTCATAATTAAAGCTTATTATACACCTCAAAGAAGTCGGGATACGACTTTTTAACGGCTTCACCCGCGTCAATAATCGTAATATCCAAACCCTCACAGCGCTGTGCGGCGATGGCAAGAGCCATCGCGATTCTGTGATCGTTCCGTGACGAAACATTATTTGATTCAAGCACCTGCCTGCCCACAATTTTCAGGCTGTCTGCACCCTCGGTTATATCCGCTCCGAGATGGCCGAGCTCACTGCAAATCGCTTCTAAGCGGTCGCTTTCCTTCATACGAAGCCTTCCAGCGTTAATAATATTGCTCTCGCCGCGGCAAAAGGCAAGCAAAACCGAGATTATGGGAACAAGGTCGGGTATTTCACGTGCGTCAACGGTTATTCCGTGCATCACTCCCGTCTGTCGGGCGCGGATTCCGCCGTCTTTCTCTTCTATCTTCGCCCCTGTTCTTTTTATTATATCAATAATCTCTCTGTCACCTTGAAGGCTGTCGGCCGACAGTCCCTCACACACAACGTCTCCGCCTATTGCACCGGCAACAAGGAAAAATGCCGCCTGTGAATAATCGCCCTCAACGATAAAGTTCTGTGCTTTATAGCTCTGTCCGCCCGGAATAACATAACGCATATAATTATGATTTTCGACTCTGATTCCGAATTTTTTAAGCACATCTAAGGTCAAATCGATATATCCCCTTGACTCAGCTGTCGTTGTCACAATTATCTCGCTGTCACCCTCGGCAAGCGGAAGAGCAAACAAAAGTCCTGTTATAAACTGTGAGCTTATGTTCCCCTCTATCTCATACGCACCGCTTTTCAGCTTTCCGTCGAGATACATACAATTCCCCTCGGTTATACAGCTTATACCGTGCATACTAAACATTTTAAGATACGGTTCCATCGGTCTCTGCATAAGCCTTCCGTGACCGATAAGCTTGATTTTCTTTCCCGAAAGCAGGGCTATCGGTATCAGAAATCTAAGCGTCGAGCCGCTCTCGCCGCAATCAATCTCAATATTGCCGCCGCTCCGCTTTCTCGTTCCTATACTTACCCTGCCGTCTTTTTTACTATAGGTATACTTGCTTCCGAGAGCGCGTATTCCGTTGAGCGTCGCCTCTATATCCGCCGACAACGCAACGTTACCTATCGTACAGTCGCCCTTAGAAAGCGCCGCCGCAATAATTGCCCTGTGTGCGATGCTCTTTGAGGGCGGAACCTTAACCCTTCCTTTGAGCATTCTCGGTTTAATCGTAATATTATTCATAGTATACCTCCGCCTAAGTCTTATCCGCCCGAACCGATTTTTGAATATATAAACCCGAAACGGATTCATATATTTAAAAATCGGACAAGCAGGCCGAACCTCCGATTAAATATCGGATTTCTTTGTCTTACAGATAACGGCGTCACCGATGCTTTTAAGCAATATCAGATTTATACTGTCTCCGTCGCCCTTTTTATCAACAGCCACGGCGTGTACAAGCTCGTCATGGGAAATATCTGCCGAGGTGGGAAGCCCATACTTTTTTACTACCGCCTCTACCTCGTCCGCTGTTCCCGCGGGGGTTATCCCCATACTTTCACCGCGGCGGCAAGCCATAATCATTCCCGCCGCAACCGCCATACCGTGGGTGTATGTGCTGAAATTATAATGCTTTTCTATCGTATGCCCGTAGGTATGTCCGAAGTTAAGTATCATTCTTTTTCCTGTGTCGCGTTCATCTGCTTCGACAATTTTTCTTTTTATATTACAACAAGTATATACTATTTCAGGAACTTTTGCAAACAATTCTTCATTATTTTCATTATTTTTAATGTTTTTCAACTCAACGAACAAATTCCTGTCCGCTATCGCGCCGTATTTTATAACCTCTGCCATACCGTCGGCGAGGGTTTCGGGCGGGAGAGTTTTAAGACAGTCTGTATCAATAATCACCATCTTCGGCTGATAGAACGCCCCGACAAGGTTCTTCCCCTGAGGAAGATTGACAGCGGTCTTTCCGCCCACCGATGAATCGACCTGAGCCAGAAGTGTCGTAGGAATCTGAACGTATGGGATACCACGAAGGATTGTTGCGGCGGCAAACCCTGTCAGGTCACCCACAACTCCGCCGCCGAGAGCAATAATCAAATCGGTTCTCGTCATTTTAAAGTCAAGCATCTCGCCGTAGAGCCGCTTTAAGTTATCTATTGACTTCGCACTCTCACCCGCGTCAACAACAATCAGTTTTGTCTCATATCCGGAAAGTCCTCTAATAACCTTATCCGCATAAAGCGGAGCAACATTGCTGTCGGTGACAACCGTTATTCTTCCGTCTGATTTGCTCAGTCCCGTTTCTTTAATCAGCTCCGGTATGCGGTCTAAAAGTCCGCCCTCTATGTGTATATCATATTCCCGTCCGGGGAGGTTCACTCTTAATGTTCTCATCTTAAACTCCGTTCCGCCGCCTGTTTATGCGGCACTCTTCCAAGTATGTCAAGCTTGTTCTCACGAACCCTTTCAAGAAGTGAAAAAAGCTTTTTTTCATCATTGTTATTTATCGCGTCTCTAAAGCTTTCAAGCGACCTCATATATCTGTCAAGCTCGTTTACAATCTGTTCGGGGTTTTCCATAAACAGTTCCGTCCACAGCTTTGGGTTAATAAGCGCTATTCTCGTGCAGTCTCTGAAGGCTCCCGCTGTGTATGCAAGGTTCATCTTTTGATTAAAATCAAGGCACAATCCGCACGCCGCAACGTGCATAAGGTCGCTTGTATAAGCAATAATCTCGTCATGCTCATACGGAGTGCTGACCGCAATCTTCCCGGCGCCCATATATTCGGCCATTTCATAAATCAATCTTACGCTTTTCTTATCCGATGCGGACGACGGGGTAATAATAAAACCGCAATCCTTGAAGAGTCCCGCTTCGGCGTGTGTAAAGCCCTCTACCTCCTTGCCCGCCATCGGATGTGAACCGACGTAATAAACGCCGCTTTGCAAGACAGCCTCGATTTCCTTTGATACCCTTGACTTTACGCCGCAAATATCGGTTATTACCGCACCCGGCTTAAAACACCCGGCGTTATCCTTAACTATCTTGACTATACTGTCGGGATACGTTGCGATTATAACCAAATCCGCGTCTTGTATCGCCATTTCCGATTCGGGATAAACCTCATCAACAGCACCTCTCTCTGCGGCAAGCCGCAGTGTCTCGGAATCCGTATCACAGCCTGCGATTTTCGCATTCCGAAAGCCGTGAAGCGCATAAGCCATTGAACCGCCTATTATTCCAAGTCCTATAACAGCTATCTTAAAGTCACTTTCCATTTAAACCACCTTTTTATATGTTAAGTCCTATATTTCTGCCCATTCCGGTCATCTTCTTCATCAGCGAGTCGAACTGTGCCAGATTAAGCGACTGTGCACCGTCACAAAGCGCCTTTTCGGGGCAATTATGAACCTCGATAATCAATCCGTCCGCGCCGACAGCCATTGCCGCAAGAGAAAGCGGCTCTACCATCCAGCTCATTCCTGCCGAATGTGACGGGTCAACGATTACCGGAAGGTGACTGAGCCTTTTAACCGCCGGAATCGCGCTTAAATCAAGCGTGTTTCTGGTGTATGTTTCAAAGGTTCTTATTCCTCTTTCACAAAGAATAACGTTTTCGTTTCCGCCGGCTAAGATATACTCGGCAGACATCAGCCATTCCTCGATTGTGGCAGATAATCCTCTCTTTAACAAAATCGGCTTGCTGCACTTGCCCAGTTCCTTGAGCAGGTCAAAGTTTTGCATATTTCTTGCGCCGACCTGAATCACGTCAACATCGCGTTCAAACCTTTCGACCAGGGCGGGCGACATAATCTCTGTCACGATAGGAAGCCCGGTCTGTTCTCTTGCTTCTTTTAGAATTTCAAGGCCCTCAAGCGCAAGGCCCTGGAAGGAGTACGGCGAGGTTCTGGGTTTGTAAGCGCCGCCGCGGAGAAGCTTTGCACCGCTCTTTTTAACTCCGTTTGCAACCTCTGTCATCTGCGTCTCGCTTTCGACCGAACACGGACCTGCAATAACAGTGAAACCCTTGTCCCTTCCGATTTCGGCATCTCCGACCTTCACAACCGTATTTTCGGGATGGAACTTTCGGCTTGCCTTCTTGAAAGGCTCGGCTATTCTCATTACCCGATCGACGTGTTCGTTAAGCATAAGCTTGTCAGGGTCGATTTTACCTGTATCACCGATAAGACCGAGGACGGTATAATTAATACCCTGATTTAAAACTACGTCAAGACCCATACCTTTAACGTATGTCACCACGCTGTTTACATCCTCTTTTTTTGTTCCCGGTTTCATTATTACTACCATTTTATTTCATTCCTTTCAGATAATTTTTTAGAAAAAAAACAGGGCAGGTTCCTTTGAACCTGCCCTAAAAGTTTTATTAATATACAAAATTGATATATGAATTAACTCAGGCTCAAAGGTCTTTTAGATTTATCGTAGCAAAAATAGCCGTAGCCATAAAAGCTAAAGCTAAAGTTAAACTCATATGTTGTGTTTGAAGAATTTGTTGCGTTTAAATCTTTCAGACAATTCATAGCCGTTGTTCCTTTCAATTTATTTAAGTTTGCAAACATTACAGTAATCATACTCCCTTTTTTTCAAAATGTCAAGATTTTTCTCAAAAAATTTTTATTTTATATATTTTGTCGAAAAAACAGATTACTTTAGCTCAATATTTTATCACTTTAGTTGCAATTTTGTAATTTTAACTCCGTTTCAAGAGCTTCATTACGATTACTGTCATATCATCGCTCACGTGATTGGTATGAAGAGTCTTGGCCATATCCATAATCCTGTCCGCAAGCTCCTGAGCCGGCATATTCGGGTCGGCCTCCTCGACCATTGTCTTTATCCAGTCCTCGTGACCCTTTTTCATCTGAAGGCCGTCACTCAGCATAATTATAACATCTCCGTCACCCAGCTTGTGCGCAAAGGTTTCGATTTCCATATCCTGAATTACCCCAACCGGAAGGGATGCCGCCCTGACCGTTTCCGCCGTGTTTCCGCGCTTGATATAACTCGGCTCGGCTCCGTTTTTTATGAATTCCGCCTCACCGGTATACAGGTCTATCACACACATATCCACCGTGGCAAAGGCCTCGTTTGCCGACTTCATCACCATTATGGAATTCACCAGGCGTACCGCGACAGTTCTGTCGAAGCCTGCCTCTAAAAAGTCGCCGAGAACCTTAACCGTCGCTCCGCTGTCTCTTGCCGCACGCCGGCCCGTTCCCATTCCGTCACTCAATGCTGCCGCATACTTGCCGTCGCTTAAATATCTCATCACACAATTATCGCCGCTTACTTCAAGAGCGCCGCTGAATGCCGCTCCGGCTTCAACCATATATCCCTCGGGCTGAGCAAAGCGCATAAGTATCTCGCCCCTGTCTCGCCTTGATGCACCCACCATAACCATCTTTGCCCCCAATACCGCGTGCAGGGCAAGCTCCGCCGCACGGCGCGCGGTCTCGGCATTCTCATCCGCTATCGCACCTATGTACGCAAAGTACCTTCCGTTTATTCCAAGCGTCACATCAAGCTCTGTGACCTCTATCTTTTTCGCCGAAAGTCTCATTCTTATCTCTTCCTCGGCACTGCTGTCTATCCGTTCTTCATACAGCTCGTCCGAAATCCCGTCCAGAATCTGCGCCACGCTTGCAAGCTGCTCGCCGGCAAGCTCACGATTCTCGCAGAGCTTGCTCTTCCATACGCAATTAATCTTATACACCTCAAATAACCGATTCATTTCATTCACCAGCCTGCGGCAGCGCAGGCATCTTCCGCTGAAACACTCATCGGCCTCGCCCTCGGTCAGCTCTCCCTGTTCCTCCATAATCTTCAGCATTTTGAAAAGTGACTTATATGTACTGTTAAAGCTGTTTACCCAGCACTCGCTCATTTTTGAACATTCACGGCAGACGCGTTCTGCCACTCCGTCAAACATCAGCGAAACATCCTCCATATCCGCACCGCCGTCCTTATCCGACAGCTCTAAAAATGTCTGAGCCAGCACCCTGAACGAGTCCGCCGCGTTTTCAAGTCTGACCTTTATATAATCCCGACAGCGTGTGTCGTCATTGCCGCCGCGCTTAATGCCGGCAATCCTCCCGACCGTGCGCGCGGCGATGTCGGGCGTAGCCATAACGGCAAGCATCCCGAGCGGCGCGTCAAGATATGCGAGTGCGTTCCCGTCCTCGCCGCAAAGCACAGCCGCGGCTACCACTGCGGCTGCCATTGCCGCACCGACCGCGTACCTTCCGCGGCGTGATACTATACCGCCCGCGGCTCCGCCAAGCGTGAATATCGCAACCAGCGCCACCGCGGTATCCCACGAACCGCCGAGGAGACCGACAACCGCTCCGCATACCGCTCCGCAGCCTATTCCGCCGCAGAGCGCAAATTGCGCCGTACACCAAAATCCGATTACATTCGCCGTACTAAACCATGAACCTATATGAATATTTTTAAAGCCTATCAGCGAAATTCCCGCCGCTATGGCAATGCACAACTTTTCTTCTTTGTTCATAGCGAAGATACTGCTTCTTCGCCCCTGCAACACACCGCGGTTTCGCTCAAACACAAGAACTCCCGCCGCCGTCAGCGCGCGCGTCGGCAAGCACGCCGAGCGCTCCGCCCGCTGAAAATCCGACCCAAATAAGCTGAACCGTTCCGGCAAGCACAACCGATGTCACCACCGCCGCCACCGCCGCGGTAGTCGGGATGTCCCCGCTGTCCCGATCCGCAACAAACAAAAACAGCAGGTATGCGGCTATACAGCTTATGTAACGGATTGCCGCCGCGGTATCGAAGAGCGTTATGTATCCAAGCGCCGCCATAGCTCCGCTTATTACCGCCTCGGCGCTAAACCGCCGCTCAAGCGCAACAAATGACAGTCCGAACGGCGCAATCCCTGCCGCAGGCATCGCCCTTGCCAATAAAAATCCTGCCGTCCGAACTATAACACTCTGTACGCTGACCCCTGCACCTTTTTTTATCTTTTTTATTTCAGACATTTCCTGTCTTTCGCATCTGTTTGTCTGCTCCACTTTTCACACCTCGTCGTTTACTTAAATACATCCAATATTATATCCATAATATCCCAATTATTCTGTCGAAGCAAGGTATGAATAATAAAAATTTTTTAAAACTTAAATAAAGCACAGACTATCAGGGTAGCGACAGTCAAAGCAATCGCGGCGGCGATTGCCGGTTTGTGGAATTTTCGCCGATGCCGAGGGCGATAAGGGATGCCCTCCACTGTATTTATATAGTTATTAATTATCTCCTGGGCTTCGGATATGATTCCGCTGCCGACGCTTCGGCGCGGGCTTATCCCTTCGGATTTTAAAATAAATATCGCCTGTTCTATTGAATCTGAATGTATGTTGCTTATGATTACGGCTCTCTTTCCGCTCTTGTCAATCATAGAAGTTCCTCCCTCGGGTTTGTTTATATTCTATTCTTGACAAACCCGCGGGATTTTATACCAAAAAAGTTTACTGTATCTGTGATAATATTATTCCACAGCACTTTTCTTTTTATAGATTAAGATGTAAGCGACAACACAGATTATCACTGACAGAAACCGAAGTTATATCCGCCACACTTCCGAACTGACCGATAATAAACAGGTCTGCCATTCCGTATAAGGTCTGTAAAAAATATGAAAGCAGATACGGAAGTGAAAAATACAGAATATTTTTAAATACACTTCCGGTCGTGAGATTTCTTTCCATTATGCGATTCCTCCGATACCTGTGCATTTCTGTATATTATAACATCAATCACGGGTATAATGTCAATTCTTTTTTGACTTTTTGTCGGTTAACAAGAAATACTGTTACTTTTCACAAAAAAGACAGGGCTAAACAGCACAAATGTAAAAAAGCCGCAGCAAAACGGAATCGTTTTGCTGCGGCTCCAAAATTCATTAAAGTGCCGACTGGGTATCATTGGGGTCGCCGTTGATAGCCAAATCATATTCGTGTGACCAGTCAAGGCCGCGGTATTCCGCCGCGCGATCATCCTTTTCGATAAAGTCCATAAGAAGGTCAAGCATCTCTTTTGTCCATGTATTCTTGTCAATCTGAGCGGTGGTGAACTTATTAAGCGTTATCATTTCAAAGCCAAACAAGTCCTTAACCTGAGTTTTTGCTGCTCCGCCGACTACCTCCTCTACGAGATGGCTGGGTATGAACAAAACTCCGCCGCCCGCGCCAAATACAACGTCGCCGGGAAGGCACACCGCATTTCCTATTCTCGTCACCGTGTTATATCCTGTCATAATAAAGTCACGGATAGGTGTCGGGTCGATTCCTCTGTAGTATACCTGAGTATTCTCAACCCTCTTCATCTGTTCGGTATCACGAATACCGCCCCAGATTACCGCACCGCCGTTTTCGTTTTTGGTCTTGTTTTTAAGAGCGGTGGTGAGGTTTCCGCCGAGGAAGGTTCCCTTGTAAATCTTATCGTACATATCGATTACCGGAACATCCCCCTCAACAAGGTTATCAATAACCCACTGATTATATGTACCGGTTCTGTTCTCTGAGCGGCCTATATCCTTAACAACACCGTCAAGGTCCGGGCGGTATGGGCAGTAAGTCGCGGTAACCGCTCTTCCTATCAGCTTTCTTCCGTCATCGTGAAGAGTGTGGAATCTTCCCTCAAACTGACTTTCATAACCCTTTACGAAAATCGGCTTCCACACTTCTTCAAGGGTCAGTGTCTTTAATGCCTTTAAATATTTATCGGCAACTTTAGGTCTGCCGTCTTCAAATCTCTCGCCCTCCCACTCCGGGGTGAGTGCAATTATCTCATCTCTGTCATTAAAATGCATTTTTATAATCTCCTATCATTATTTTCTTATTTTACAAATGCATACCGCCGTCAACAATTATCTCGCTTCCGGTTATATAGCTTCCCTCGTCAGAGCAAAGCAAAAGAGCCGCCCCGTTCATAGCCTTTGCGTCACCGACATACCCCATGGGGATCGAGTCGTTTACCTTCTTGAGAAACGCTTCATCAGACAGCGCCTCCGAATTTCTCGGCGTATAGATTGCGCCCGGAGCAATATTGTTTACCGTTACCCCAAACTTAGCCGTCGCCTTAGCGATACCTTCAACAAGCTTCATCTGTGCCGTCTTAGTCACACCGTAAAGCAAAAGCTCGGGGTGATTATTGTACTGATTTACACTACCTATCGTGACAATTCTTCCGCGGCCGTTCGCCTTCATATACGGAAGGTACTCTTTTATGATATAATACGTGCTTTTCAGATTACAGTTAATCTGATTGTCTACCTCTTCATCGCTGAAGCCGTCCCACGGTCTCTTATACTGCACCGACGCATTCAGAATCAGAATATCCACGCCGCCGGTCTGTGAAAAGAGGCTCTTCGCCGCGTTTGCGTCAAGCAAATCCGCCGTTGCGATTTTATCCGTTCCTATATACTGTGCCGCGGCTTTAAGCTTTTCCGACGGATGAGTGCCGTGAGCAAAGACCTCGGCACCATGATCGGAAAGTGTCTTTGCCAGCTCCTTGCCTATTCCCTGTGACGAGCCGGTAACAAGCGCCGTTCTTCCGGTTAAATCAAACATTTCTCTTTCACCTCATACTCTTTGTCAAATTCCATAATAAATCCGCTTTTTACGTTATCCGTAAACTTAGCGGGATCCTCTGAATTACTTTCAAACATATCATAGTGATTCGGCACCGCCACACCCGGCCTGATTATGTTTGCAAGCTTAACCGCCTCAGACACGTTCATATTTCCCATACGTCCGTTTATACAGATGAACATAATGTCACACTTGATATTCTCAAGCTTGTCATTATAATATGTATCACCCGAAAAATACAAGGTTGTATCATCATAGTTTATCAAAACCCCGACAGCGGGAACCGTATGATCGGCAAATACCGCGGTTATTTTAAACTTCCCGATTTCATAACTCTCTCCCTCGTCAAAGCTAAGATACTTCTTCACGCCGAGTTCCTTAAGAGTTTTCTCACAGTCCGTCGGTGCATAAAAGGTTATCGACTTATCCATAAGCGGAATCGCGTCAATATCCACATGGTCTAAATGATTATGAGTACAGATTACCGCGTCTGCCCGAAGTTCCTCGGGTTTCACGGGAACAGGCCGCGTGCGCGGTCTCTGCGCAACACGGTTTACCACGTCCGAAAGATACGGGTCTATACATATTGTTGTTTCTCCGTCGGTCAAAATATATCCGCTTTGACCTATCCATCTGATTTTCAGCATATTAAATTAATCAGCTCCATTCGCGGTCGTTTGCCCACTCGTTATTCCATTGAGTTGTCGGCTCCCACTGACCTTTGTATTTTTCGTGGATATGTTCGGCTATAAGCTCTTCGTTAAGACTGTCGATTCCGAGACCCGGCTTATCGGGAACATTAACAAAGCCGTCTTTAAACAGCGGATTGTCAATTCCGTTTGCCAAATCGTTCCACCACGGAACATCGATTGAGTGGAATTCAAGCGCAAGAACGTTCTGAACAGCCGCAGCCGCGTGAACCGCCGCCATGCAGGCAATCGGACTTTCGGCCATATGTATAGCCATAGCAACGCCGTACTTATCACACATATTTCCTACTTTTTTAAGCTCCATTGCTCCGCCGACAGTCAGAATATCGGGGTGAACAACAGAAACGCCGCCGCTCTTCATAAGCGGTTCAAAGTTCTCGGCAAGGTAAATATCCTCACCTGTGCAGATAGGAACATTAACCGCATTTGAAATCTTAACGAAATGCTCGGTATAATGCCAGGGGGCAATATCCTCAATCCAAGCAATATTGTATTTTTCAAGACGCTTCGCAAACATAATGCAGTCCTGAATACAAATATGTCCGAAGTGGTCAATAGCGAGCGGTACCTCATATCCGATAACCTCGCGAACCTGCTTAACATAATCTTCGAGATAATTCATACCCTTTTGTGTCAGGTGAATTCCCGTTGCGTGATGCGGAATGGTGAACACTTCATAGTTCTTTCCGAGCATCATATCCATATCAATTGAACCCTTCTGATGGTTAATCGCCTTCATTGAGTATTTTTTAATATCCTCTAAAAATCCGAGCGGTGCGTTAAGGCATCCCGGCTCATCAAGCATAAGCTCAATACCCAAGTCCATTTTAAGGAAGGTGAAGCCCTGGTCCATTCTCTTTTTAAGCGCCTTGCCCATATCGGTTCCGGTGTGCTTTCCGTCAACATCCGTGTCACAGTAAACGCGAACCTTATCGCGGAACTTTCCGCCGAGCATCTGCCAGAGCGGAACGCCCCATGCCTTACCGGCGAGGTCCCACATTGCGATTTCCAGACCCGAAACGCCGCCGCCCTGACGCGAATGACCGCCGAACTGTTTGATTCTTCTAAAAATCTTGTCTACATTACAGGGATTTTCACCGACAAGTCTCGATTTAAGCATAAGCGCATATGTTGCGCTTGACGCGTCACGAACCTCACCATAGCCGACAAGACCCTGGTTGGTATAAACCTTAATCAGCGGACAATGCTTCGGCGCACCGTTAATATTTGCCACACGAATGTCCGTTATTTTCAGTTCAGACGGTGATGAGCAGGTGTTGATATTCTGTTCAATATTTTCTTTTATACTATTATTCAATGATAAAGCCTCCTTGACTTTGGTTTTATTGTATAGTATAATAATATCACATAAGGTCGATTTTGTCTTTTACTATATTACGAAATTTCTCCACTATTTTTTGAAAGTCACAGGTGATGTTTTATGCGGTTCGGTGAACAATGTCTTTTGGATAACCACAATACTCCTATACTTAAGGCATACTTTTCGGCTCTTTCCCCCGAAAAAAGAGCCTTCAGAAAGCACCATCACGCCGAATGTGAAATATCGGCTTTTATTTCGGGTTCGGGAACTTATACCACCTCGGATAAAAGCTATGAATTTTCGCCCGGGTCGGTTTTTGTATTCAGCGGTGATGAGGTTCATTGTATAACCGAGATAAAATCAGATTTTAAGCTTTTAAACCTCAGGTTTATGCCAAGCCTTTTGGTGTCTGAGGGCGGAGATTTAAGCCTTCTTAAAATCTTCTTTTCAAGAAGCCGGGGCTTTGAAAACCGTATTGACCCAAGTAACCCGTCAACCGCTGTTATTCATAATAAGATAAAGGAAATCGCACGCGAACTTTCCGAAAAGCGTGAGGGAAGCAACACGATGGTCAGATACCTCCTTTTTTCGATTTTCGTTTCGCTCATCCGCGACTATGACTATGTTGATTCCAAAGACCCGTATATCGAATATAAAAACAGCGTCAGCTCAATCGGAGACGCTCTTCGTTATATAGATGAGAACCTCGAAAAGCCTCTGACCCTTTCCGAAATCTCATCTGTTGCGGCGATGAGCCCCGCATACTTCTCGACGGTTTTTAAGAAGATAAACGGGCTCTCGCCCTGGCGCTATATAACGATAAGGCGCGTTGAAAGAGCGGTTGAGCTTTTGAAAACGACCGAGCTCACTAAGCTTGATATAGCGATGCAATGCGGCTTCAGCAGTTCTTCAAACTTCTATAAGGCTTTTACCGCCGTGACCGGAAAGCGGCCGAAGGATTATCAGGCACACAAGTAAAAAGCCGCCAAAACGGCGGCTTTTTTACTTTATTTCTTCATCATTTCAACTACCTTATCGCCCATTTCGCGGGTTCCGAGAAGCATTCCGTCCTCGTCCATTATATCCGCTGTCCGATAACCGGCATCAAGCACCGCTGAAACAGCGTTCTCTATGCACTCTGCCTCCGCGCCTAAGTTAAAACTGTCGCGAAGCATCATTGCACACGAAAGAATTGTCGCGATAGGGTTCGCCTTGTTCCGACCGGCTATATCGGGCGCACTCCCGTGAATCGGCTCATACATTCCGAGAGATGTGCTTCCGAGCGAAGATGACGGAAGCATTCCGATTGATCCCGTAGTCATACTCGCCTCATCCGACAGAATATCGCCGAACATATTCTCGGTAATAATTACATCGAACTGACCCGGATTTCTCACAAGCTGCATAGCGCAGTTATCAACAAGCATATCCTCATACTCAACCTCGGGATATTCCTTTGAAAGTCTGTGCATTGTCTCTCTCCAGAGCCTTGAGGTTTCAATAACGTTTGCTTTATCGACGCTTGTGACCTTTTTGCGCTTACGCTTCATAGCGAGTTCAAACCCCACTCTTCCTATACGCTCTATCTCTTTTTCCGAATATTTAAGTTCGTCATATGCCGTCTCGCCCATATCTCCGCCGTCACGGCGTCCTCTCTCACCGAAGTACAAGCCTCCGGTAAGCTCGCGGACTATTACCAAATCAAGTCCGCCGTCTGAAATTTCGGGTTTAAGCGGGCAGGCATCAGCAAGAGCCTTATGCATCTTTGCGGGTCTGATATTTGCAAAAAGCCCAAGCTGACTGCGCAGGCCAAGCAGGGCCTTCTCGGGTCTTTGGCTTCCGGGAAGGGAATCCCATTTAGGGCCGCCGACCGCGCCGAGAAGAACCGAATCCGATTCCTTTGCGATTTTCACAGATTCCTCCGGAAGCGGAACGCCCGTCGCATCTATTGCACAGCCGCCCGCAAGTATATCGGTATAGTTAAAGCTGTGCCCATACAGCTCACCTATTTTATCCAAAACCTTTTCTGCCTCGGTTACAATTTCAGGGCCTATTCCGTCGCCCTTTACCACCGCTAAATTTATATTCATATCCTTTGCTCCTATCCAATTATTTAAGCGAATTCAACAAGCCGCCTTTATTTATTATCTCCTTAATAAATTCCGGGAAGGGTTCAGCCTGATAGTTCTCACCCTTAGTAACGTTTGTGATAACTCCGCTGTCAAAATCGACCTCGACCTCATCACCGTTTTCGATTTTTTCGGCCGCCTCGCGGCATTCCATAATCGGAAGGCCGATATTTATAGCATTGCGGTAGAAGATTCTCGCAAAGGTTGCCGCGATTACACAGGATATTCCCGCCGCCTTAATGGCAATCGGCGCGTGTTCTCTTGATGAACCACAGCCAAAGTTGTTATGTGCAACCATAATATCCCCCGGCTTTACGTTTTCCACAAAGCTCTTGTCTATATCCTCCATACAATGCTCGGCGAGTTCCGCCGGAACCGAAGTATTCAAATATCTTGCCGGGATAATAACGTCTGTATCAACATTATCGCCGTACTTATGTACTGTTCCTTTTGCCTTCATACGAATTCTCCTCTCTCTACACTTCTTCGGGTGATGCGATATATCCTTTGATAGCCGAAGCCGCCGCAACAGCCGGGCTCGCGAGGTATACCTCAGATTCTGGGTGCCCCATTCTTCCGACAAAGTTACGGTTTGATGTCGATACCGCTCTCTCGCCCTTTGCCAGGATTCCCATATGTCCGCCGAGACACGGTCCGCAGGTCGGTGTTGAAATAACACAGCCCGCGTCCAGGAATATGTCAAACAGACCCTCGTGCATTGCCTGTGCGTAAATCTTTTGTGTTGCGGGAATAATCAGCGCTCTGATACCCTTCGCAACGTGCTTGCCCTTAAGCACCTTTGCCGCACTGCGCAAGTCTTCTATTCTTCCGTTTGTGCAAGAGCCGATTACGCACTGGTCTATTTTAACCTCGCCGACCTCGTCAATCGTCTTTGTGTTCTCAGGCAGATGCGGAAACGCAACCGTCATTTTAATCCGGCTCAAATCTATGTCATACACCTTTTCATACTCGGCATCCTCGTCCGCGGTATACACCGTGTACGGGCGGTTTACTCTGTCCTTTAAATATTCCTTCGTTATCTCATCAACCTCAAAAATTCCGTTCTTTCCGCCTGCTTCAATAGCCATATTAGCCATACAGAGGCGGTCGTCCATCGACAGATATTTAAGTCCTTCGCCCGAAAATTCCATCGACTTATAAAGCGCACCGTCAACGCCTATCATTCCGATAATATGAAGGATTATATCCTTGCCGCAGACCCACTTTTGGGGCTTTCCGATAAGGTTAAACTTCAGCGCCGCCGGAACTTTAAACCACGCCTCACCGGAGGCCATTCCCGCGGCCATATCCGTGCTTCCGACACCTGTCGAAAACGCCCCGACCGCACCGTAAGTACAGGTATGCGAATCAGCGCCGATTATTGCTTCGCCGGGGGCAACAAGGCCCTTTTCGGGCAGGAGGGCGTGTTCCACGCCCATCTCACCCACGTCATAGAAGTTGGTAACATCCATCGCGCACGCAAATTCGCGGCACTGCTTACAATGCTCGGCTGACTTTATATCCTTGTTAGGGGTAAAGTGGTCAAGCACAATCGAAATTTTATCTTTATCGAATATTTTCTCAAAGCCGTTCGCCTTAAACTCGTTTATGGCAACAGGGGTAGTAACGTCGTTTCCCAGCACCATATCCAGCTTTGCGCGGATGAGCTGACCCGCTTTAACCGAGTCAAGCCCTGCGTGCGCCGCCAGAATCTTTTGTGTCATAGTCATTCCCATATATTTTCGCTCCCTTCTTATGCGTTAAGAACCGCACCGGTTGACGCCGAGGTAACCAACCTTGAATACTTTTTCAGGACTCCGTCCTTGATATTCGGCTCTTTGGGTACAAAGTTCTTTCTGCGCTTTTCAAGTTCTTCATCGGAAACCTTAAGCTCGAGCTTTCCGCTTGGAATATCAATCGAAATTATATCGCCGTTTTCAACAAGTCCGATTGTTCCGCCCTCTGCCGCCTCGGGAGAAACGTGACCTATGGCCGCACCTCTTGTTGCACCGCTGAAACGGCCGTCGGTAATAAGAGCAACGTCCTTATCAAGACCCATTCCGCATATAGCCGAGGTCGGCGAAAGCATCTCACGCATACCGGGGCCGCCCTTTGGGCCTTCATAGCGGATAACAACAACGTCACCCTTTACTATATTGCCCGCATATATAGCTGAGATTGCCTCCTCCTCGCTGTCAAACACCTTAGCTGGGCCTTCGTGAACAAGCATTTCTTCAGCGACCGCACTTCTCTTTACCACTGATACGTCGGGGGCAAGGTTACCTTTAAGCACGGCTATTCCGCCGGTCTGAGAATACGGATTATCGATGGGTCTTATTACCTCATAATCGGTGACGGGATGATTTTTTATGTTCTCGCCCTGTGTCTTTCCGGTAACGGTGATTGTATTGAGCTTTAACAGGTTCTTCTTGCTCAGCTCGTTCATCAGTGCGGTTACGCCGCCCGCCGCATACAAATCCTGAACATGGTGTCCTCCTGCCGGAGCAAGGTGACAGAGATTTGGGGTATTTGCACTTATCTCGTTTGCATAGTCAAGGGTGAACTCAGCTCCCGCCTCATGCGCTATTGCCGGAAGGTGAAGCATTGAATTTGTCGAACAGCCGAGAGCCATATCAACGCGAAGGGCGTTGTATATTGCGTCGGGAGTCAATATATTCCTCGGCTTAATGTCGTTTTTAAGCAAGTCCATAATTCTCATACCGGCGGTCTTAGCGAGACGGATTCTCTCTGAGTACACCGCCGGAATTGTTCCGTTACCCGGAAGAGCCATACCCAGAACCTCACTCAGACAGTTCATTGAATTCGCTGTGAACATACCCGAACATGAACCGCAGGTAGGACAAGCCGCATTTTCAAGCTCGTGAAGCTCTTGTTCATCGATTTTTCCCGCTTTTAATGCACCGACTGCTTCCATTCCTGTATTAAAATCACGGTAACATCCCTTAAACTTAACCGAAAGCATAGGCCCGCCGCTTACAACGATAGCAGGAATATTAAGCCTTGCCGCCGCCATAAGCATACCCGGAACAACCTTATCACAGTTCGGAATGAGAACGAGTGCGTCAAACTGATGAGCCTTTGCCATAATCTCAACCGAATCGGCAATAATCTCACGCGATACAAGCGAATACTTCATACCCTCGTGTCCCATCGCAATACCGTCACAGACCGCTATCGCGGGAACCTCAACCGGTGTACCGCCGGCGATTCTCACTCCGTCCTTTACAGCCTTGGCTATATTGTCAAGGTGCATATGTCCGGGAACAATCTCGTTTTGGGAATTTACCACACCGATTATCGGACGGCTGATTTCTTCATCAGTCATACCCAAGGCCTTTAAAAGTGAGCGGTGCGGTGTTCTGTCTATACTTGATTTTATATTATCACTATTCATTTTGATAATTCCGCCTTTCATTTATCTGTAAATTGAAATAAAGGGCAGGGCGAAGCCCTGCCCTATTTAAAAAGGTTCTTATTTCTCGTCGTTCCAGGAATACATCTTACGAAGTTCCTTACCAACCTTTTCAAGCTGATGTTCAGCCTTGATTCTTCTCATTGCATTAAAGTGCGGACGGTTAACCGCATTTTCTGCAATCCAGTTTCTCGCGAAAGTACCGTCTTGAATTTCGCTCAGAACCTTCTTCATTTCTTTCTTTGTGTCCTCGGTGATAATTCTCTTACCTACTTCATAGTCGCCGTATTCAGCTGTGTCAGAAATTGAATGACGCATCTCAGTGAAGCCGCCGTGATAAATAAGGTCAACGATAAGCTTCATCTCGTGGATACATTCAAAGTAAGCATTCTGAGGGTCATAGCCTGCTTCAACCAGGGTTTCAAAACCTGCCTGCATCAGGGCGCAAACACCTCCGCAGAGAACCACCTGCTCACCGAAGAGGTCTGTCTCTGTTTCCATCTTAAATGTTGTCTCCAAAACGCCCGCACGGCTTCCGCCGATACCCGCCGCATAAGCAAGGGCAATATCCATAGCGTTACCCGAAGCGTCCTGATATACAGCCGCAAGGCAAGGAACACCCTTACCGGCAACATACTCGCTTCTAACCGTGTGACCCGGACCCTTAGGAGCAATCATGATTACATCTACATCCTTAGGAGGAATAATCTGCTGGAAGTGAATATTGAAACCGTGTGCAAAAGCGAGAACCTTGCCTGCCGAAAGGTTCGGCTCGATGCTCTCTTTATAAAGCTGTGCCTGCTTCTCATCATTAATAAGAATCATAATAATGTCCGCCTGTGCAGCT
>ERZ780226.656-NODE-656-length-30653-cov-5.445781_pt1 | contig 30653 bp, 51 predicted proteins | sample MGYA00511165_ERZ780226 | MGnify/ENA primary metagenome ERZ780226 (study PRJEB29588, sample SAMEA2152373) | human gut metagenome | biome: human gut; feature: human-associated habitat; material: faeces | place: Denmark | collected 2008/2010 ...
CAGGCCGGCAGCAAGGGTAGCCGCCAGACGCAGCGGCAGGCTGCGCCAGTCCAGAACGTGGTAATACTGCGCAAAATCGCAGATCAGCGCGTCCTCGTCCGATGCGATCAGTTCGGCGAGGATGCAGAGTTTTTTCCGGCAGAAAAGCTGGTCAGCAGTTCATTCAGAGCCTGCGCCACCGCCTGGGGCGGCACACGGCCCTTGTCGTTGCGCAGGTGGTCATAGAGCTTCTTGCGGCCCTCGGTGCCCAGCAGGCGCTCGGTCAGGTGGCTCATGCTGAACACGTTGCCGTCCTGCATGCCGGAAATGGCGTCGAACAGTTCCTGGTCCTCCAGAGCGTCGTCCTCCAGCTCGATGGCAAAGCCGGATTCAGTTTTTGCAGTGATCATGCCTGCACCTCCTTGGTCTTGGCAGCGGCCTGGGCGGCAGCAGTGCCGCCCAGAATGTACTCGTAATGGGTGTTGCCCTGGGCATCCGGCACGGCGGTCAGGGTGGTGTTGTAACCCACGGCGCTCTTGGCGTAGATGATATCGCCCACGGCGGTGACGGCGGCATCCGGGATGACGATGCGCTTGACCGCCTTGTTCTTCATCACCATCTCAATGACCCAGCTGCAGTCCTTCTGCTCGGAGGAGTTTGCCTTGACCGTGATGCCGGTGTCCAGCGTGCCGGTGACGTTGTCGTCGCCGTACACGGACTTGAGCACCTCCACGTTCAGGGCCTCCAGCAGGGTGTACTGGAAGGTGTCGGGCTTCTCGGTCTGCTGGGTCAGCACGGTGTCGCCGCCCCAGGCGTTGGTGTTCTCGCTGGAGGGCGAGTTGCTGTTGGTCACGCCGTCCTCGGAGGCGTAGCCCAGGCACTTAAAAGCCTTGTCCAGTTCGGTCTTGGCGTCGGTGGGCAGTGGGGTGCCCAGCGGGGCACGCCAGATGGCACCGCCCACTTTGGGCTTGGCGGCGGTTACTTTGGTTGCGTCTGCCATGTGTAGTTCTCCTTTCACAGGTCAGTAATGAGTGATAGAAAAAACGGCCTGATAGCGGGGTCGTTTTCGGGTGGTGTCGGGGAAATTGTAGTCGGAATAAAGGTCGCAGCGCACAAGCTGCGGCAGGTTGTCGGCGTCCTGCATGGCGGCCTTGACAAGCTCGTTGAGCTTGGCCGCATCCAGGGTGCCGTCGTGGCTGGTGGCGGCGGGCCCGTAGGACTGCACCGCGATGGTGGCGCTATAGATGCCGTCCTCATAGCCGGAGCCGGTCTTTTCCACCACCACAAAGCGGGCGGGGGCCGGGGTTGGCACGCTCAGCCGCACCGGCACGTCCAGCCACTCGGCCAGAAAGCTGCGGATGGTTTCTTCGATCATTTCTTCCTCTGGTAGCTCCTTACGGTGATGACCCTGCCGTCCTTCAAGTGGCGTTTGTGCTCGTGCACGGTCGCGCCCTTCCGGCTGGCTGATGTGGCTTTGAGCAGGGTGTTGTTGGTGGAATTGTCGTCGGCGGCCTGCCGGGTGGCGGTCTCCACCACGGCCACGGCGCGGGTCTGGGCCACATAGGCCTCGTACCCGTCGCCACAGCGGTCTTTCACGGTATCGGCCCGCGCTTTCAGCACGGCCTGCATTTCCGGAGAACGCATCAGAGCACGAACGCCGGCGCTGTTCAGTTCCACGCGCAGCTTACTCAATCCGTTCCACCTGCACTTTCTTGTTCCAGGCCAGAGGCACAAGCGCCTCGATGTACTGGGAGGCACCGCCGTACACTCGCCATTTCTGGCCAAAAAATTCCACGGTGCAGCCCTCCCAGCGGTGAGCGTCGCCTTTCGGGATGCACAGCTCGTAGGCCACCCGGCGGCCCGTAAGCTGCAGGTCGGTGACCACGGCGGCATTGTCCACCGGCGTGATGAGCACATTTTCCACCGTGACCGGTGTTTCGGTGTAAACCGGGGCGTGAAAAGCATCCTCGCCGGTCTGGGTGCGCTCATAGAGGATGACGGGGATGCCCTTAATCAGAGCCATAGGGTTCGATCACTCCCATCCGCTGACGGCGCAGGCCCAGCCGGGCCAGCTCCGATTTTTTGATGAACAGGCCGCCGCCGGGCACCAGAAAGGACCCGGACGCCGAGTAGCCGCCGGCTGCCTGGGTGATCTGGGTCATAGGCTCCTGGTTCGTGCTGGTCATCAGGGTGCGGGCGGCCACATCCACGGCCACGCTCTTGGCCACCATGGCCAGCGCCGGGTCAGCGGCCACCAGTGCGGGCAGGTCTTTGCCTGCCTTGCGGGCCTCCACGTCCAGGCTGGCCGAAATGACATCCAGCAAGGAGAACGCCCTTGCCTGCTCGGCAGCGGTCATGGGACGCCACAGAGCGGTCATGTCCTCCACGGTGGCGTAGCTCATTCAGCAGCCTCCGGTTTCTCCTTGGCGGCAGCCTTGGGTTTGGCCGCCTTTTCTGCCTTGACGGGCTCCCAGTCCCCGCCGGAAACGCGGCAGGGCGTCTCGATCACAGCGCCGGTGCGCTTGTTGCGGTACAGCATGGCGTGTCCTCCTTAGGCGTTGGCCTTGATGTGGGCGAATGCGGACGGATCCAGGATGCCCCAGCCGATGTAGGCCTCGCCGCGCAGGTATACCTGGTTGTGGCCCTTCAGGTCACCCAGATCCGCATCGTTGTCGGGATTGCCGTACTGGATCACCTCAATGGGCATCTCCTTGGCGTAGCCCCACTTGAAGCAGTTGATGAAGTCGCCCACCAGCGCACGGTCCAGGCTGGAACCGGCGGACAGGTTGGAGGTGGATTCTACCCGCAGGCCGTTCACCTCGCCGGGGTTTGCGCCCCAGGCCAGCTGCGGGTACAGCTTGGCACCGTCGGTAGTGGTCTGGGCCGCCAGAGCGCTCTTGAAGCTGGGGGCCAGCACCATGCCGGTAACGTCCCGCTCCGCGCCCTGCACCAGGGCGATGGCGGCCTCCACGTTGGTGTCGGGCTTGTCGGAGGCGGCAATGGTCACGGCCTGGGTGACCTTGCTGTCAAAGTGGTTGGTGCCGATGACGCCGGACGCAGAGCCGGTGCGGGGGTTGATGCCGTGGAAGGCCATGAGGTCCAGACCCTTGGCCACCTTCTTGGCAAAGCCGTCCGCAAAGGCGCTCAGAACGTCCATCTGGGCGTCCTCGGAAGCGTACAGGAACTCGTCGGACACGCGTGCACCATACTCGATCTTGATGGGCACGATGGTGATGGGCTCCACGGTCATGCCGCCCTTGCCCTTGGCACCGTTTTCTGCCACGATGTCCACTTCCTTGTCCAGCGTGAAGGTGAATTCCTTCTGGCCGTTGAAGGCGATGGGCGTTGCGCCGCAGAGCTTGGCCAGCGCGGACGCGCCGGTGGTTTTCTGGATAAAGCCGGGGATCAGCTCCTCCGGGAACAGGGAGCCTTTGCTCAGAATATCTGCCATGATGTGTTCTCCTTTACTCGTTGTTCATCAGCTGGTTTGCGAAACTGCGCCAGGCAGCCTTTTTGCCGCTGCCGCTGGGGTCAGGGTCGCCGCGCAGGGGTGCGGGCGGGGTCTTGGGCTTGATCAGCTGCAGCAGGTTCTGGGCGTCCTTGCGGATGTCCTCCTCCTTGGAGCCGGTCAGGCGGCCCGCCAGGTCGAACGGCAGGCCCACCTCATGGGCAACGCGGGTCTTGAGCGCGTCCGTCTCGTAGGTCTGGCAGCGGGTGTTCAGCTCCGCCACCTGCCCGGCGAGGGCCTCGTTCTGGGCCTTGAGGTCGTTGTAGTCGGCGTAAGGGGCCAGCCTGTCAGCGACAGCGGCCTCAAACGCCTCCTGCGTGGTAATGGGTTCAAATGCTTCTGCCATGGAATACCCTCCTTTATGGCAACAAAAAAACAGGCCCGGGTGGCCTGTTAATAGCGGATGCGCTGCCGGCGCTTGCCCTTGCCCTCGGCGCACTGCCAGTGGGCCAGGATCACGCTGTCCAGCAGCTCGATGTGGCCGCCCTCGGTCAGAGAGCGGTAACCGAAGCCGCCGTTGGAGCCGATCGCGCGGTGCTCGCAGCTGGAGGCCGCCTGTGCAAGGCTGGGCTGTCCGCTGTGACAGAGGATGCCCTGCTCGATCCTGGGCTCAAAAACGGCGTTCGCCGTGATCACGTCCCGCGTCGTCGGCAGGTGCGGCGGCTTGAGCTTCGCGGCCTTCATCTCATCGGCGAGCAGCTGCTGACCGCTTGCGCCGTCGATAATGACCTTTTTGGTGGAGCCTGCGGTCTTTTTGAGAAAGTCCAGGATCCATGCCGTGCCGCTGCGCGTGCTGCGGCAGTCGATGACCTCCGTGTAGATCCGGCCGTCCTTCGTCCGCGCGGCCACGCCGAGAGAAACAGACGCCGCGTCGTGGGAAAACTTGATCCCGACAACGATCTTCCCCGTCAGCTCCGGCACCACATCCGTCTGGATGCTCTGCCACTCGGCCTCCGAAATGGCGCTCTTCTGGTTGTAGGTGAGCCACAGACCGAGACGCTGGATGTTGAAATCGACCGGATCGGGCCCGATCTCGTCCGTGATCTTCCGCTCGTTGAGGATGGTTCCAAGGCTCGGGTTGGTAAGATACCACGCCTCCTTGTCTCTCGGGTCCGTCTGATACTCCACCGACCACTCCGCCCAGCCGCTGTGCTTCAGCTCCCCGGCGAGACAGCTCTGCCGGAACTTTACGAACACCGTTCCGGCGCTGATGGGCGTCGGCGGCGTCCCGCAGAGGATCGTCTGCGGATTCGGGCTGTCGGAAACGGTGTACTTGAGCGAGCTCTCCTGATCGTCCTGGTACTCCTGCGCCTCGTCGATCACCAGAAGATCGAAGCCCTCGCCGAGACCGCCCTTGCTGGTGCGGGTGCGAAACTCGATCTTTCCGCCGTTCTTCAGGAAGATGTGCTCCCGGCCGTAGGCGCGGTATGTGCTGGCTACCGGGATGCCGGCCTTCTGCAGCATATCGTAGAGCCGCTCCCACGCCGCGTGCGTCGTGGTCGTCCGGTGGGCGGTGTGCAGGATGTGCTCGCCGTTTTTCAGCCCGAAGATCTCGCGCATGACGACGACCTCGTTCTTGCCGTTTCGCCGCGGGACGGCATAGCCGAATTTCGTATGCACCCACAGACCGGCCTTGTCCGTGGCGAGAATGTGCCGCAGCAGAAGCACCTGCCACCGCTGCGCGGTGCGGCCGGTCCGCTCGTAAAGCTCCACGGCCTCGTCGTACCGGCTCATCTTATGCTTATACCGGCAGAGGATCAGCTTCGTCGGATTCTGGCTGCCGCGCCGTTTTTTCATGGACCGTTCCTTTCAAAAAAGCTTGCATTTTCATAGGAAATATGCGTATAATAACGTAGACGCTGGGGCGTGGCGTGAGAGCGCTGCGGTCTGGCGGATAGCCGCCTATACGTCCAGCTTCCTGGACGTGTTAGGCGCTTGAAATGGAGCCTATCGTGGCCCCCTTGGGCCGGGGTCGGCTCATCGCCGCCTATATGTCCCGCCTGAGGGACATTTTAGGCGGCTTTTATTTTTCTCGAGACCGCAAAAAAAGCTTGCATTTTCAAAGCACTCTGCATATAATAGGGATGAGATGAGAGATCATCTTGCCGTCTATACGTCCAGTTATCTGGACGTGTTAGGCGGCCTTTTTATATTCTGTCGGCGACATATTTAATTTTTGTCCCGTCAGAGATAATGATTTGATTAAGCCAAGGATATTTATCGTCATTGAACACTTTGCGAATCTGCCTTTGCAGTTCTTCCGGCCTGTTTAAAAGCCCTGAGTTGCTCAAGTCGATGATCATTCGGTCGGCCTGGCCTTTCAGTGCGTCAGCTTGATGCGAGATTACCCACCGCCCGCCTCCGTCCGGCTGCTTTAGATCGATCTGCATTCCGTCAAGGATAAAGTCGGGAGTGGGTACCCCCTGCGGAGATGTGACACGGGGGACCAGCTCGATCCGCCCGCCATTGGCCTTCACCCACTCCTTTGCAAAGTCCCATTCCTTTGACATTTTGGAAAAAGTAACGCCCCTGTCGCCGGTGTTGTAGGTTTTCCCGTTTATTGTGAAATTTCCGCTCACCTTGCGCACTCTGCTGATGTAGTGGCTCCGTTTTCGCTGGTAATACTTCGTTGCGTCGATAAACTTCTCGCCGCGCTCTCTTGCGGCAAGCCGAAGCCGGGCATATGTGGAATCGCCTATCATCTCGGCCTCAATGGCCTGAACTCTTTCGATGACCAGATCGCGCTCGCTCTCGTAGGACTTCTTTGTCCATACGTCTTGGTAACGCCCCTTGCCTGTCGAAACGGTCACGATGCAGGTACAGTTCTGATGCCTCCGGAATACGTCCTCCGGATATTCCCCGGCCGAATAGTCCCATGTCCCGATGAGGCTGTCGCACCAGTCGCAGCATCTTCCGATGGATTTTCTGGTAATAACGCTCCTTGCGCCGCTCAGCCCGGCGCCCCGCGCATTGTCCTCGACAAAGCTGTCGTAAAACCCCGAAGAGATATTTTCGATAGCAGAGCGCACAAAAGAGAGGTAATCACTGACCATCCGCTTCTTCCTCCGCGTAAACCTCCACGATCTTGTCGATCAGATCCTTCACGCGGTTTTCCGGCCATGGCCCGCGCATCGGCTTGAGTCCGATTCCGTTCCTTTTGTTTTCCGCCGCCAGCACGGCGGCGGCCGCGTCGTTGACCCGCCGATGGACCTCCGTCAGCAGCGGCCGTATCGTCCGGTCCGCGATATTCCAGTAGAGCTTCCCGTCCGGGAGGCTCTCTTTTTTCAGCGCTCTTGCCAGCGCGTTCCCGGCGTGGGTGCCGAGCCTCCCGGCGTAGACGGAGGCCTCCTCGCTTGTGGCCGTCCCGTCCTTCACCCGGCGGAGAAAGCTCCGGATCCATACGTCGGTGCTCGCGCTGCGGTTGAAATCCCGGGAGATCTGCTCCCACAGCTCCGGCACGGCGTCAGTCATTCTGTCCTCCCCGGATTCCGGTCAGATCGCGGAGCCCGTCCGCGTTGAAAAAGCCGGGGATCGCCTGATTGATCTTGACCGCGCCGTCGCCGATGAGCGACAGCATGGCCGCGTCCGGCTCGAAGATCGGCTCCCAGACGGGCTGCGTCTCGCCGAGGATCGTCCGCCTGTAGGGATAGCTGTCCCGGAGGCACGCCGCCAGATATCCGGCGTTCAGAAAGCCGCTGCCGAACGTGCGCTGCGCCTTCCGCGCCGTCAGGCGCAGGCTCTCATGCGTGCTGCGGATCGCCTCGGCGCTGCTCGGGTTTGCGCTCGGGAAGCCGAGATCGTCGAGCGTCAGCCCGACCTCGCCGCCGAAGAGGGAAGCGAACATGCGCAGCTGCTCGATGTGCGGCTGCATGCTCTGCTGGCTGAACTGCCCGACCGTCGGGCGGTCGCCGCCCTCGTCCTTGGTAAACGTCAGCATGGAGGACATGGCGGCCTTCCAGGTATCCATGGTCTCGGCGTCCGGAGAAAGCCCCGTGATGTACTTCTGCGGGAAGGAGTAGAACTCCGCCGAGATCTCGCCGCGCTTGACCGTGCGTATGGCGCTGTCCACCAGCGACATGCACGCGCGGGAGATCCGGCTGTGTCCGAATGGCCGGACCGCGTCCGGCCGGAAGATGATCGGCGCGAGCAGCGGGTACGGCACGGAGCTTTTGAAGCTCTCCGGCGGCCTTCCCCTCCGGAGGATCCGCGTTTCGCCGGGGACAAAATACGCCTCCGTCACCGCACGCCCGTCCTTTGTCTCGAGAACCGCGTACCCTTCGGTGAGCAGGTTCGTGACGGGGTCAATGATGCCGGTCGCGTGGCCGCCGTCGATCACCTGCATCCGGGGATCGCCGTTCGCCCCGGCGCTGATATAGATAAAGCTGCACGAGGAGATCAGCGCGCCGAGAATGGCCGAGTCGAACAGAATGTCCGGGTTGTTCTGCCGGTAGATCTCGTTCATGCCGAACGTGTCGTTCCGGAATTCCCGGAACGTCATCCGGTCTGCCAGGGAGTCCACGGCCTTGCCGCACCAGCCGAGCGTGGAATTGAGGCACGCAAGCTCCGGCGGCGTGGAAATTCCGAAGTCCCGGACGGAAAATTTCATCTCGTAGTAGCGGTATCGGGTGCGGATTCTTCCTTGTTTTAGGGCAAGTTTGTTGCGGAGAAATCCGATCCCGCGCAGATTTTCACCATTCATATCGCACGTCCTTATTTAACTTTTTGTCTGCGGGCTTCCGCCCGGAATTTTTTCCGTCAACCTCGTGTTTTTTCCCACAGTACGGGCAGGGAGGTCGCCAACCGGGGGTCAGAGGGTGGTATCCCCCCGGTAATTTCCCCAATCGACATGCTGCGGCAAATTTCGGTTGGAAACGCTCGGACCGGCCTGCCAGGGGCGGGGCGGGGCGGCGGTCAGCCTGTCCGACTTCGCGTGATTGCAGCACCAGTGCGTCAGCTGGAGGTTGTCGATATCGCTCGGATGCCCGCCGCGGGAGATGGGGATAATGTGGTCGACGCTCGGCGCCATAGGGTCGGGGTACTTGAGCGACTTATCGACGGGCCGGCCGCATATGCCGCAGACCTCCCCGGCCATAATGACCCGGCGGGCATTTTTGAGATAGGCGGTCCGTGTTTCTCCGACGTGGTCGGCCCTTTGTTTACTGCTCATAAATCCTCCGCGGGCGAAAAAAGAGCCAGAGCCAGCGTGACCGCATCAAAGCGGATCATGCTGGCCCTGGCTCTTAAAGCACTGGCCCTGTTTAAGCACAAGCGGTATATCGTTTTTGCATCGGCGGCAATGGATGTAAACGAGCTCGGCGGTCTCATCCGGGCGGACGAGCTTGAGCCGGCCGTTGCCGCAGATCGGACAGGCAGCCCACCCGTCCTTTACTCTCACGATTCTATCAGATTTCCTGTACTCCGTCAATGCGATCACACTCTTTATCCTTAAAATAATATGTGTTTCAAGGCAGAAAAAATAAATAAAAAAGGTTCAGCGCGGCGGGCGTCTGCGGCGCGCGGGTCTGGGTGCGGCGGCCGGAAGCTCAAGGCGGAACTTGATAACGCGGTAGCTTGCCCACTCGGTTTTTTTACTCTCGTCGATATAGATCCGGCAGCCCTCGGGCGGCGTGAGCTCAAAATCGTCGGGCACGACGGCGGTCTCGATCTCGGGCCGGACGGCGTTGCGCGTGCAGCTCCAGCCGTGCAGGCCGGGGCGGGTCTCATACTCCTGACACTCGCGCAGCTCCTTGGTCATGTAGCGCGCGACGGCGCGGTAATAGTTGTCCGGCTCCTCGGCGTCGTCGCGCTCCCACGCGGGCGGCGGCTCGTGCGGCTCCGGCCGGCCGAGACGGCGAATCTCTATATCGGAGCCGTAGATCCAGCACCGCCGGAGCATGTCATAGTCTCTGCCGGTGCTGTCGAGCACGATGTGCTGGTGCCACCGGCCGGACGCGCTCGTGAGGATCTCCGGCGCCCAGAAGACGACCGGCTCCGGCAGACCGGCGGCGGCGCGCGCGGCTCGCAGCTTCTTGAGGAAGTACTTGAAGCGCGCCTGCGCCTCCTTCCGGCTTTTCGGCATGTGCGCGTCGTCGTGGGTGAGCGTAACGACCAGCGCGCTGCCCGGCGTCGGGAAGTTGGCGCTGAGCATCAGCTCAAGCTTCTGCGCGCTGTAGATCTGATTCATGCGCCGCTGGGCGGCGGAGCTGGCGCGGTGCTTGGCGGCGCGCTGCCGCTCGGAATCGCGCGGACGGCCTCGGTCATAAACCGCGGCGAGCTGGATGCCGCCGGCGTCGATATACTTTAATGTTTTGGCCACAGACGTGATCTCCATCAACAGATTTCAGACCGTGGCCCTACAGGCTCTCGTCCTCCGTATGCAAAAAGGACGCGCCCGCAGCGCGTCCAACACTTTTGAATTATCGAAAAAGCCTTGAAAATTCAGGGAAAACTATTGACATTTACCCGTTTTTGGTATATAATAATAATCACAGAGGAGGTGAAAAGGTGGGCAAACACGAGAGGCCGAAGAAGCCCGCCAGACAAATCGACTGGCTGACGATCCTGTTCGGGATGCTGGCGGACTTAATCACCGGGACGATCCTTCTGATCCTTGCAAAGATCGTGAAGTGATCGCCGGGGAGGCGAGGAGATCGCCTCCCCCTTCTCAAACTAACAGAGGCATGCGGAAAAGTCAAGTCGAAAGGAGCTTGAAAAATGAAAGGCGTATTAACGTTCCTCGGGATTTTCTTCATTTGCGCGGGCCTTGTCAAAGGGATCGTAGCGCTCATCGCGTGGAGGCGCTCGCGCCGTGGGTGAACTGCTGAGCGTAGCGCAGTGGGCGGAGCGCTACGGCAAGGACGAGCGCAACGCCCGGCGTCTGATCGCCGAGGGCCGCCTCGCCGCCGTCCGTATCGGCGGACGCTGGATCGACAGCGACACCCAGCCGCCGCCGGACGCGCGTGTCAAAAGCGGCAAATACAGGGACTGGCGAAAAAAGCCAGTAGGGGAGCCGGAGCAGTAATGCTTCGGCTTTTCTTATAAAAGGGAGCAGGGCGAGGCCGAGTTGCACGGCCTTCTGTCGGGCAAGAGGAGATCTGCCGTGAGCGAAACGGCAGAAGGAAAGGAACCCGACGCGCGGCTCGCCGCCCCGTGTATGGAAAGGACGCGCTCACGGCGCGTCCTTCTCTTTTCTGTTTTTGATAGCGCGGAACGTCTCGCCGTCGATAAAATATTCTATCGCTTTCGGCATGCACTCACCTCCGATCGCGCCGCGCCCAGTCGGTGAGGGTGTTCTCCTCGTCGGCGAGCGCGGCGACGATGTCGCTCTCGCGCAGCCGCCCGGCGCGCAGACTCTCCAGCACGCTGTGGATCTCGTCGCGCACGGCCTTGATCTGCGGCGGCGTGGGGTGGAGCACCGAGCACATCGCCCAGAGAAACACGATAAGATGCCGGTTGCCGAGCTGCGTCGCGCTCTGGCGGCGCGTGTTGTTCTTTGACTTGCTGCTCAAATCCCCGCCTCCTTAACGATCTGGCGGACGAGCCGCTCGCCCTTGCGGGTGATGCTCATGAAGTCCTCGCCGCGCACGCCGACGAACGCGACCGGCCCGACGAACTGCATCCGGAGGATCGAGGCGCTCGGCGAAAGGCCGCGGATCCGCCCCTCCTCGTTGCACACGATGGCAAGGTCCTCCGTGACCGTGACGCATTCGATCGGCCCGTCGACAAGCTCCTGCATCGACCGGAGCGTGTTCTCCACGACCTCCGCCCGCAGCGGCAGCCCCGGCCGCTTGACAAGCACCCGCAGAAACGGATCATACGGTTTTCTCATTCTTCACTTACCTCCCAAGGAAACGGCGGCAGCGGCAGCCAGAGCCAGAAGCTCTTGACCTCCATCGCGTCGCCGCGCCCAAGACCGTCGACGAACTGCCCGTCGCGATAAACGCACACGTCCGGCATGGCGGGAACGTCCGGATCGACGACAAGCACAAGCTGTCCCTCCTCCGGCTCATCGACAAGGCAGCGCCGCCACTTAAGGCTCCCCGCCTCTGCGCCTCCCTTGTGTAAAGGGAGGTGGCGCGCAGCGCCGGAGGGATTGTCGTCCCCGCCTGTGTCCGAATTGGACACATCTTCCGTTTCGTCCTCCTCCGGCTCGGGGTTAATAGCAGCCTCCACATCCTTGAGCGCAATCTTCTCTGCGGAAAGCCCCGGCCGGTTTTCACTGAGCCAGAGCCAGACGCGCTTCTGCTCCTCCCATTCGAGCATGCTCAGCCGGTATGCCACGCTCTCGTTGAGCTCTCCCGCTTTCCACAGCTCAACCCACGGGCGGTAGGTAAGCCTGTTCCCGATCGCCTCCAGCCGCGCGAGCTTGCTCGCGCTCATCTGCATCTCCTCGGCGACAAGATCGCGGATGCGCCCCGGCAGCTCCGCGCCGCCCTCGCGCATGGCGACGAGCGCCTTCTTGAGCCGCAGCGCCTGCTGGGCCTTCTCCCAGTTGGAGAGGACGCGCCCCGTGCTGTTCGCGTGGATGAGCATCACCGTCTCGCGGTTGGCGTCGTGCGGGTCGGGATAAACGATGCACGGCACCTCCGTCCACTTTTCAAAGCCGCTCTTCTCGTAGAGCAGCCGCAGCGCCTTGTAGCGCCGGTGCCCGGAGAAGATCACATACGAGCCCGTGCCCTGCCCGCGGCGGAAAACGCACAGCGGCTCGAGCAGCCCGTTGAGCTCAATGCTGTCGGCGAGGTCTTCAAAATTCGATGTGTCGTAGAAGTTGCCGCCGTTCGGCCGCAGCTCGGTGATGGGGATCATCGTGATCCGCGGCGAGTCCGAATTGGACACCGCCTCCATCTCCGGCACGAGCGCAGCAAGGTTGAATTTCTTAGCCACGGCACTCCCCCCAATCGGTAAGCAGCTCGCAGCAGAGTGATTCGTAATCCAGCGCGGCGGCGGCGCGCGGCGCGTACTGGCGCAGCGGCTGCCGGGCGAACGTCGCCTCCTGCACTTTGCAGGACCGGCGGATGACGGTATGCAGCACCGGCAGATCGAGCCGCCGCACCGCGTCCTCGCCCTGCATGCACACGCTCGTGCGCTGCCACATGGTCACGAGCACGCCGCGCACACGAAGCGCCGGATTGACCGTCGCGAGATTTTCGACCTGCTGCACGATCTCCTGCGCCCCGCCGATGGCGAAGGCGTCCACCGTCACCGGCAGAATGACCTCGTCCGCCGCCACCAGGGCGGCGATGCTCGCCGCCGTGAAGCTCGGCGGGCAGTCGATCAGACACACGTCAAAATCGTCCGCCACCGCCTCGCAGAGATCGCGCACCGTCCGCAGGGAGATGCCCTTCTGGATGGCCTCGATGTCGATCTCACAGAGCGAGAGGTCGCTCGGCACGCAGCCGAACCCCGCGCCGAGCCGCTGCACCGCTATGTCCGCCTCGCAGACGCGCCCGGCCAAAAGGTCGGTGATGGTCGTGCCGTCGGCGCTCGCGCCGAGAAAGTCGGTCAGATTGTGCTGTGGGTCAGCGTCGATGCAAAGCACACGTTTCCCGCGGTGCCGCAGCTCGGCGGCAAGGTTGACCGTCGTGGTCGTCTTTGCCGTGCCGCCCTTGAGATTGATAATTGCGATTGTCCTCATGATGTCCTCCTGTTTTCATTTCTCGCGCTTCCTCCGTCTCCCAAAGCCTCCCTTGTGCAAAGGGAGGTGGCGCGCAGCGCCGGAGGGATTGTCGTAGGCGCGGATTTTATTTTTTGCGCTTCCCGCGCTTCTTCTTCACCGGGAAATACGCCCCCTGCTCCACCGGCTTCGAGATCTGATCGACCGCGCCGCGCGGATGCCTCGGCTTATCGCTCAGTGTCTCGGGCCTCACGTCGCCTGTCGAGGCGGTGATCCGATTCCGCAGCGGGTAGGCCTGCCGGAAGGATCGCGTCACGCCGCCGCGGGTAAACGTGAACTCGACGGAGTAAAACCGTCTTTGCGGATGGATGTATACGACGCGCGCCTCCTGCGGCGGCACGCTCTGCTGCCCCTTGGCGGCGCCGAACTCGGGCCGCTTCCAAACGATATCGCCTACGGTCAAAGCGGGAACACCTCCTGCACATTGTCGTCCACCGGCGAGAGCTTCGGCTCATAGGGTTTCGGCTCCGCCCGCCGGTGCCAGGCGCGGGAGTCGGTCGCCGTGAACTCCATGTGCGCGGCGTCAAATTTGAGACAGATTCGCCCGAGAGGGCCGTCCTTGTTCTTCGCGACGGCGAGCCACCGGAGCCCGTCGTTCTCCTCCGGATCGTCGAGCGACATGAGCAGGATAACGTCCGCGTCCTGCTTGAGCTGCCGGCTCTCGCGCAGATCGTCCCGGCTCGGCGCGCGGCGCGCGCCCTTCGTCTTGTCCGGCGGCGTGAGCTGCGACAAAGCGATCACCGCCACGCCGAGCTGCTGCGCCATGGTGTGCAGCTCCATGGAGATGCGCGTCACGATCTCCCAGCGCTCGCGGCCCTCCGCCTTGAGAAGCTGGACATAATCGATGAAGATCACGTCGTACCGGTTGGCGAGCGTCACGGCCCGGAGCTCGGGCACGCCGAAGCCCGCGGCCTCGGTGATGCCGAAGCACATGCGGCTCGTCGCGCCGCCGACGGCGGCAAAGTCGCCGAGGTCGTGCTCGGTCAGCTCCTTGTGCTTGATCCTCGATAGCTCCACGCGCGCCCTCTGCGCCACGACGCGGTCGGCGAGCTTCCGGGCGGAGGTCTCCAGCGAGAAGAACCCGACGCGCCGCCCGCGGCTCGCCATGTTCCAGGCAAGCTGCACGGCGAGCGCCGTCTTGCCGACGGAGGAATCCGCGCCGAGCACGATGAAGTCCCCCGGCTCGGCGGTGAGCACCTCGTCGAGCTGCCGGATGCCCCACTTGAGATAATTCGGCGGCGTCTTGTCCTCCATGCGGCGGAGGAAATCGGCGAGCAGCTCGCCGATCTGCTGCGTCTTGATGCCCGGCCGGTCGAGCATCAAGGGCTCCGCGGAGGCGAGAATGCGCCGCGCGTCGGCGGCGTCTACGGCCCCGGCAAGCTGCGCGCCGATGTCCTGCATCGCCCGCAGCGCCGCGCTCTCGCGCAGCACCTTCGCGTATGCCCGCCAGTTGGCGGCGGTCGGCGTGTCGCGCAGTATCTCTCGCACCGTCGGCTCGTAGGCCGGGGAGGTCTCCGCCACCAGCAGCACCGGATCGACCGGCCGCCCCGAAAGAAACAATGTTCGCAGCGCCGAATAGAGCGTCCGGAGCTCAGGAATGTTGAAGTCCTCCTCGCGGACGGCCTGCACCAGCTCGCCGGTGATTTTGGGCTCGAGCAGCGCCGCGCCGATGAGCGCGCGCTGCGCGTCGTAATAGGCCGTTAATTCCATACCGGAAGGTCACCTCCGGCCCGCTCCGGCGGCGGCGCCGGTGCTTTGATCTCGTCCTCCCACCGTCGGCGGCGCAGCCACCGCACGGCATAGGGAATGCCGATGCCCCGCTGCCATTCCTCGCTCGCCTTCTGTCGGACAAGCGCGCGGCTCATGGCGTGAAGCGTCGCGTCGTCGGGCTTGAGCTCGTCCCACGCGGCAATCGCGCCTTGCTTGTCCTCTCCGCGAGGATAAGCCGCCCAGAACCGGGCAAACGTGTCCGGTCTATAGTCAGGCGCGCTCTTCGTGGCTCTGCGCTTCCGCTTCGGCGGCGTGTCCAATTCGGACACGTCCCCGCCCTCTCTTGCCTCCCCCTTTTCTCTACCCTTGCCTCCCCTAACAGGGGAGGTGTCAGCCGCAAGGCTGACGGAGGGGTTCCCGCCGCCCAAAGGCTCCCTTGTGCAAAGGGAGCTGTCAGCGGCCGCGCCGCTGACTGAGGGATTGCCGTCCCCCTCATGGGGGACTATAGGGGGTATAGTACTTAGTTTATCTCTACTTGATTGCGCCGGATTTTCCGTATACGGTTTTCCCGTATACGGATTAGCCGTATACGGATTTTCCGTACATGGTGGAACTTCGTGGATGATGTATTCAAATCCGGCGAACGCGCCGCTCTCGGCATGCTGTCGGCGGCGGACGATGTACCCCGCCTCGATCAGCTCATTGATGCCGGTCTGGACGGCGCCGACGCCGTCCGTCACGATCGAGGCCAGCCCCCGGATGCTGATCTCCCAGTCGTCCGGGAGACTCAGCAGCATGGAGAGCAGCCCCTTTGCCTTGAGGCTCAGCCGCTCGTCGCGGAGATGGTGGTTTGCCATGACGGTATAATCATGGGTCTTTTCGACGCGATACACCGCCATTATCGCCCACCCCCTTGACAAGAGGCTCTCTCCTGTGGATAATAGGAGATGTCCTCGTGATGTTCTACATCACGCAGCTCGTCGGTGTTCCCGCACCGGCGGGCTTTTTTTATGTCCTTCATGCTTCGTCCTCCAAAGGCTCCCTTGTGCAAAGGGCAGACTCTCCCCGGCGGGGAGAGATGCCGCCGCAGGCGGCAGAGAGGGGGGTGGGGCTGTCAGCGGCATGGCCGCTGACTGAGGGATTGTCGTTCCCCTTCGCACCAAGCTCCGCCGCACGGCGCAGCGCCTCCGGCCAGACGGCGATGCCGTGGGAATGGTCCCGGCTGTCGTCGTGGCTGAGGCGGTATGCAATGATCTCCAGCGGGTCGATTTCCATGTGCCGCAGCAGCGTGGAAAGCACGCCGATGACGGACCGGTGACCCATTCCGGGGATAAAGATCGAATAATGCGCGCTCGTCACCACGCCCTTCGCCTCATCATCGACTTCTTCGGTGATGTTCTCAACACGGATATAATTCTCGCCCATTTTCAAACCACCTTCATGCCCGGATAGTATCCGGAATTGTTCACCCCGCCGCGAAATTCGTTCGGGCGGCGGACGCGGGTCTTGCGCTGCAGCTCCTTGGCCTTGACGTACCTAGACGCGAGATACTCCTCCACGTCCGCGCGGTCGAAGCGCGTGATCTTCGGCGAAATTTTGTAGGCGGGCAGCTGCCCGGCCTTGACGAGCCTGTCGATCGTGTCCTCGGATACGGTCAGCAGCTCGGCGGCCTGCGCGCGGGTGATAAGCTCAACGCTCAGTTCCATGCTCTCACACCTCCCTCGGCGTACCGCAGAGCGAGCGCCGCGGCAATCACGTCGTCCAGCTCCTCGGTCAGCTCCACGAACTGCCGCTCCTCCATCTCGTCCACGCGCCCGTCGGCGGCGATGGCGAGCAGCTGGTCCTCGGCGTGCCCGTCGGCCACCTTGCGCAGCGCCGCGCAGAGCTGGCACACCGCCTGCGGCAGATGGACGTAGGGCACCGGCGGCAGCACGTCGCGGGCGATCGCCACATTGAACCGCAGATGCTCGATGCAGATCGTCGGCGCGTTGTAGATGTCCGCCATGGCCAGCACGCGCATGTCCGGCGGCACGCTCTCGCCGCGCTCCCACGCGGCCACGCTCCGCACCGTAACGCCCAGCAGCTCCGCCGCGCGCTCCTGCGTCAATCCGGCAGCCTTTCTGTACCGTCCGTAGATCGTCATGTACTCGCTCTTCATGGTGTTTCCTCCTTTTGTGGTGTAGAATCCTCGTCGAGACCGGCGAAGAAAAGATCATCGATGGAGCAGCCGAGAAGCTCGGCCAGCTCCGGGAGCAGCCCGGCGTTCGGCAAATACCGGCCCTGCTCCCAGAAGTAGATCGTCGCCCGGGTAACGCTCAGCCGCTCGGCGAGCTGCGCCACCGTGAATCCCGCGCGGCGGCGCATGGCTTTAAGTCCTCGCAATGTTTGTATCCTCCTTAGTGTCCTCCCTTGCTTTTCCTTAGCTGGTACGATATGCTGAAAGGAAAAGAAAGGAGGTGAAATAATGCAGACGGATCTGACTGTGTCCCCGGCGAAGGCGTTCCCCGATAACTTCATGGACGGTCTGGTGATGCTCTATCTGGAACAGCAGGACCTGACCGGCAAAACGCCGGAAGAGCTCGTGGAGCTGTATTGGGAAACCCTTTACCGGATAAGAAATGCCAACCGAGAGGCCCGTCAGAAAGCCAAGGAAAAATGGCTCACTTGAGCTGAAGCAAAACGCCGGCGATGCTCGTCATGGCGTTGGACAGCTCGGCCAGCTCGCCGGGCAGGATCGCATCCGCCCTGGATTGCTCGTGGAGCAGCTGCATCTGCTCCATGAGCAGTCTCCGCAGTTCATCGTTCATGTCCTGACCTCCTTCAAAAAACAATATGGGGTGAAGAAATGCTGAGTAGAGAAAGCTACAAGATTCTAAAAGATTTGCCGCAGGAACTCCCCGTCAAATATGTTCAGCCGATACACAAAGAACTCCTTAATCGGGGATATCTCACCGAAGGGTGGAATTTAAGTGTTGGAAGTTACTGCCGTATAACGGAAATCGGCCGTGCCGCCGTGGAAGAGTACGAGCGAACGCAGCGCGAAGAGAGGCGCGGCGATGACGCCATTGATATCGCCCGCGACTCGAACAACATTGCTCGCAAGGCGAACCGCAAATCAACAGTTGCAATCGTCGTTGCGGTTATTGCGATCCTTGCACAGCTTGTTTCCGGCTTCCGCCCGGAACTGCTGGCATTATTGCAGCGACTATCTCGCGGGTAAAACAAACGTTAAAATGACGGATATGATAGAGAGGATAATTGCAATAGTGCAGTTTATATCCGTCTGCCTGTCCAGCCGCTTCGTTTCCTCTCTCATCCGATCAATGCGTTCCTGCCGCTCGCGGTACTCGCGCGCAGCTCTGGCGGCGTCGGTCTCACGATCCTGCATACCGTTTTTCCTCCTTGTTTGTTTCGCGCCATGATTTCTGGCACGATTAAACAATATGCCATAAATACAGGAATGTCAAGTGCGATTTAATATAAATGTCTGAATTTATGACATACGCTTCAAAACCCTCCGTATGTTTTGTATAATCTGCATGGAACGGAGATGAGACGATGAATCGCATCAAAGAGCTACGAGCCGAAAAAGGCATGAAGCAGTCCGAATTGGCAGAGCTTCTTCATGTCGGACGAACTGCGGTCTCAAACTATGAGCTGGAGATCAACTCACTCGACCCGGCGCTCATTCACCAGCTCTGCGACATCTTCCACGTCTCCGCCGATTATCTCCTTTGCCGCACCGCCATGCCCTCCGCCGAGCTTTCGGAGGGGGAGTATGCGCTCATCCGCGCCTACCGCGCGGCGGACGAGCGCGCCCGCGGCATGGTCGATCTCGCCCTTGAGCCGTTCATGGCGTCGGGGGAAGACCGCCGCGCGCAGTCCACGGCAGGATAATATACATAAACTTTGCGGCCAGGGTCCCCCCCGGCCGCTTTTAATTTTTGTGTCCAATTTGAACACATATGGAGGTATGCGTAATGGCCGCTGCATCAGCGAAAACACGCTCGCGCAAGGGAAAGGACAGTATCGTTGTCCCCGACGAATTTGTTGCCATCGACACCGAGACGACAGGCCGCAGCCCTGACCGAAATGAGATCATAGAAGTCTCCGCCGTTCGCTACCGGAATGGGCGCGCGGTCGAAGCGTATGAGACCCTGATAAAGCCGGACAGACCGGTCAACCTGTTCATTTCCATGCTGACCGGCATCACGAACAAAAAGCTCAAGGACGCGCCGCCCGCCTGCGACGTTTTCTTTCCTCTTTGGAAATTTATAGGCTCCTCGGTGCTTGTGGGTCACAACATCGACTTTGACATACGCTTTCTCAACTGCCTCGCCGATCAGTTCGGAGCTCGGGCGCTTTCCAATGATTACATCGACACGCTGACCGTCGCGCGAAGGGCCTTTCCGTCCATGAGCTCTCACAAGCTGTCCGATCTGGCCGAGGCGTTCGACCTGCCCAGCGACGGCTTCCACCGTGCCGGGTATGACAGCCGCATGGCGGCAAAGGTGCTCCTGTATATCGCCGAGGGCGGGAAGGCCGTCCGGGTCGTCGAGAAAAAAGAACGTCCGCAAATGAGGTTTCGGGAGTATGTAAAGGTTTCGGAGCTGCGGCCGGAGTGCGACGATATCGACGAGAATAACCCGTGCTACGGCAAGGTGTTCGTGTTCACCGGAGAGCTTTCCCGCTACGGACGGCGGCAGGCCATGCAGGAGGTCGTAAACCGTGGTGGCCGATGCAAAACCTCAGTCACGCACGACACGGACTATCTCGTCGAAGGGAGCTTTGAGAATGTCGACGTCGGCGACGACGGCGAAAGCACGAAGCAGCAGACGGCGAGAAAGTATCAGCAGCAGGGCTGCGATATCCATATGATCTCCGAAAGCATGTTTCTCGATATGCTTGAATAAAGGGTGTGTCCGATTCGGACACGATCCCGCAAGGCTTAATGCCTGTACATACCCTGTCATTTCGTCGCATTCGTTGTTGTTGTTAAACATGGCTTGACATTTTTGTGCAAACTTTCCATTGACACCGGGCCGATAAAACGGGTAAACTAAGCTATCAGCATGAGGTATACTCATTGTCTGTGTTTTTTATCCGCCCTTGGAAAGTAGGCTCTCCACGATAAGGAGAAGTCGAATCCAAGGGCTTTTTTATTATCAAATTGCTAAAAGAGAGAGGGGTATCTATGGCGGGAAAAACGGCTATTCTGGTTGACGGAGGTTTTTATCGAAAAAGGGCACGGCAGCTCTGGGGCGAAAAAACTCCCGCAGAAACCGCAGATGGATTATTCACCTATTGTAAAAGACATTTGTCGGAGCATGGGCGAAAACATGATCTCTATCGAATCTTTTATTATGATTGCCCGCCAATCGAAAAGCAGTTATATCATCCCTTGCTGCAACGAACGACGGATCTTTCTCGGACGCCGCAGAGTAAGTGGATGAAGGCTTTTTTGGAGGAGCTGAAACAGAAAAGGAAGGTCGCTCTTCGTCTTGGCATTCTGGATGACAACAACTCCGAATACCAAATTCGATACGATGTATTAAAAAAACTCTGCGCCGGAAAAATTCAGATTTCGGATCTGTCAGAGGCCGATTTTCAGCCAAACATCAAACAAAAGGGCGTTGATATGAAGATCGGCGTTGATATCGCTTCTCTGGCTTACAAAAAACAGGTGGATCAGATTGTGCTGATTGCCGGAGACAGTGACTTCGTCCCTGCGGCGAAGCTTGCGCGCCGTGAAGGGGTTGATTTTGTGTTGGATTCCCTGAACGCACCAATCAAGGAGGAACTGTTCGAGCACATTGACGGCTTGAACTTTCGCGGTAACCCATATCCTCAGGATCAAAGAAATGAGACGGCAGGCGGAACCAGCGCTGAAAGATAAATCTGTGTCCGATTCGGACACAAAAAAGCCCGCCCCGGAAATCCCGGAACGGGCTGCATAGTATTTGATATTTGTTATTTTAGATATTTCAGCATCTGAACAAGATAGTCGCCCGAAAGATCCGTTTCGTCTCTGTCTAAAGGACGGCGATCAAACTCGCAGAATCCATTTTCCGCATAAAAATCGATCAGCTTAGGCTTGTCCTCGCATTCCAGATAAACGAATCGTCCGCCGAGATCCATTTGGATGTTTTTGACCTTATTGCATGCGATGTCCAGAAGCTCATCACCGGAAATAAGTTTGTTGTATCCGTTGGTGAAGTTCTTCCCCAGTTGGCCGATCAGCGGGGCGGAAAAGTAATACTTTTTGATCTCCGGCTGCCATATGCTGAACTTATTGATCCGTTTCTTCGTAGTCTTGCTTATCTTTCCTGCGTTGACGGATATGTACTTATTGGCCAGAGCAAAATACCCGACAAGCACGGGTTTGTCCCTGTATGAGGCCATGACAAGATGCGTCTGCGCAAGCCCCTGCCGGGAAAACTCTATAGCCTTGAATTTCAGAAAATCTTCTACGTCTGCGTTAAGTGGACATGAAAAATCGGAGAGGAATCGTTTTGTCTCATCCTCTCCCATTTCATCAAGCATATGCTTCAGGTTTACTACCGCATAGCCCTGCATTATGCTTTAGGCCCCAATCCGAAGAGCTTACGAACGTCCTCCGCCGAGGCGGTATAGACAGATCGAGAGTGCTCAACTGGCTTCGCACTTTTGCCCTTTGCGTGTTCTAATGCGTTTGCGAGCCGTTTGGCGCTCCTTTCCGTTCGGATATCAACGGTTTTCAAAATGCTCTTTGTCGCCATAGCTAAGCCTCCTCTCTTCGCGCTTTATGCCGATTTTTCTGTTGCCGGCCAACGGTCCGGCCCTTGCGTCCGGAATGAATGTCAGGTTGCAGTGTCGGCACACTGAAAAGGATTTCTCCTTTTCATCTATACTATACGCGACCGGCAGCCGACTTGCAACATAAATTTTTATGAATTTCTTGTTAAACAGCGTTAAACGATGTTTAACGCATTTGTTCCCGTCCGTATATCGGTAATGGCCTGCCCCAAAAGGAGGATCTGAATGGCGCGGAAAGCTGCGGCACGGCACGGTACGACCCGGCGCGGAGCTGCCGGAAGCGCATCGGAGGAAGAAATAATTGTGTCCAATTCGGACACAAAAAAAATCAGCCGCCCGCCGGGCGGCTGACCTTCCGTTCAGTTTTCGTAATGCGTCCACATGGCAAGGATTCGGACGGTTTTTTCCTTCTCGAACACCTGATACACCAGCCGGTGCTGCACGTTGATCCGGCGGGAATACATCCCGGCGAGATCGCCCTTGAGCTTTTCATACGGCGGCGGGTTCTGCCACGGGTTTTCGCGCAGAATGCCGAGCAGCTGCTCGACCTTCGCCTTCATGGCCGGATGCTGCTTGACCTTCTCCTTGTCCTTCTGGGCGCTTCCGGCGATCTTGATCGAGTATTCACCAGGCAAAATCTTCACTCTCCTCCAGCGGCTCGGCGGCCGCAGCGGTCAGCCGCTCGCGCATGCCGGGGACGGACAGCAGGAAGCACGTCTCCATGAGGCCGTTGAAGTCCTCCTCGCTCATAACGACGGCGTTGCCGTTCTTCGTCGTGACGTTGATGATGTCGTTGAACTGGATCGCCTGGTCAAAGTAGCTGAAAGCGTTTCGGCGGAAGTTCGTCGCGTTCGTGTTGGTCATGGTATCGCCTCCTTTGCGTACATTATAATGTACGCTTTTAAAAATGTCAATGCTATTTTATCATGCGGAGGGCTTGTTATGCGAAAAGAAGCGCGATACGGAAAAAGCAAGTCATACCGAAAGCGCATCAAAGGCCCGGACGGGAAGTATCACGACGTCTACGGCCGGACGATCGCCGAGCGCGATCTCGCCGTCGCGGAGCTTCGCGCGAGCTGGGCGGCGGAGGAAAAGCTCGCCGCGGATCCATTCGTCTGGCAGTACGCCGCGGCATGGTTCGCCCGCCGGAAGCCGGGCCTGTCCGCGCAGATGTGCGAGCATTATTCGCGGCAGATTAACACAATCATTCTGCCGGTCATCGGCTCGCTTCGCATGTCGGAGGTAACGACGGACAGCATCGCCGATGTCATGGCCACGCGCGCGCATCTTGGGCGCAGCAGCCAGCGCGACACGGTGCAGACGCTGAAGCAAATCTTCTCCGCCGCCGCGGACGCCGACGTCATCCGCAAGGACCCGACGCGCACGCTCAAGCCGGGCGGGAAGAAGACGCCCCAGAAAAAAGCGTTGACAAAGCGGCAGGAGGAGGAGCTGCTCTCGGCCGTCGCCGGGCTGCGTGCCGAGGGGTTCGTCCGCCTCGGCCTGTTTGCGGGGCTGCGCCGGGAGGAGATCTGCGGCCTTTTGTGGGATTGCGTTTTTGAGTCGGACACCACGCCGCACATCATCGTCTGCCGCGCCTGCCGCTGGCCGCAGCACTCGCAGCCGGAGATCAGCAATAGACTCAAAAGCGATGCCGCGGCGCGCTCTATCCCCATCCCTCCGCAGCTTTCCGAATGGCTGGCCGCCGAGCGTGCCCGGCAGCAGAAGAGCCGCAGCGGCGATCTGAGCGCCTTCCCGGTCGTCGGCAGGGAGGACGGCAGGCCGATAACCTACAGCAGCCTGCAAAGCCTGTTGCGCTCTGTTGCGGTGCGCTGCGCCGCTCCGGACAGGCCGCTGGGCAGCGCCTCGCCGAAGCACCCGACGGTTAGGGTGACGGTCAGCACGAAGGTGACGGCGCACATCCTGCGTCACACCTACATCACGCGCCTCATCCTCGGGGGAGTGCCGCTCAAGCGCGTGCAGTACCTCGCCGGCCACGCCGATCCGACGATAACGATCAAGATCTACACCGACCTAATGGGCCACGCTCCGGAGGACCTTGCCGACGATATCAACGCCGTTTTTGCCCCCGTCCAGACACCCCCAACGACACCCCCAACGCCCCCGGAAGCGCCTTAAATCCGCGGTTTTCGGCAGGGTTTTCCGGCATTTATCGCCGCTTTGCGGGCACGGAAAAACAACGAAAAAACGCCGAAAGCCCTTGATTCTCAAGGCTTTTTGGCGTTTTAAACTTATGATACCCCCAAACTTTCGGGACCAAGAGGCCGCGAGTTCAAGTCTCGCCACTCCGACCATACAGAGTGTCCTTACAGGATCTGAAAATCCTGTAAGGACACTTTTTTATTTGCGAAGTTGGGATCACGATTCCGGCAGCGTCTGCATAAGAGCGAAAAAGTGCTGCGCCTCGCCGGTGCTGAAATACGCATACCATGCTTCGAGCGTATCCGGCCGGAAAACGCCCAGGTGCTCGAGAACCTGTTTTGTCCACAATAACGCCCCTGTGCCGCCTGCCGTGATCAGGTTTCCGTCGGAAACCGAGGGCTTATCCACATAGTACCTTTGCCCCTTGTAATTGGGGCAGAACATGTCGAGAAACCCGGCGCCGTTGCTTGTGTGCGGCCGGTGATCCAGCAGACCGGCGCGGGCCAGCGCAGCCGTCGCGCCGCAGATAGCGCATACCGCACCCCCAACGGAAAGCAGCTCCGCCGCTTTCTTTATAACGGGATCGTGTTTCGGATCCTCCCAGGTGTTCCCGCCCGGCAGCAGCAGGACGCTCGTATCGCTGACGGCGATATCGTCAATAACGCAGTCCGGAAGGATCGTCAGCCCTCCCATAGTTTTTACCGGCTCCTTTGCGATACCGGCGGTTTTGACCGACACCTCCGGCGCATCCTTTTGGAAAAAGCGGCGGGAATTCAATTCTGCGGTAACATACCCGATCTCCCAATCCGCCAGAGTGTCGGGCGCATAGACATAGACAGTAAGCATAAAAAACCTCCATTCGCTTGATTTGCCTGTTTTCTCATTCTATCGTATAATTGCTGACAGCATTGTGTCAACAATTGGCGGGGAACGAGAAAGTATCGGAAAGGCGGCTTTCGGATGAAAACAGACAGACTTGTCAGTATCATTATGATCCTTCTTGAAAAAGAACGGGTTAGTGCGCAGGAATTGGCGGATATGTTTGAGGTATCGCTCCGAACGATTTATCGTGATATGGATGCTATCAATCTGTCCGGCATTCCGGTTTGCGCAAAATCCGGAGCAGGCGGCGGTTTTGAGATCCTGCCGGAATATAAGGTCGATAAAAAAGTGTTCTCGGCGGACGAGCTTTTGGCATTGCTGATGGGATTGACCAACCTTTCGGATATGGTGCGGAGAGCGGATCTTGTACACGCATTGGCAAAGGTGAGGAGCTTTATTCCTGCCGGTCGTGCGAGAGATATTGAGATAAAGGCGAATCAGATCCGCATTGACATGGACCCCTGGATGGGAAACGGGAATATACGGCAGCATTTGGAGACCGTAAAAAGCGCTTTGCAGGAGCGAAGGATGCTTTCCTTCGCCTACATCGACGGCCATGGGAATAAAACGGAAAGGGTCGTTGAGCCGTATCAGCTTGTGCTGAAAAGCGGCCACTGGTATTTTCAAGGGTACTGCCGCAGCAGAAATGACTATCGTTTGTTTCGCCTGTCGAGAATGACAGACCTGCAGATGCTGCCGGAAACATATAGCCCCCGTGACTATGAAAAGCCGATCCTGGACATTGAGCCGCTTCTGGAAACGCTGCAAACGGATATAAAGCTCCGCATCCACAAATCCGTACTGGACCGGGTACTTGAATACTGTACACAGGACCGCGTTATCCCCGATGGAGAGGAGTACTACCTCGTAAACTATCCGTTCATTGAACGGGATTATTACTACGATATGCTTCTCAGCTTTGGGGATAAATGTGAGTGCCTGGAGCCGGCCCGCGTCCGCGAAGAAATAAAGCGCCGGATACAGAGCATGGCCTCCGTATACCGTGACCGGACCTGAGCTGAGAGCGGGAAAACAGGGTGCGCCGTGTCCCGGCGGAAAAATGCTTTATTACTCCGTGCGCTCGGCGAGAATATAGCGCACACCATCCGGCGCGGCCATGGTGCACTCGGGTACAGCGGCGTTATGCGCGGAGAAATACCGCTGCGTCATTTCCTCCGCGGAGAGATGCTCCCGCACGCGAAACCCGGTGCCGCATAAAAGCTCCTCCATCCCGCAGGGCGAGTAGCGCGCATTCATCGCCTCGCCTGCGCCCTGCGCCAGCGCGCGGTTTACGGAGGCGATTCGGCTCTCTTCGTCGGTCGGATAGTCCAGACACAGTGCGGAGCCCACTGCTGCAATATGTCCGACGGATCGCAGCAGCGACCGGAAATCCGGCTCACTCAGATAGTAGCTGATGCCGAGCAGACTGAAAAAGGCGCTCTCTGCCGGATGAAAGCCGCTGGATACGAGCTTTTTCACCCATGCGCTTTCGGAAAGATCGCAGGGGATGGGCTTTGCGCCGGAGGAAAGGGCTGCGCGCTCAATGCGTATTCGCTTGTCCTCCAACACCTCCGGGAGATCCAACTCAAATACGGCGAGGCGGTCCTCCTTATTCCGCATGGCGAAAGTATCATACCCCGCGGCAAGGATCACATACTGCCGGCAGTCCTGCGCTGTTTCACGCGCCAATGCCCTCTCGCAGAATGCGCTGCGCGCAAGCACGGATGGGGCCAACTGCCCGTCCACGATACGGCGGAGCGCTTCCTCCGGTGTGCCGGTGAAGCCGGGCAGAAAAAAGGCCGCGCCCTGCTGCATGTTCTGCGCGATCTGACGGAAATCCTCTCCCAGCAGCGCTTCGGCGGCGGTGTCGTCGAATACCGGAACGACGTTGGCCCAGCGGTGATATGCTCTGGCAAAGCAGCTCACCAGAGCGGTCATGTTGTTCATACGATGTCCTCCTTCAATAGCGTCGTATTCTAATTACACCAACGCCGCCCAAAGGACAAGGCTTGAATTTTTCTCGAAAATGTGGTAATATGAAACCGTAAAAAAGCCCTCGCGCAGAAAAAATTTCTGTGCGGGGGCTTTTTATATTCGGCTCAGCAGACCCGGTCGACCCAGCCGAAGGGATCGGGCCTGGTGCCTCTCTGGATGCCGGTCAGCTCATCGTAGAGCATCTGCGAGAGCGGACCGATCTTGTTGCCGTTGATCTCGTATTTTTCCCCATTCCAGGCAAGCTCGCCGATCGGGGAGATGACCGCCGCGGTGCCGACGCACCATGCTTCCTCCAGCGTGCCGGCTTTCGCGGCCGCGAAGAGCTCGTCCACGCTGATGAGCCGCTCCTCCACGGGAATACCCTGGCTGCACAGCAGCTCAATGCAGGATTTGCGCGTGATGCCGGGAAGAATGGAGCCCGTGAGCATCGGCGTTACAACGGTGCCGTTGATCTTGAACATCACGTTCATACCGCCGCCCTCTTCCACATATTTCCGCTCGACGCCGTCGAGCCACAAAACCTGCGCATAGCCTTTTTCGGCGGCTTTGTCCGCGGCGCGGTTGGCAGCGGCGTAGTTCCCGCCGCATTTTGCCTCACCGGTGCCGCCGCGGACGGCGCGGACGTCTTCGGTCTCCACCATGATGGGGACGGGCTTCAGCCCATTTTTGAAATAGTTCCCGGAAGGGGAGAGAATGACGGCAAACGTCGCCGAATAGACGCCGTGCAGAGAGAGTGTCGGATTCGTGGAATACAGGAACGGACGGATATAGAGCGACGTACCCGGCTCGGAGGGAACCCAGCGCTCATCTACGCGCACCAGTTCCCGGATCGCCTGCAGCCCGTCCTCCTCATTGATCCGCGGCAGACCGATACGGTCGCACGAGCGGTTCAGACGCGCCATATTTTCCCAGGGGCGGAAAAGCTGCACGCCGCCGTCCGGACGGCGGTAGGCCTTGAGCCCCTCAAATACCTCAGCGCCGTAGTGCAGCACGCCCGCGGCGGGCGACATGCTGACCGGCCCGAAGGGGACGATGCGCGCATTGTGCCAGCCGTCGGTATCGGAATAGTCCATGAGAAACATATGATCGGTAAAATATTTTCCGAAGCCGAGCTCATCCGTTTCCGGCAGCTTTCCGGGGTTCTCTTTTTTAGTGATTGTAATGTTCATAATGAAGCTCCTCTTTTCAGATATTGCGGATGTCTTTCCAATGCTCCATGTTCGCGCGGATGCCGTCGCAGCAGGCGTGGAACTGCGCCTGCTCTTCTGCCGTGAGCGGCAGCTCGACGATCTGCTCCACGCCGTTCGCGCCGAGCACACAGGGAACCCCGGCAAACAGCCCGGACTCGCCGTATTCTCCGCAAAGCTCCGCGCTGGCAGGCATAATGGCCTTTTCGTCGTGCAGAACGATGTGCGCCATGCGCGCGGCGGTCGTCGCAATGCCGTATTCGGTGCAGTATTTTCCGGAGAATGTGACCCATCCGCCGCCGATGGATTCTTTTTGCAGCGCCTCGCGGTCAAACCGGAACCGTTCGTCCGTTTGTGCCCAGATGTCCAGCGGCATGCCGCGGAAGCTGACGCACGACCATGGGGCAAATTGCTTATTTCCGTGTTCGCCGAGCATGTAGCACGTGATCGACTTGTGGTCGATGCCAGTCTGCCGGGCCAGCGCGCTGAGAAGACGCGCGGTGTCCAGTCCGGTGCCGGTGCCGAATACGCGCCCTTTGGGAAGCCCAAGCCCCAGAGCAAGCTCATGCGTTACAATATCACAGGGATTGGTGATGTTGATAACAACGCCGTTAAAGCCGCTTTTTTTAATTTTTTCGGCAAAGCCGCGCACCGCCGGGATCGTAAAGTCCATCTCTGTGGTACGGTCGTGCGACTCGCGGAGAAGCTCGATCTTTCCAACACAGTTGACGATCACGTCGCATTCGCCGAGATCGGAAAACTCCCCGGCCTGAAAGCTGACGCGGTGCGGAAGATACGCTGCGGCGTCGCGCAGATCCTGCATTTCGCTTGCGAGCTTCTGTGCGTTTTTGTCGATCAATATCAGTTCGTCCGCAATACCCTGTACGGCGAGCGCGTAAGCGACGTGCGCGCCTACGTGTCCCAAACCGATCACTCCGAGGATCCTCTTTTTTGCCATGGCCAAACCCATCCTTTCGCAGCAGAATAAAAAAGAGCGCGGTCCCGCCGAAAGGAGCGGAACCGCAAAACTCCGGCCCCCGCAAAGGGAGAAGCGCCGGGCAGTATGCCGGGCTTCCTTCCGGTAAAAAATTATGGAGAGATTCTACAGCGCGTCGGTCGGATTTTCAAGAGCAGATATACATCAAATTCTTTAACAAGGCAAAGAAATGCTTGTAAAAATCGCTGAAATCTCATCGGCGAAAAAGCCCCGCTTCCGGCGCTGCACATGCCGGGAGCGGGGCGGAAGATCACGTTCGCGGCGGGCAGACGGAAAAATCGATGAGAACGACGCTGTTGCCGTGCGCTTCGATGATCCGTCGGAGAGCGGCAAAAGAAAGAAATACCGTGGCAGTATTATCGTTCGGGTGAACGCCGATCGCCGGCAGTGAGGCAAGCTCGGCGTCTGCGGCAAAGATAACGGAGCGGCTCTCATCGTTGAGGATCCCGAGCGGGGAAACGCTGCCCTGCGGGAGCTTCAGGTATGTATCGAGCCGTTCGGCGGAGGCAAAACTGAGCTTTGAGGAACCAAGCGCTGCCGAGAGCCATTTGAGATCGACCCGCCGCTCATCAGGGACGGTCACAAGATAATGCTGCCGGCCCTTTGCGTCGCGCAGAAAGAGGTTTTTGCAGATGCAGCCATGAGCATCGATCCCGGCACGTTCCATCTCCTCCATCGTGAATACCGCTTCATGCTCAACGGCTTCGTAAGGAATGCTCTTATCGTTGAGAAGGGCGTAAACTTCGTTTTTATGGTATCCGGACATAATATATTTCTCCTGCATTTGCGATTTAGCGCATTATAGCGCGAAATGATCCGGAAAGCAAGAGAAATGTGCGCCGCTGCTCAGTGTCCCGCGGGATCGTGCTCCAGCCACTCTTTTTCCGAGGTGAGGTCGGCGTGGAGAAAGGCAACGAAAACGATGGCGTAGGGGAGTGCTGCGACCCAGACCGCCCGGCGGCCAAGGAAAATGCACGCTACCGCGCCGAGGATCGTTCCGGCGAGGAAGAAGAGGACCATGGAAAAATGCCGCTTGAGAACGCGGCGGTGAGACGTGTCACCGTGGCGGCGGTGCAGCTCCTTGGCAAGACCGATGCCGAGCTGACGGACGTGGTTGGTGGCGAACGTTGTGGCCATCGGCACGCCCTCGGAGTTGCGGAACGTGTTGTATTGCATGGAGGCGATAAAGTTGATGGACACCTGAAAGACCTGCACCGGCGTCGATGCCGGCAGTGCGCCGAGCACGGCGACGAATACGATCTCGACCGCGACGAGGATCGTTTCCCAGCGGATATGGAAGCGGTGCTTCACATCGTCGGGAATAAGCTCGGAGATGAAGGCACCGAGCGCGTAGGCGGAGATCGGGATAACATAGTACAGGGCGCTTGTCCAGCTCCGCGTGCCGAGCGCGATGCCGAGAAGCACGATGTTGCCGGTTTGCGCGTTGCAGAAAATGCCGCCGCAGAGCATATAGGTATACGAGCCGAGGATACCGGCGGCGAATATGAGCGTGTCGTACACCCATGTCCGCTCGCAGGTAAGATAAAAGGTTTTCTTTTCCATAAGTCTCTCTTACTCCGTCCAATACGTGCACAGTTTGTCGAAAGGCGTAAATTGCGGCTATTATACCATGGAAACACCGGAACGGGAAGTGCTTTTTCGGTAAGGAAAGTCCCCGGCTGAAGCCGGGGACAGAGCTTGTCAAAAAAGTTTTTTTGACATGCTCTCAAACGAGACCCACTTCGTTGGGCTCTCGTTTGAAAAGGC
>ERZ780226.679-NODE-679-length-29899-cov-4.671257_pt1 | contig 29899 bp, 27 predicted proteins | sample MGYA00511165_ERZ780226 | MGnify/ENA primary metagenome ERZ780226 (study PRJEB29588, sample SAMEA2152373) | human gut metagenome | biome: human gut; feature: human-associated habitat; material: faeces | place: Denmark | collected 2008/2010 ...
ACGCTGGGGGAGACGCTGTCACCGGTGCGGCGACGGTTATACTCGCCATGGGCGCGGGCAAAACCGCTGCCAAGGCCATAGACGAATACCTTGCCAACAAATAAGCAGTAAGCTGAAAAGCTATGCATAAATGCGCCGGACGATGACATATCGCCCGGCGCATTGTTTTTGTTGTATCCTGCCGCATTTATATGTATAATCATGTATACAGGCGGATGCGTACTCCGCCGAGAAAGAGGAACACACGAATTTGGAAAGCTTTACACTTGATAGGGAAATGAAGCTGCCCGGTGTACCGCTGAGAGGGCTGGTAATGCTGCCGGGTGAGCTTTTGCATTTTGACATAGCGCGGGAGGAAAGCCGCCGTGCCGTCCGTGCGGCCGAAGAAAAGGACTCCTTCGTATTCCTTACCACGCAGAAGGACAGCGCAAAAACCACCGTTAAGGCCGAAGACGTATTCAGTATGGGCGTGATATGCCGCATACGGCAAACCGTCAATATGCCGGGCGGCATGCTCCGCGCACTTGTGCTGGGGCTTTGCCGTGCGCGTATAAAGGATGCGCAGTACGGCAGCTATACCACAGTTACTGTGGAAACAATCGAGGACGAGCCCTGCAACCCGCTGGTAGCCGAAGCGCTGCGCCGCAGGATAGATTCTTCCTTTAACGATTACCTCAGCGTGACCACCCGCATAAATGCAGAAACCGCCGAAAATATACGCCAGCTGCCCTCAGCGGGCCAGTATGCCGATGCGGTAGCCAACGCCGTGTTTGTTAAGTCAAACATGCGCCAGGCCGCGCTGGACGCAATAAGCGTTGAAGAAAGGCTGAAAATCGTGCTTGCGGGCGTAATGGGCGAAGTTGAAATAACAAAGCTTGATAAGCGCATCGCCGCAGAAGTGAAGCGCAGCATGGACCAAAACCAACGCGAATATTATCTGCACGAGCAGATAAAGGCCATACGCAAGGAGCTTGGCGAAACCGAGCAGAACGAAGCAGAAGAATACATGCGCAGGCTTAAGGAAAAGCAAATGCCGCAGACCGTGCGCGAAAAGCTGGAGCGCGAGATAGCGCGCTTTGGCGACCTGCCCGCCGCATCTCACGAGCAGCCGCCCATGCGCAACTATATAGAATGCATGCTCGATTTGCCGTGGAGCGAAGAAACCAAGGATGATTTGGACATTGAGCACGCCCGCGCAATACTTGATAACGACCATTACGGCATGGAAAAGGTGAAGCAGCGCATATTGGAGCACATTGCCGTTGCGCGCCTTACGGGCAAAGTGAACGGGCAGATAATTTGCTTTGTAGGCCCGCCGGGCGTTGGCAAAACAAGCATTGCATCCAGCATTGCAAGGGCGCTTGGGCGCAACTTTGTGCGCATGAGCCTTGGCGGCATACATGACGAGGCCGAGATACGCGGCCATAGGCGCACATACATAGGCGCAATGCCGGGCCGTGTTATCGCCGCAATGCGCCAAGCGGGCAGCATAAATCCGCTGCTGCTTTTTGACGAAATAGACAAGCTTACCGCGGACATGCGCGGCGACCCCGCCGCAGCCATGCTGGAGGTATTGGACAGCGCACAGAATTTCGCTTTCCGCGATCATTTTCTGGAACAGGAATACGATTTGTCCAAGGTCATGTTCATAACCACGGCAAACGATAAGGACGCCATCCCCCGCCCGCTTCTGGACAGAATGGAAGTGATAGAGCTGAGCGGCTACCTTGAAACCGAAAAGGTGGAAATAGCCAAGCGTCACCTTATACCCAAGCAGCTTGAAAAGCACGGGCTGAAGAAAAGCCAGCTTACCATAGCGGATGAAGCGATAGTTGAACTGATACGCGGTTATACCCATGAAGCGGGCGTAAGGGAGCTGGAGCGCGAAACAGCCGCCGTTTGCCGCAAGGCCGCAATGGATATAGGCAGCGGCAAAACCCGCGTGCGCGTAGGCAAGCAAAAGCTGGCGGCCTATCTTGGCGCGCCAAAGTATACCCACGGCGCAATAGATGCCATAAATGAAATCGGCCTTGCGAACGGCCTTGCATGGACAAGCTTCGGCGGGGAAACGCTGCAAATAGAGGTTCAGATAGTGCCGGGTTCCGGCCAGGTGATATTGACCGGCAAGCTTGGCGATGTTATGCAGGAAAGCGCAAAGGCTGCGCTGACATTCATAAAGGCCCATGCGGAAGAATTCGGCATAACGCTGCCGCTGGACAAAAAGGACATACATCTGCACGTTCCCGAAGGCGCCGTGCCAAAGGACGGCCCAAGCGCCGGCATAACCATAATGACGGCTATGCTCAGCGCGCTGAGCGGCATCCCCGCACGGGCAGACACAGCCATGACCGGCGAAATAACGCTGCGCGGGCGCGTGCTTGAAATAGGCGGGCTCAGGGAAAAGCTGCTTGCGGCGTACCGCGCGGGCATAAAGCGCGTGCTTATTCCCAAGGCCAACGAAAAGGATTTAAGCGACGTGCCGGACGAAGTGAAGGCCAACATGGAAATAATAGGCGTTGCAAGCGCATTTGACGTTATTCCTCTTGCGCTTGAGCACACTCCGCAAAAGACAGCGGATGCATTCATACCGCAGCATGCGCACAGCGGCGCGGCTGCCGCGCAATAGGGAGCATTATGGGAAAGTTCGATATAAAAAAGGCCGTATTTGAAACCAGCTTCGGCCTTGGCAGAAAGTTTATACAGGATGGCCCGCAGATAGCTATGGTCGGCCGCTCAAACGTGGGCAAATCCAGCCTTATCAATTCGCTTTGCCGCAATTCAAAGCTGGCGCGAATATCCGCAAGCCCCGGCAAAACGCGGCTGATAAACTATTTCAGGATAAACGACAGCTTTTATCTTGTTGACCTTCCCGGCTACGGCTACGCCAAGGTCTCAAAGGCGGAGCAGGAAAGCTGGGGCAAGCTGATGGAAAGTTACCTTTCCGGCGGAAGCGTAAGCCATATATTCATGCTTATAGATATTCGCCACAAGCCTACCGCCGCCGATAAGCAGATGCTTGAATGGATAATATATTACGGCATTCCGTATACGCTCATTGCCACCAAGGCGGATAAGCTTTCCCGTTCAAAGCGGCAGCAGGCGGCAAATGCAAACGCCAAACTGCTCGGCGCGCCGCCGTGGGCGCTCTGTTACAGCGCGGAAACAGGCGATGGACGCGAAGAATTGGTGGCCAGAATTGGCGCAATAGTGAACGACAGTTTGTCAAATGCAAAGTAATGCACAAATATTGCAGACTTTTTGCATATGCTACTTGACATAACTATATGCCGTACGCATAATAGTGAAAGTAAAAAACAAACTGTGGAGGATGTGGCAATATGGCTTTGAGAAAATGCCCGCGCTGCGAACTGAATTATATAAAAGACGATGAAAAATACTGCAATGTGTGCCGCCGCGAAATGAAGGGCGGGGACAGCGAGCCGGAGGACAGCATAGTAATGTGCAGCGAGTGCGGCGAGAATCCCGCCGTTAAGGGCAGCGACCTTTGCGCGATATGCCTTAGGGAAGCCCGTAGGCAGGAGATGCAATCCGGCAACGTTGCGGAGCCGATAACGGATCCTGAGGAACTCGTACTTGGCAGCGTTGGGCTGGACGAAATAGAGGTGCCCATGCCCAGCGACGGTGAAATCCCCGAAAGCGAGCTGAGCGAAATAGATAAGGAACTCTCCTCCGATGACGATTTGGATGACGAGGAAGAGGAAGAGGAAGAAGAAACAGAGCCCGAGCCTGAACCAGAGCCGGAGCAGAAGCCCAAGCGCGGCAGGAGAAAGTGATATCACCCAATGAAGGTATTCGCCATAGGAGATCTACATTTAAGCGGAAGTTCAAATAAGCCAATGGATGTGTTCGGCTCAACATGGGCCAATCATCCGCAGCGCGTGATCTCCGCCTGGCGCGATGCCGTTGGTGAAAACGATCTGGTGCTGATACCGGGAGACATAAGCTGGGCAATGCGGCTAGATGACGCGATATGCGACCTTGAATTCATAGGCGCATTACCCGGCACAAAGCTGCTTTTGCGCGGCAATCATGATTACTGGTGGAGCGCGCTCGGCAAGGTTCGCGCCGCATTGCCCAATGGCTGCTTTGCACTTCAAAACGACTGTTTTACCATTGACAATATATCTGTATGTGGAAGCCGGGGCTGGGTATGTCCCGGTTCTTCGGCGTACAGCGAAACAAAGGACAGGGCCATATATGAACGCGAGCTTATTCGGCTGAGGATGAGCCTTAACCGCCTACCGGAAGGCACGGTGCGCATATTGATGCTGCACTTTCCTCCCTTCAATGAAAAGCGGCAGGATTCCGGTTTTACGCAGCTTGCCGAAGAATACGGCATAAATTATCTCATATATGCCCATCTTCACAACAAAGCCTGTCTTGGTGCGTTTGAAGGCGAACGTAACGGAATACAGTATTCGCTCTGTTCCGCGGATCATTTAGGCTTCGCCCCGCGGTTGATTTTGGATGCCAAGGAGCCTGCTAAAAAAAATTCTTGCGATTAAACATAATTTCTGCTTGCATTTTACCCCCACAGCATGATATAGTAATCGGCAGAAAAAATGCGGAAGCGAAAGGACGGTGCAAAAAATGCTTGGTTTCATGAACAGAACGCCCCTTACCACCTTCTTTCCCTATTCCCGCTTTTCAATATTTAATGGACGGATTTAATATCCGTCTTTTTTTATGTGTGCAATGGGCCGCAAGGCTCTCGCAATAATATTTAATCATCACGCAGGAGGTAACTTTCGCAATGAACCAGAAAAACGAAGGCATTTACGACGCCAGAGGCCAGCTTGGTTGGCCCAAGACAATCGTACTCGGCTTCCAGCATATGTTCGCCATGTTTGGCGCAACGGTGCTCGTGCCCGCCCTTACTGGATTGAGCGTATCGGCCACGCTGCTGTTCGCCGGTCTCGGCACGCTGCTGTTCCATCTTTTGACCAAGCGCAAGGTCCCCGCATTCCTGGGTTCTTCCTTCGCCTTCATCGGCGGCTATGCGGCAATAGCGCCCATGCTTGAGGATCCGGCAAACCCCGGCGTATTCAACGTGCCCAATACCGAGCTTCTGCCCTATGCCTGCTTCGGCGTGCTGATAGCCGGCCTGATGTACGTCATCCTTGCCGCCTGCTTCAAGATTTTCGGCATGAAGAAAGTTATGCGCTTCTTCCCGCCCATCGTGGTAGGCCCCATCATAATCTGCATCGGTCTCACCCTTTCATCTTCCGCCATCAATAACTGCAATACCAACTGGCTCATAGCGCTGCTTGCCATCGCGGTCGTAATAATCTGCAACATTTGGGGCAAGGGCATGATAAAGATAATCCCCATACTGCTCGGCTTCCTTGTGTCCTACATTGTGGCTGCCATCTGCGGCGAAGTTGACTTCACCCCCGTTAAGGAGGCCACCTGGATAGGCCTGCCCTTCCAGATGCAGGATACCGTAATAGGTCTGCTCTCCAAGCCGGACCTTGACACCGGCCTGCTCGTGACCTCCATCTTCACCATAGCTCCCCTTTCCCTCGCCACCATGGTTGAGCATATCGGCGACATTTGCGCCATATCCTCCACCTGCGAACGCAACTACATAACCGACCCCGGCCTGCACCGCACGCTGCTTGGCGATGGCCTGGCCACCTCCCTCGCCGCCCTGTTCGGCGCCCCTGCCAACACCACTTACGGCGAAAACACCGGCGTGCTTGCACTCAGCAAGGTTTATGACCCCTTTGTAATCCGCATAGCGGCAGTGCTTGCCATAGTGTTCAGCTTCTGCCCCAAGTTTGCGGCTCTCATCCGCGTAATGCCCGCGGCCACCATCGGCGGCGTATCCATGGTGCTCTACGGCATGATCTCCGCGGTCGGTGTGCGCAACGTGGTTGAAAACAAGGTTGACTTCACTAAGTCCCGCAACGTAATAATCGCGGCAATAATCATGGTGCTTGCACTCGGCATATCCAATTCCGACGCCGGCTGCGTAACCATCGGCAGCGTAAGCCTGTCCGGTCTGGCTGTTGCCAGCATAGTTGGCATACTGCTCAACGCCATTCTTCCCGGCAAGGACTATGAATTCGGCAAGGACGAGCAGGGCGACACCAGCGTAAACTTCAAGGTCTGATAAAGCCCAACATCAAGCTAAAGCGGCTTCCCGATAAGCAGGAGGCCGCTTGTTTTTATATACTTCATGTATACAAAAAGCGGAAGCTTTATGCTCCCGCCTGTTGCTTTTGTTCCTTATGCGTTCAGCTTACCGCGTTTTCTTCCGGCAATAATGCTTTGCCCCTGCCGTATACCGGCGCGGATGTGCCGTCTATAACGCCCTTGGTTATTTCGCAGCTTTTCACCTCCGGCATCGAGGGTACGTCGTACATTATGTTCATCATGGCGTTTTCCAGTATCGCGCGCAGTCCGCGTGCGCCGGTTTTGCGCTCTATCGCCATGTGAGCAACCTCTCTCAGCGCATCCTCGTCGAAGTTAAGCTCCACCCCGTCCATTTCAAACAGCCGCTTATACTGCCGCGCCAATGCATTCTTGGGCTTTGTCAATATGTCCATAAGCGCGTTTTCGTCAAGCTGCTCCAGCGTAACGATTATTGGCACGCGGCCTATGAATTCCGGTATCAGGCCATATTTGAGCAAATCCTCGGGCAGTATCTTTTTCAGTATCTCGCCCACGTTCTTCTCCGTTTGGCTGGATACTTCCGCGCCGAAGCCAAGCAGCTTCTTCGCCGTGCGTCGGGAAATGATATCCTCTATCCCCGCGAACGCACCGCCGCAGATAAACAGTATTTTAGACGTATTTATCTGTATAAACTCCTGATGCGGATGCTTGCGCCCCCCCTGCGGCGGCACGCTTGCAACGGTGCCTTCGATTATTTTCAGCAGCGCCTGCTGAACGCCTTCCCCGCTTACGTCCCGCGTGATGGATGGATTCTCGCTCTTGCGGGCAATTTTGTCTATCTCATCGATATACACTATGCCCTTTTCAGCGCGGGAAACGTCAAAGTCCGCCGCCTGAATAAGCTTGAGCAATATATTCTCCACGTCCTCGCCAACGTAGCCGGCCTCGGTAAGGCTTGTAGCGTCGGCCACGGCAAACGGCACCTGCAGCACACGCGCCAGCGTTTCCGCAAGCAGTGTTTTGCCGCTGCCCGTAGGCCCAAGCATGACAATATTGCTCTTTTGCAGTTCAACATCGTCCTTGGAATCGTCCGCATTTATGCGCTTATAGTGATTATATACGGCCACGGCAAGTGCGCGCTTTGCGTCCGCCTGACCAACCACGTATTGATCCAATACGTCAACTATGTCCTTGGGCTTGGGCAGCTCCTTCAGTTCCTCGGGTTCTTCGGGATAATCATCGTCAATAATATCCTTGCACAGTTCTATGCAGTCAGAGCATATGTATACGCCCGGCCCGGCTATTATACGGCTGACCTCGTCCTGAGATTTGCCGCAGAAGGAGCATTTGATCGTTCCATTGTCATCACTTTTTGGCATCAATTTACCTCCTTGGAGGGATTATCTCGTCGATCAGCCCATATTTTAGTGCTTCCTCGGCGGTCATATAATGATCGCGTTCGGTATCCAGCGCTATCTGTTCAACGGTTTGGCCCGTGCGTTCAGCCAGTATCTTATTCATCTTTTCCCTGGTCTTTATCAGCTGCTCCGCGTGTATGGCAACTTCCGTCGCCTGTCCGCGTGCACCGCCAAGGGGCTGATGAATAAGTATTTCGCCGTTGGGCAGCGCGCGGCGCTTGCCCTTCGCACCCGCTGCCAGCAGGAATGCGCCCATGCTTGCCGCCATGCCAATGCATATCGTCGATACATCGCAGCGGATATACTGCATTGTGTCATATATCGCCATGCCGGCGGTTATGCTTCCGCCGGGGCTATTTATATACAGGCTTATGTCCTTATCCGGGTCATCCGCCTCAAGGAAAAGCATCTGCGCAACGATAAGGTTAGCCTCGTCGTCCGTCACTTCCCCGCCAAGGAATATTATCCTGTCTTTAAGCAGCCTTGAGTAAATGTCGTATGAACGTTCACCCTTATTGGTCTGCTCTATTACCATAGGTATAAGGCCCATTTTTTGCGCCTCCTTTATGTTATTGTCAGCGCGTTTGTGCGCTTATTTCTCCACTGCGCTGTCGCAAAGCATCTCCAGCGTCTTGTCAAGCACGGCCTGATCTTCGAAGTATGCCTTGTCGTCCTCGCCCAGCTTTTCCTTGAATTCCGCCGCCCTGTCGCCAAACTGAGCGCAGTATTCGTCCAGCTTCTTTTCAACGGCTTCGGGATCGGCCTTTATATCCTCCGCCTTTACTATGGCATCCAGCACCAGCTGGGTCTTAACGCGGCGTTCCGCGTCGCCCTTCATCTCGGCCTTCATGGCGTCCATAGTGGTTCCGGTGAATTTGCAGTAATCTTCAAGCGATATGCCCTGCATGCTGAGACGATAGCGGATATCGTTGAGCATACGGTCCATCTGGCGCTCTATCATCACTTCGGGAATGTCAACGGTCGCGTTCTCAACGGCCTTGGCCACCACCTCGTTCTCCTTGTTTATCTTGGCTTCCTGCTTGGCCTTTTCTTCCAGCTCTTCCTTCTTATGGGCGCGGAACTGCTCCATGGTGTCGAAATCGGACACATCCTTGGCCAGCTCGTCGTCTATTTCGGGCAGCTCCTTGGTGCGGATGGCGTGTACCTTAACGTGGAACACGGCGTCCTTGCCCTTGAGCTCGTCGCTGTGGTATTCATCGGGGAACTTAACGTTAAGATCCTTCTCCTCGCCAACATTCATGCCTACCATCTGCTCTTCAAAGCCGGGTATGAACATGCCGCTGCCGATGGTCAGCTGCTGATGCTCTGCCGTGCCGCCGTCGAACTTAACGCCGTCCACTGTGCCGCTGTAATCAAGCTCAACTTCGTCGCCGTTTTCAACGGGGCGCTCAACGTCTATCATGCGGGCGACCTTCTCGCGCTCGCGCTCGATCTCGGCGTCCACCATTTCATCCGTAACATTATACTCTTGCTTTGCCACTTCTATACCCTTATACTGGCCCAAAGTGACCTCGGGCATAACGGTAACAACAGCCTCAAACTCCACATCCTTGCCCTTTTCGGCGCTGAGAATGGTTATTTCCGGCCTGTCTACGGGCTTAACATCGTGCTCCTTAACGGCGGCTTCGTAAACCGCAGGATACGCTATATCAAACGCATCGTCCACAAATACATACCAACCGTAGGTCTTTTCGATAACGCCCTTGGGCGCATGTCCCTTGCGGAAGCCGGGTATCGCGATGGTCTTGCGCAGCTTAAGATACGCGCTGTCTATCGCCTTTTCAAAATCCGCAGCGGGAATGCTCATAGTGAGCTTCACCTGGTTGCCCTCAAGCTTTTCAAAACTTGCCATAATATCCTCCGAACAATAAATAATCGTTGCCAAACAGGCGGACATACCGCCGTCAGTATAGCTTATCACAACCCAATGCCTTTTGCAAACATAGTTTGTGCCAAAATGCGCCTTTTTTCATTATGTTTACAGTTTTGCTCATTGACTTTTCTCTATTCAGGTAATATAATTTAGATAGCCTAATTCTCTAAATTAGATGTTGGCGTTTTGATTAACAGAACATGTAGAAATGTTGTACATCATGTGAAAGGAGAGCGTACGATATGAAGCAGATACTTCGCGCCAAGATATACGGCGATTCCATAATGAAAGGCACCATACTGGATGCCGGATACCGCTACCATGCCATAATGAACGAATACCTGATAAAGCTATACGACCGTTTCGGCATAGAGGCCGAAAACCGCGCCCGTTTCGGCATAACCGTGAAGCGTGGGCACAGCATACTGCTGCGCGATATTGACGAAGGATTAGATTGCGAGCTGGCGCTCGTCGAATTCGGCGGGAACGACAGCGACTTCAAATGGAGCGAAATAAGCATGGAGCCGGATAAGGAGCACCTGCCGCTGACCAGCATGGCCGATTTTAAGCAGAACATAGCCGCCATGACAGAGGAACTGCGCGCGCAAGGCGTGCAGCCTATTATGATGACTCTGCCGCCAATAGAGCCGAACAGGTATCTGGACTTTGTTTCGCGCAACGGCAACAGCCGCGAAAACATACTGAAATGGCTGGGTTATGTTGAAAAGATATACGAAACGCATAAGTCCTATTCAGATGCCGTGGCAGAAATAGCGCAGGAGCGCATTGTGCCGCTGGTGGACGTGCGCAGCGCCTTCCCTTCCGGCAATGCGCTTGGCGAATACATGTGCATAGACGGCGTGCATCCTGACAAGAAGGGCTATCAGCTTATAGCGGACAGCTTTGCTTCATTCTTTGAAAAAGCGTTAGCGTAACCGAATTTATTTTCCATTCTTTGGCGCATATCATGTATGCGCCTTTTTGCCATACTATCGTCAGATTGATTTTTATATTCGTGGCGAAAGGCGGGCAAAACAACAGATGGAAATAGCAATATGGATAGCGGTGCAGGCGGCTATGTTCGGCCTGGTATGGTGGTTTGTATCCTCCCGGCGTGCAAAGGCGGAAAGAACGATAAAGCGCCGTCCCACAGAACGCGCGCGTGAGGAAAACGCGGAGCTCAGGCAGCTTAGGGCAATGCGGGCAAAGTCGCTGAATATGCCGCTGAGCGAAAAGGCGCGGCCCACACGCATGGAGGACATAGTAGGCCAGCAGGAGGGCATACGCGCACTGCGCGCGGCAATGTGCGGCCCAAACCCGCAGCATGTGCTTATATACGGCCCGCCGGGCATAGGCAAAACCTGCGCGGCAAGGCTTGTTTTGGAGGAGGCGAAGCGGCGCGCGGATTCGCCGTTCAATGCGGATTCAAAGTTCATTGAGCTTGACGCTACCTGCATCCGCTTTGACGAAAGGAGCATTGCCGATCCGCTCATCGGTTCCGTGCACGACCCTATCTATCAGGGCGCGGGCCCGCTCGGCGCGCAAGGCATACCCCAGCCCAAGCCCGGCGCGGTCACAAAGGCGCATTGCGGCGTGCTGTTTTTGGATGAAATAGGCGAACTGCACCCCGTGCAGATGAATAAGCTGCTGAAAGTGCTTGAGGACAGGCGCGTATTCTTCGAAAGCGCATATTATTCGCCGGATAATACAGCCATCCCGCCGCACATACATGATATTTTTGCGCACGGTCTGCCCGCTGATTTCCGCCTGATAGGCGCAACAACGCGCAGTCCGGAGGATATCCCCGCGGCGCTGAGATCCCGCTGCGTGGAGCTGTTTTTCAATCAACTTGGGCAGGAGGAGCTGGAAACGATAGCAAGCGACGCGGCAAAGCGGCTTGGCTTCGGCATAGACAGCGACGCCGTATGCGAATGCGCGCGGTACAGCGGCGGCGGACGCGACGCCGTGAATATGATTCAGCTTGCTGCGGGCGCCGCACTTGAGGAAGGCCGCGGCGATATAGTGACGGACGACATACAATGGGTCGCGCGAACATGTCACCATGCGCGCCGCACATACGGCGAAATACGGCGAGAAAGCGCGGCGGGCGTATGCGCCGGACTTGCCGTAACGGGCAGCGGCGGCGGTGTAAGCATAGAAATAGAATGTACGGCGCGCCGCGTATGCGCAGGTCAGGGCAAGCTTAGGCTGCTCGGCATGGTTGAAGAGGAGGAAATAGACCTCCGCTCAAGGAAGCTGCGCCGCAAGGGTACGGCGCTTGCAAGCGCGCAGAACGCGGCACTGTGCTTCATGACGCGCTTTGGGCTGGACATAAGCGATTATGACATAACGTTCAACGTGCCCGGCGGCATACCAATGGACGGGCCGAGCGCGGGCATTGCGTTATGCGTTGCGCTGATGAGCGCAATAACGCTCAAGCCGCCTATACCCATGCTTGCCATGACTGGCGAAATAACCTCCCGCGGAGAAGTGAAGCCAGTAGGCGGCGTGCGCGAAAAGCTGGCCGCAGGCATAGAAGCGGGCGCGCAAACGCTTATAATCCCCTCCGCCAATTATGAGCCGGACTTTGATAAGCTTAACGCCACAATACTCTCCGTATCCGACATAACGGACGTTATGCGCATATCCTTCGGGCTCAGTTCCAAGGAAGAATGGATAGACGGCGTTATACCGCTCATGGCATAGCGTTCATCATACAAAAGGCAGCTTGATTCAAGCTGCCCTGTTTTTTCTATTCTACCCTTTCTATCAAAGTGCACTTCCTTGTTTGCTCATCTATTTCGCTTATTTCAAGGCCGCTTGCGCCGTTGCCCTTCTTCCATGTTTTATGGTAAACAAAGTACAGCCTCCCGTTGGCGCGGATGTTTGCGGCAAAGCCTATAATATACGGCTCGCCCGTTTCAACCCCGTTTTCATCCGTTCTGTTTCGAATAGCTTCCGCCGGCCCCGGCTCATCAACGTATTCGTAGTCCGTGCCTAATATGCGCCGCCATGCTTCGCACTGTTCAAAGCATTCCTTCGCCGCCTCTGTATGCTCCTTCTCCATGGCAGCCATGTCCCTTTGGCTTTCTATTTCCTGCTGATTCCTCTCAGTCGCATCCTTATCAAGCTCTATCTTCAATTCCGTTATGTTCAGCTTTTCGTCCGCCTTGGCCTTTATGTTGTATTCTTCCCCGTTTGACAAAACCAAAGTGCGCTCCAAATGCGGGCTTGACGGCAGTGAATAGCCGTAATCGCCAACGTCATAATAAACGTCCAAATATGATTCTATCCTGTAATATCCGTTCGGGTCAACATAGAACGGGTCCATCCAGCCGCTTTCGTTGTAGCCTATCTGCCCGTTCCATTTTTCGCGCCCGTATATAAGGGCAATGTATTCTTCGCTGTTCTCAACGTTTGCGATAAGCTTGGCCTTGCGCTCCGCCGCGGCCTTGTTGGCCCTGTCCGTAGCTACCCTGTTTGTTATGGCTATGGCAATGATGATTGCCGTCACCGCAAGCCCCGCTATGGCCCAGTTGCGCTGCACGCGGCGAAAATGCTCCTCATCTTCCCAATATTTGTTTTTCCATGCCAGCTCGTTGCCGTGCTTGCCAAGATAGAAGCTCATGAATATGCCCACTATCGGTATAAAGCAGGCAAACGCCTGATACACCCTGTTCCCTATTCCCCACCATACCGGCAACAGGAACGCGCCCCAGTTCCATTTATCCTGTATACCTATCGGCACATAGCGGCACCGCTGCCCCATTCCCGATTCATTGCCCTCGTCCGTTTTGGGCAGCGGCAGCGGGTTCGGTATCATTTTGGGCCGCGCGGCATATGCGCGGCATCGGTTAGCCAGCTCCTCTATGCTGCCCGCATCGTCGGCGTTTATGCCGCTTAGTATGCGCTCCGTTTCGTTGGCTATTTTGCTTTCGCTTTCGGCGGCCTGCCGCCTTTCGGCAACTATCTGCGGAATAAGCCCCGGCTCCGCCTGCATGGAGCGTATGGCCTCCACGCTGAAGCCAAGCTCCCTCAGCGTTGCCACGGCCTTCAGCCTTGCTATGTCCGTTTCGTCAAATTCGGTATATTCCCTTCCGTTTCGCCATTGGCCGTGCGGCGCTATCAGCCCCTTTTCCATATAATAGCGCACGGTGCGCTCGGTAAGCCCCGTCTGTTCCGTAACCTCTTTCATCTTCATGGCAAATACCCTCCGTTTATGATAATACCATACATTCTTACGCAGGGTAAGTGTCAATACTTTTCCTGAAAAATATCGCCTTCTATGCCTATTATGTCCCCAAACGCTATGCTGCTACCGCCCGTTATGCAAACCGCGTGCGCGTATGCGTCAACCCGCCTTACGCAGACCTGCTCCGTAACATACGCGCCGCCCTGCTTTCGCTCATCCGGTACAAAGTGCGTTATGCAGACCATGGGCCGCTCCTTTGCGCAGCCGCGAAGCCGGTTCAGCTTCTCATCCAGCCGCTGCTGCTCCTGCTCATCCAGCTCTATGCGCTCGTCCGTCACCCGCGCAGATTCGCTCAGCGCCGCTTCATATCCCGTCAGCGCGGAAAACGGCGAAAACTGTGCAGCGCGGTCGCCTTGGCTCATCGGCCTGTGCCGCGTGGACACATGATGCGGCATATTTATAATGTCGTCATATTTGCCGCTCATTCCCTGTGCCCTCCTATTTGATGATTACGTTCGCGCGCTGTTGCGCCCTCTTTCAGATTCATGCCCTTGAGTATAGCATTTTTGCCGAATTTTTTCTTTATGGCAAGCATTGCCTTCTGCGCCTGCCTTTCGCGCGCCAGTTCCGCCTGCTTCTCGCTTTCGGCTGCCGCGTCGCTGAACAGGCTCATCTGCTGCGCGCGTGGCCTGGCGTTCAGCTCCGCCTCGTATTCTATTCCGTTTGCGCACACGGTTATGCGCCGCACAAGCAGTCCCTTGTCCGCCACCTTATCGAATATGCTCAGCACCGCTTCGGTTATCAGCCTTGTGCTGGCTGTTGGCTTTTCAAGGTTCGCGCTGCCGTGCGCCTGTTTTGGTATGCTCCGCCCGTAGCGGTCGCGCACTACTTCGCCGGAATAATGCCGCCTGCGTTCGGCGTCCTTTATGTTTTCTATGTCGTAGCCTATATACAGCGCCATCTGCTGCGCCACAAGGCCCTTATCCACCAATTCAAGCGCCATGTTCTCCGCCATTTCGCGCACGACTATGCGCGTTTTAGCGTTGGTATACGGGCATTGCAGCACCTGCCCGCTATTTATGCTGCGCGAGGCCGGCCTGTATGCCTTTATGTCCGCAATGGTGCAGCTTTCCCAGCCCCACGCATGGTCTATCAGCAGCTCCGCATTCACGCCGAACAGCTTATACAGCAATTCTTCATTATAATATTCATTCGGCTTGCCGACCGAGCAGCGCGCAACATCGCCCATTGTATGCAGCCCAACGGAGCTTAGCCTACGCTCGTACCCGACGCCGACGCGCCAGAAATCCGTTATAGGCACATGATCCCACAGCGTGCGGCGATAGCTCATTTCGTCAAGTTCCGCTATGCGCACGCCGTTCTTATCCGGCTCGGTATGCTTCGCGCCTATGTCCATTGCTATTTTGGCAAGATAAAGATTGGTGCCTATGCCCGCCGTGGCCGTAACGCCCGTGTTTTTCAGCACGTCAAGTATAAGCCGCATTGCAAATTCGCGCGCAGTAAGGCCGTATTTTGAAAGGTACGGCGTTGCGTCTATAAAAACCTCGTCTATTGAATAAACGTGTATGTCGTCCGGCGCAACATATTTAAGATAGGTATTATATACACGGGTGCTGTACTGCATATAATAGCTCATTCTGGGCTTGGCTATTATGTATTCCACCTTCAGCGCAGGGTCGTTCTTCAGTTCGTCCGCGTCGCACGACCCGCCGCTAAACTGCTTGCGCGGCGCCTTCGCGCGGCGAAGCGCGTTGACCTCCTTCACCCGCTCCACAACCTCAAACAGCCGCGCCCGCCCGCTTATGCCGTATGCCTTCAGCGCTGGTGACACCGCCAGGCATATCGTTTTTTCCGTCCTGCTCTCGTCCGCGACTACAAGATTTGTTTTAAGCGGATCAAGCCCGCGTTCCACGCATTCTACCGATGCAAAGAAAGACTTTAAGTCTATGGCTATATATGTTTTGTCGTTCATAGTCATCCTCCTTCGCACATGCAGAACGTATGTTTGCATTCAGTATACCATAGCTTTGCCGTCCGCGCCATAGGTTTATTCATGAAAGTTCGCTTTTCTTATTCCGCTATCATTTATCAATGAACTTATTGTTATTTTAATCTCTTAGTATGCCGTATATTCATATTTCCGCTTCTTTATCTGTATTTCGAGTTTATTTTTCTTCCGTATTGATTTTTTTGCCAACTTGATGTATCCTATTAGATGTTACATGGTAGACTTTTATTCACGGAGGACGCATGGATAAAATTCGTCTTGGACGCACAGAATTGATGGTCACCGCCTGCTCTTTCGGCGCGCTGCCCGTGCAGAGGCGCGGCGTTGAGGACGCGGTAAAGCTGCTGAGAAAGGCTTACGATGGCGGCATCAATTACTTTGACACCGCCAACATGTATACAGACAGCGAGATGAAGCTTGGGCTTGCGCTCAGCGACGTTAGGCACAATATAGTCATTTCCACCAAGTCCGGCGGGAAGGACAAGGCCACCGTTACGGGCCATATCGAAAACAGCCTGCGTATGCTGAAAACGGATTATATAGACCTGTTCCAGTTCCATAATCCTGCCGCCATGCCCATGCCGGACGATGAAAACGGCCCCTATGCCGCCGCGCTTGAAGCCAAGAAAAAGGGCTACATTCGCCACATAGGCATAACAAATCACCGGCTCAAGCTTGCCCAAAGCTGCATAGACAGCGGCCTGTTTGAAACGATGCAGTTCCCCTTTAGCTATATCGGCACGGCCGAGGAAATAGACCTGGCGCGCCGCTGCAAAGAAGCGGATATGGGCTTCATCGCCATGAAGGGACTTGCGGGCGGCCTGCTTAACAACGCAAAGGCCTGCATGAACTTCATCAAGCAATATGATAACGTTGTCCCCATTTGGGGAATACAGACCGAAGAAGAGTTGGACGAATGGCTTGCGCTCGAAAATGCGGGCGACTTTGCCATTACCGATGAAATAAAGGCCATTATAGAGCGCGACCGCAAGGAGCTTTGCGGTAACTTCTGCCGCAGCTGCGGATACTGCCTGCCCTGCCCTGCCGGGATAGACATTCCCCAGGCCGCACGCATGAGCCGCCTGCTCCGCCGTTCTCCCTATAAGCCATATATGTCCGACGAGTGGCACAAAAAGATGCACATGATAGACGATTGCCGCGGCTGCGGCGCGTGCGCATCCCGCTGCCCATATGGGCTGAATACGCCCAAGTTGCTCAAGGAAATGCTTGCCGATTACGACGAGTTTTACGCAGAGCATAAGGATTAATCACGCCAGTTTCCGCCTGCTGTGTGACCCCCCTCCCGCCGCAGGCAGTTTATCGTCCGGAGTCGTTCCTTAACCGCAGAACGGCTCCGGTTTTTATTTGTTCTTTATTTTATTGGCGTTATCTGATAGAATTTTAATATAAACATGTTATAAGGGTGATTTATATATATGGCACGCAAAAAATCTCTGCTCGTAATGCTTAGGCCCCAGCTTATATTGATAGGCGCAATAATACTCGGCGTTGGTATATTCGCCCTGTGCTACAATGCAGGCGGAGTGAATATGCTGAGCGACCCGCAATTTGCCCCGGCGGATACGCAGCCAGCGGCAAGCCCGCTGCCGGACGAGTCCCCCGCCGTTTCCGATTCGCCACAGCCCACAGAAACGCCAAAGCCTTCAACAACGGGCAGGCTGATACCCTATTATGCCGAAAACGGCATGTGGGGATACAAAAACACATCAGGCCAAGTTGTCATAGAAGCCATGTTCTCCGATGCCAATGAGTTCGATGGCGAAATTGCCTTCGCTGCACAGAGTAGCATGTGGGGGCTTATCAATCGCTCCGGCGCATGGGTAGTGGAGCCTGTATGGGGCAGCGTGCGCAGCTTCAGCGAGGATAAGGCAGCCGTTGAATCAGGCGACAGATGGGGCTATATAGACCGCACGGGCAAGCTGATAATAGACTATGCTTACCGCGAAGTGGGCGATTTTCATTGCGGAAGGGCCATGGCACGCTCCGGCTCCGAATACGGATTCATAGACATAAACGGCGACATTGCCGTATCCCAAAAATGGAGCGAAGTTAGCGACTACGGTGCGGACGTTGCATTCGCCCGTTCCTCAAGCGGCAACAGCTATATTATTGATAAGGTCGGTGAAAAGATAGCCACGCTGTCCTCCAAGCAATATGGCACGGCATACAGCGAAGGCTACGCCCTTATACGCGACGGCAGCGAGGTTTATTATTTCAACAGTAAGGCGCAGACGGCCTATAAAACCCGCTATCAGGACGGGCTCAGCTTCGTGGGCGGATATGCTGCGGTGCAGCTGGACGGCAAATGGGGATATATAGATACGCGCGGCTCGCTTGAAATCGCCAATAAGTACCGCGATGCGCGCTCATTCTCAAACGGGCTTGCCGCCGTGCTTGATGACGAAACAGGGCTTTGGGGATACATAAGCACATCCGGCGAATATGTTATTCAGCCGCAGTTCGATACGGCGGAACCGTTCAGTGAAGGCTATGCGCTTGTAAGCCAGAACGGCGAATACTCGTTGGTCAATAAGTCCGCAGAATTAACACATATGTATTTCAAATAAAGCCACACGGAATTTGTCCGCATTCAACACACACAAGTATATTTACAGCGAACAGGTCAAAGCAGCATTTTTGTTGTATTTGGCCTTTTATTTATATATGCCATTGATTTTAGACGGATAAAACCGTATAATATGTCTGTACAGCGTGGACAGCGCGGTAACACATCTACAAAATAATTTATAGCGAGGTTTATGGTATGCAGAAAATGATGGATGCGCTTGTTAAACCGGAGCGTGCAAAAGGACTTATTCTTACCCAGGTACCCGTTCCAGAGCCGGGAATAGGCGAGGTGCTTATCAAAATACACAAAACCGCCATATGCGGCACGGATGTGCATATTTACAACTGGGACCCGTGGAGCCAGCAGCATATCAATCCGCCCATGGTAATAGGCCACGAATACGTTGGCGAAATCGCCGCGCTCGGCCCGGGCGTCACTGAATATAAAGTCGGTCAAATCGTATCCGGCGAAGGGCACATAGTATGCGGCCATTGCCGCAACTGCCGCGCGGGCAACGGCCAATGGTGCAAGGAGACCAAGGGTGTTGGCGTAGACAGGCAGGGCGCGTTTGCGGAATACGTCTGCATACCCAAGACCAATGTTATACTTATGCCGGACGATATTCCGGAGGACATAATTTCCTTCTTTGACGCATACGGCAACGCCACGCACACCGCCACAATGTTCGACGTTGTGGGCGAGGACGTGCTCATAACCGGCGCAGGCCCCATAGGCATGATGGCCGTTGGCATCTGCCGCCAGAACGGCGCGCGCAACATAATAGTGACCGACGTAAATGATTACAGGCTGAACATAGCAAAGCAGATGGGCGCCACCGCAACAGTAAACCTGACCCATGAAAAACTTGAGGATGCCATGGCTGCGCACAGGATGGTTGAAGGCTTTGACGTTGGCCTTGAAATGAGCGGCAACGGCAAGGCGCTCAATCAGCTGCTCAAGTCCATGCGCAACGGCGGCAAGGTGGCCCTGCTTGGCATAGCCGGCCCCGGCACCGTAATAGACTGGAACGACGTTATATTCAAGGGACTGAACATTCAGGGCATTTACGGCCGGAAGATGTTTGAAACCTGGTACAAGATGATAGCCATGATACAGGCGGGCCTTGACCTGACCCCAGTAATAACGCACCGCTATCATTACACGGAATTTGAAAAGGGCTTTGAAGCCATGAACAGCGGCCATTCCGGAAAGGTAATACTTTCCTGGGAGAAATAAAAAGGAGGAGCAAAGCACAATGAAGAACGCATACGAGATCTACGCAAAAGAGCTTGAAGGCATCCGCGAGGCGGGAACGTACAAGGACGAGCGCATCATTACCACAGAGCAGCGCGCCCGTATAGACACCACCACCACGCACGGCGTACTGAACATGTGCGCCAACAACTATCTTGGCCTTTCCAACAATAAGGAGCTTATTGAAGCAGCCAAGGAAAGCTACGACAAATGGGGCTTCGGCCTTTCCAGCGTTCGCTTTATCTGCGGCACGCAGGGCATACACAAGCAGCTTGAAAAGAAGCTCGCTGAGTTCGTAGGCACAGAGGACTGCATACTTTATTCCTCCTGCTTCGACGCAAACGGCGGCCTGTTTGAAACGCTTCTCGGCACAGAGGACGCCATAATATCCGATGAACTGAACCATGCCAGCATAATAGACGGCATCCGCCTTTGCAAGGCCAAGCGTTTCCGCTACAAGAACAACGACATGGCCGATCTTAAGGCTCAGCTTGAGGCCGCAAAGGATTGCCGCATAAAGCTTATAGCTACCGATGGCGTATTCAGCATGGATGGCTACATTGCCAACCTCCCCGCCATATGCGATTTGGCCGATGAATACGGCGCGCTCGTAATGGTGGACGATTCCCATGCAGTTGGCTTCATGGGCGAGCATGGACGCGGCACACCGGAGGCCTGCGGCGTTATGGGCCGCGTGGATATAGTTACCGGCACGCTTGGCAAGGCCCTTGGCGGAGCGAGCGGCGGCTACACCTGCGCAAAGAAGGAGATAATAGATCTACTCAGGCAGCGCAGCAGGCCGTATCTTTTCAGCAATGCGCTTGCCCCGGCCATATGCGCCGCCAGCTTGAAGGTGCTGGAGATGCTCACCACCTCCACCGCCCTTCGCGACAAGGTGCATGAAAACACGGCCTTCTTCCGCAGTGAGCTCGGCAAGCTTGGCTTCGATGTGCTGCCCGGCACGCACCCAATAGTGCCCGTTATGCTTTACGATGCCCGCACTGCGCAGGAATTTGCCGCGCGCATGCTTGAAAAGGGCGTGTATGTAATAGGCTTCTGCTACCCCGTTGTGCCCATGGGCAAGGCGCGCATCCGTACGCAGGTCTCCGCAGGGCACAGTAAGGAAGACCTTGAATTTGCCGTCAAGTGCTTCAAGGAAGTCAAAGAGGAAATGGGACTGTAAATCAAGCAACTAAAAAAGGCGGCTCATGCCGCCTTTTTAATTTACTCCATGTCACTGAGCGCTTTGGCTATTTTTGCCGCGCAGCGGGCGTTGTTCAGCGCCAGCTTTACGTTGGCCTCGAATGCCTTGCCGCCGGTTATGTCCTTTATGCTCGCAAGCAGGAACGGCGTTATATTCTTGCCGTGCACGCCGGCTTCGTCCGCCTTAACAAGCGCCTTTTGTATAACTTCTTCCATGTAGTCAAAGTCCATGGCATATTCTTCGGGTATGGGGTTGCCTATCAGCATGCCGCCCTTCAGGCCCAATTCCTGCTTGGTATGGATAAGCTTGGCAATGTCAGCTTCATCCTTAGCGGCATAATCCACGCCGTAGCCGCTCTTGCGGCAATAGAAGGCGGGGAAATCATTTGTGCCGTTGCCTATAACCGGCACGCCCATAGTTTCAAGATATTCAAGCGTGCGGCCTATATCCAATATCTGCTTCGCGCCCGCGCAAACGACTGCAACGTTGGTATGCGCAAGTTCCTGCAAATCGGCAGAAACATCCATGGTAACCTCGCCGTGCCTATGCACGCCTCCTATGCCGCCGGTAGCAAACACCTGTATGCCCGCATACGCGCAGCACATCATCGTGCTTGCAACCGTTGTTGCGCCGTCGCGTCCTTCGGCAACATAAATGGCAAAATCGCGGCGGCTCACCTTGCCAACGTTTTCCGCTTTACACATCAGCTCAAGTTCATCCTTGGTAAGGCCTATTTTCACCCGACCGCCTACTATTGCCATTGTGGCAGGGATAGCGCCTTCGCTGCGCACAGCGCGCTCCACTTCCGCCGCAAAGTCAAGGTTTTCGGGATACGGCATACCGTGGCTCAGTATCGTGCTTTCAAGCGCGACTACAGGCAGGTTTTCCGTAAGCGCCTCGGCTATTTCCGGCTGAATGTCAATATATTTGTTCAGTTCCATAAAAGTTTTATCCTCCCTTTAGCTGTATTTTTCTATAATATTTCTTATGAGCGCATCGCTCATGTTTTCATTTATTGTTTTTTCGCTCATTATTGCCGCTATGCCCGCCGCAAGCGCATAGTTCACGCTGCATCGCATATTCATCCCGCGCACAATGCTGCTCACCAGCCCTGCCATAAACGCATCCCCCGCGCCGGTGGCATTCGCCATTGTATCAATCGGTTTAAGCGCGGCAAAAAAGCTTTCCCCGCTTTTGTCAGCATAATAGCAGCCGCGTTTGCCAAGGCTTACCGCAACAGCATACGTTCCGCGCGCAAGCACGGCACCCGCTGCGGCAATTATCTCCGCATCCGTTTCCGCCTTAATGCCACTGAGCACTTCAAGCTCCATAAGGTTTGGCTTAACAAGATGCAACCTGTCCGTAAATTTGGCTATTGTTCGGGCATAGGCCGTTGATACAGGGTCAGCAAATACTTTTGCGCCGTCTGCAACGTTCAGTATTTCATCTATGGTTTCCTCCGCAAGGCAGCCGTCTATTATCACGGCATCCGCATTGGCTATAAGTTCGGCATTTTTACGGATATGCTCCGCGCTGAGCTTTTTAAGTATGCGCATATCGCTCATGCCCAGCAGCATGTCGCCGTTATCATCCAGCATGGCAATATAGCTGGAGCTTGTTTCCCCGCTCAGCCGCAGCACATGCGTAGTGCCTATGCCGGCCGCTGCACAGCTTTCCATTATTCTTTCGCCGAAAACATCCGTGCCCATGGCGCTTATAAGCTGCACATCCATGCCCATGCGGCTCATGTTTTCAAGTATGTTCCTTGTTACGCCGCCGGCGGACATATTAAGCCTGCCGGGATTTGAATCCCTTAGTTTTATGCTGTTTATGCTGCGCCCATGCACATCCAAATTGGCCGCGCCTATGCCAACAACGTATCCTGCCATGCGCATATCCATCCTTTCCTGCCGCATTATACCATAAACCGCTGCAAAAGCACACCGGATAAAAAGTGTACTATATGTAAAATTGCGTTACGCATGGGACATTTCGGGGAAAAGCAGCCTTTGTTTCCCTATGCTTTTCAGCTTATCGCCCATGTAAAACAGGCGGTGTCTATCTGAATATAGCTGCACTCCGTGCCGTTTTGCAAAAAGAGCATTTTGTTGGCGGAGACGTTTGAAAGCATCTTCCCGTTTTCAACGAACGAATACGGGATATAGTCGCCTTCATAATAGCCGTTCGCGACCCACTTTTCAAAATCAAAGCCGAATGTTTTCCTCGTGAGCGCATTAAGCTGATGCCTGAGCGCATCGTTCCTTATATAATCAAAGACAAGTTCCATATGCTTATCCTCCATACAATCAGGTTTATTTTACCACATTCCGCCGCGCCAGGCTACGCTAAAGCAATTTCAAAAAGCTTGTTGACATTTTTCGCTCAAACGGACACTATGTTCATTCTAACCAATATTAGTTAGGCAGGATTTTGCAATCAGATAGCCAACTTTTGCTTTTCTTTTTGCCCGATATGTTTTAACATAAAGAAGGATAAAGAGAGGACGCAATGAAGCCGGTATCGGTAGACCCCGCCATGACCGCCCGTGCGGAATTGCTCAATTCAACCGCGACTATCTTGCCATTGCGGCAGGTGGCGCAAAGCTGCCAAAACCACGACATGACGGAGCATAGCGAACATTGATTACATAGCTAAGGATGCATAATTCATGAAAACCATCTATTTGTTCAGACATTCCGCGCCGGACAGGCAAAGCACCGCCGCCAACAGCCAGATCCCGCTCGCGGCGGACGGCAAAGCCGCCGCGAAACGATTCTGGAACAAAATAAGGCCAAGCGAAGCCGTGGCGGTTTATTCTTCGCCATACAGGCGGGCATATGAAACCGCAGAAGCGATAAGCAAAAGCATAATAACAGATGCGCGGCTTGCCGAGCGGGAAACGGGCGAGCAAGGCACGTTCACCATACAGGCATGGGCACGGCAATATACCGACTGCGACTTTGCCAACACGGGCGGCGAGTCCTTCCGTACCGTCCGCACGCGGATGACGGCAGCCATAAGCGATATTCTTACGCAAACAAAAGACGGCGAGACCGCAGCAATAGTATCCCATGCGGCGGCGATATGCGCCTACCTTCAGCAATACTGCGCCGTGACCGTTACTGATATGGATAAAAAGCTTCGCCGCATCACGTTCAGCGGCGCCACCGTGCTCGATGGCCCCATCTCTACCCCGTCATGCTTCGTGCTCAGGTTTGAGGATGGAGTGCTGAAAGAGATAAAATACATAGGCATATAAATCAAAGCGACCTCCGAAGCATCCCCTGGAGGTCGTTTTAGTTTATGTTATGCTATTTTCCCAGCGCGTCGCGGTGGCGAACTTGTTCAAAACCATGTACCCAGTTGGAGAAATGATAGTACAGGAAGTATATTACCGAGCTTATTGACCAGGTGAGCGGATAAGCGAAGTACACAAGCTGTATATCGTGCGATATGCGCATGGCTATGGTTATATAGGTTATGCGCAGCACGCACCAAACGACGAGCATTATTGTCATTGGCACAAATGCCTTGCCGGCGCCTCGGCATACGGACGCCACCGCGTGAGAATACGCCAGCAGGCAGAAGAACAGTGCAATTGTGCGCGCCTGCTTGGTAGCGTAGGCTATTACCTCCGGCGTGCTGCTGAACAGCGCGGCAAGCTTGGGCATGAATATATACATTGCAACGCCTATCAGCTCCGCCAATATCATTGCGCAGATTATGCCGAAGCGTGCGCCCTTCTTGGCGCGCTCGTATTCACAAGCGCCAAGGTTTTGGCTGGTGTATGTTGTAAGCGCCATAGTGAAGCTGGTAATCGGCAGAAAGGCGAAGCCCTCAAGCTTTGCATAGGTGCCGTATGCCGCCATGGCGATTTTGCCGAAGGAGTTTATATTCGTCTGCACGATAACGTTTGCAAGGCCAATTACGGAATTTTGCACGCCGGAAGGCAGGCCGTAGCGCACTATCTGGCCCAGCATCTCGCGGTCTATGCGCAGATTTTTCCATTGGATATGGAACGCCGTGTTTTTGGAGGACAAATGTACCATGCAAAGCACCATGCTGATGGTTTGCGAAATTGTAGTTGCAAACGCCGCCGACCACACGCCCCAATGGAACACGCCTATGAACAGCACGTCCAGCACTATGTTCGTAAGCGAGGACAGCAACAGATAATAAAGCGGCCTGCGGCTGTCGCCAAGCGCGTTCATTATGCTTTTGCATGCATTATAGAGCACCACGGACAATATGCCCATGAAATAATAGCGGAAATAAGCTATCGCGTCCGGCAGAACCTCCGGATCGGTACCCATCCAGCCGAGTATATGCGGCGTCATGATTATGCCGAAGCCCGTAAGGAAAAGGCCGCTCATGGTGCTGACCAGAATGTTTGTATGTATGGCGCGCTGCACCCGTTCCTTATCATCCGCGCCGAAATAACGCGAAATGGTGATGCTTGCGCCCATGGTAAGGCCTTCAAAAAAGCTGATAAGCAGGAATATCAGCGGACCGGACGAACTGACCGCCGCCAGCGCCTCGTCCCCCAAAAAGCGGCCGACGATAAGCGTGTCCGCCGTGTTATAAAGCTGCTGAAAAATTTGACTGAGCAAAACAGGCAGAGCAAAGCCCGCTATCAGCTTCCATGGGCTGCCCTTTGTCATGTCTCGCGTTGTGCTTTTCACCGTAACTCTCTCCAATTAAGTATTCGCCTTTTCGGCATACATTTTATTATAACATACAAACAGACCGCATGGAACGGTGAAAAGGCATCCTGCGATCTGTTTGGATATAACTTATATTCTTTTCAGTTTAGGCTTATTCCCGCTCAAGTCTTGGGCTTTGATTTAGGGTTATAAAATGCACTCTCGATACGCATTTCGTCCAAATAATCCACGCATTTCGGGCTGTACATAGGTTCCTTCCGAATTTTGTAGCTGTTTTGTAGCCAGCTATTTTATACGTACTAACCGTTCGCAACGACTTATTTTGAATGATTTGCAGCGGGTTTCGGTATGATTTCTGCCAATAATCACCCGGAATTGACCGCCTGATTCACCTCAAAAAACATCTTGGAGGTATGACCATGAGCAAACTTATATCCTGTCAATTCAACATAGACACAGCCTGCGTGGAATTGGTTTTTGATGATGGAAGCCAGATTTCCATTGACTGCACCGCCGTTGAAAACGAAGTTGCCGATAACCGCTTCCAGCGGTCAGAGCTGGATTATCTGATCTACAACGACCCGCTTGCTTATGCCGATCTGATTCTGAACAGCAAGCTGAACGTCCTGTTTGAATAAACCGACATGAGCATAAACGACAGCGTCCCGGTTCATAATGATTGGGCCGCTGCTTATTATATCATTGTATTTTGCGAACTCATTCCTCGAACAGATACAGAAGATATCCGTAACCCTCTGCTTTCATCTTTGATACTGGCTGCCCCGGTCGTTGCCCTGCCGGTTCTCCACCGTGGGGTCGATCACATAGAAGTAGGCCAGCAGCAGGGCGTCGAGACTCACCTGCCCGGGGTCATACTCCACCCGCACGGTCTCCCGGAAGCCGGTGTTCCCTTTGCAGACGGTCCGATAATCGGCGTCCGCCTCGCAGGTGCCGTTGGCATAGCCGCTCTGCGCATCAATGACGCCGGGGATGGACTGCATCAGGTGCTCCATACCCCAGAAGCAGCCGCCCGCCAGATATATGACGTTTTCCGTGGTATCCATATACATGATTCCTTCACCGGACATATCAGAGGACTGTCCGGTCATTTCCTTCTCGTCCGTTTTCTTCGGCATATTCTTCTGCCCGGCAGCGCAGCCGCTCAGCAGCAGCACCGCGGTGAGCAGAAGGGGCAATGCTCTCCGATACATGGTGAAGTCCTCCTTTCTGAGGAGATAAATCCGTTTGTCAGCCCATATCGGCGGCCAGAGTCTGGTCGATGAGCTTCTGCAGCGTTTCCATCTGCGCCTTGCTGGTGACGGCGCCCACGATGGGATCGCCCACGATGTTGCCGCTGCGGTCAACCACATAGGTGGTGGGGTAAGCGAAGATGTTTGCGGTGAACATGCCGGCCTCGCTGTCGGAAGCGAAATACACATTCTGATAGGTCGCGCCCTTCTTCATCAGCACATCCTTTGCATCAGAGATCGCCGCTTCGTCGCCATCCAATGTGAAGGAGTTGATGCCGATGAGAGAGCCGCCCTTTTCGGCGAGCTCCTTGCTCAGCGCTTCCAGTTCGCCCAGCTCACCCACGCACGGGCCGCAGGTGGTGAACCAGAAGTTGACAACCGTAACGGCGCTGCCGGAAAAAAGCTCGTCGCTCGTCACATCGTTCCCGTCCAGATCCTTGCCCACAAAGGAGGGGAATTTCTGCACGCTGCTGTTATCGCTGCTGTTATCGGGGAGCATGCTGGTGTCGCCGGAGATGTTCATGCTGCCGTCCGCGGGCACGCTCATGGCGCCGTCAAGGGATTCCTGCGCTGCCTCGGGGTACTTTTTCTCGATCATGGTGAGCTTGCTTTCAATGTCGCGGATCTTTTCCGCCTCGCCGCGGATCAGCTTCAGCTCGTCCGCCGTAAACTGGTCCTTGGCGGATTCGATGGTGTCCAGCAGGAAGTCACCGTAGTTTTTGCCGTCCTCCTGCATGGTCATGCTCTTGTCGGCCGCCATGAAAACCTTTTCCCAAAGCGCGGTGTTTTCCGAGAGGATCGCGTTTTCCTGCGCCATCAGCTCCTTGTGCATGGCGACAGCTTCCTCGGCGTTTTTGGGCTCTCCGGTCATGGCGTCGCCGCTGCCCTCACCCTTTGCGCCGCACGCGGCCAGAGACAGCACCATCATCACTGCCAGCAGCAGCGCAATACTTTTCTTGACGTTCATTTTGTTTCCTCCGTTTTTTGTTTTATTTGATTTATTGTACCCGGTATATTCTGCTCGCCCGTTCCGAAGCCAAAGCGGAAGCTCACGGCGTTTGTGGGACAGGCGCGGACACACATTCCGCAGCGGATGCACTCGGTATGGTTGGGCGTCTTCGTCACATCCACATCCATCTTGCAGGCTCTGGCGCATTTCCCGCAGGAGACGCATTTGTTCCCATCTACCTTCATCTGGAAAAGAGATACCTTGTTCAGCAAGGCGTAGAACGCGCCCAGCGGGCAGAGCCATTTGCAGAACGGGCGGTAAAAGAGCACGCTCAGCACGACTACCGAAATCAGCACGCAGAGCTTCCATGTGAACAGCTTCCCCAGCGCCGCCCGAATGCCGGCGTTGGCAAGAGACAGCGGGATCGCCCCCTCCAGCACGCCCTGCGGGCAGAGATACTTGCAGAAGTAAGGATCGCCCATTCCCACGTCGTTCACAAGGAACGCCGGCAGCAGAATGACCATGACCAGCAAAACGGCGTATTTGAGATATGTCAGCGGCTTGAGCTTTTTTGTGGAGAGCTTTTTCGTCGGGATCTTGTGCAGCAGCTCCTGAAACCATCCGAAGGGACACAAAAAGCCGCAGATCAATCGGCCGAGCAAAACGCCGAGCAGGATGAGGATTCCTGTGATATAATAAGAGAAGCTGAACTTTGACGACCCCACCACCGCCTGAAACGCCCCGACGGGGCACGCACCGGAGGCGGCCGGGCAGGAGTAGCAATTCAGCCCCGGCACGCAGACGGTTTTCCCCGCGCCCTGATACAGGCTGCCCTTGAGGAAGTTGGGCAGGTGCAGGTTGGTCAGCAGCGTTGCCCCCGCCTGTATCCAGCCCCGGAAGCGCGCCAGAAGCTGCGAGACGCTCAAATTCTTTTTACCCAATACCTACACACTCCAGACATAGTTTGATTGCTTTGCTCAGCACCGCCGCCGATTCGCCCCGCCAGACGCCGAAGCACACCATGGCAACGCCGGCAAGCAGCAGGAAAACCTGCAAGGCCGCTTTTTCTCTGTGGCTCATGAACAACTCTCCTTCCGTTTTCTGCCACTATCATAGCGCAGGGCAGTTAAATTCCCCGTTAAGAATCAAAACTTAACACAAATCTTATCCATTCCTGATATTATTAGATCAAACGAAAAAGAAACAGGAGGCTTTTGATGCACCTTTTGGTAATTGAGGATGAGCGCGCGCTGTGCGAAACCATTGTGCGCAGCCTGCGGCGACTGGCGTACAGCGTGGATTACTGCTTTGACGGAGAAAAAGCGCTGGAGCTGCTCGGCACGGAGCGGTACGATCTGGTGCTGCTGGATCTGAATCTGCCGGGGAAGGACGGCATGACGGTGCTGCGCACCCTGCGGCAGGCAGACCGGGAGACGAAGGTGCTGATCCTCTCCGCCCGCGGAGAGGTGGAGGATAAGGTCGAGGGGCTGGACGCGGGGGCCAACGACTATCTGGCAAAGCCCTTTCATCTCGCGGAGCTGGAGGCGCGCATCCGCAGTCTTACGCTGCGGCAGTTTACGCAGCGGGATGTGATATTGACCTGCGGGGCGCTGACCTTTGATACGCGCTCGCGCACCGCCGCCGTCAACGGGCAGACCTTGACGCTCACCCGCAAGGAAACGGGAATTTTGGAATATCTGATGGTGCATCAGGGCCGCCCGGTCAGTCAGGAGGAGCTGATGGATCACGTCTGGGACAACAGCGTGGACAATTTCAGCAACTCCATCCGGGTGCATATCTCCGCTCTGCGCAAAAAGCTGCGCGCCGCGCTGGGCTGCGACCCCATCCGCAACCGCATCGGCGAGGGGTATCTGATGGGAGGGGAGGACGCATGAAGCGGCTTTCTTTGCAGTGGCGCATCACGCTGCTGACCGTGCTGCTCATCGGCGCGGCCTGCGTTTCCATGAAGCTGCTGCTCTGCGCCTCCGGGCTGCACTATATGGACTCCATCGGCAGCTTCATTCAGGATTACGGCAGCGCCGCCGTGGAAGGCGATCCGGCGTTTTTCGATCCGGAGCTTGCCGGAATGAACGAGGATGTGACCATTGTCATACACGGCGCGAAGACGTCCTTCTGCACAACGAACTGGTATATCACGGCAGCGGTGACGGTGCTGAGCGGCGTTTTGGCGTATTTCGTCAGCGGCCGCGCGCTCAAGCCTCTGCGCAGCTTTGCCTCGCAGGTGGAGAAGGTGCAGCTGAACAATCTCGCGGATATGAAGATCGACGAGGACGTGCTGCCGGAGTTCCGGCAGTTC
>ERZ780226.690-NODE-690-length-29575-cov-3.869004_pt1 | contig 29575 bp, 26 predicted proteins | sample MGYA00511165_ERZ780226 | MGnify/ENA primary metagenome ERZ780226 (study PRJEB29588, sample SAMEA2152373) | human gut metagenome | biome: human gut; feature: human-associated habitat; material: faeces | place: Denmark | collected 2008/2010 ...
CTCAGGCCTGGCCACCAATCTCGACAACGGATGCGCCCATAGGCCTGGACCAGAAGGAGTGTCTCCCTTGTCGCCTCTGCCCTCATTTTATCCACCATACTCTTCAATGCCCTGTCATTCGCTTTTTGCATAAGGGGTTTGCAGCCGCCTGTCGTAGACATCCGGGCAAGCTCCAACTGGGCCTTCCAGTAAGGAAGGCGCTCACCCTTGAACAGGGAGCAGTCAACGGAGACGCGGCCCTTTCTCGGTTCGACCCTCACGGCTATCGGGAACTGGAGGTTCTCCTTCGATTGTGGTGTGCTGTACACCCGAAGTCCGATTGTCGGTATATCGAGATCGACGCCACCCCGCGTTGCTTCGAACTCGGGCATAAAAACTTGCCGCGCGTGTCCGACCAGGCGCAGAAGCGCGCCTACCCGCAGTTCTTCGAGGAAATGATCGAGCGCGGGTCCCATCCGCGCGACCTGTTCCCAGAGGGGCGCTCCATCATCGTGCTCGCCTACGACTACGCACGTCACCGTTATCCAGAAAAGCTGCTGCGCCATGTCGCGCGGACGTATCTTTCCCGGTCGTATCTGCCGCTTGAGAAAACGCCCGCGCGCAATCGGCTCGACGCTTTCGAGAGTTTCCTCACCGATCGGGGCATACGGTTCGAGCCCGACAGAAATATCCTGATGATGCGCCCCGCTGCGCTACGTGCAGGCGTCATCACTTTCGGGCGCAACAACTTCGCGTACGTCGACGACGTAGGCTCGTTCGTCTTACTGTATGGGTACATGGTCGATGTGGAGCTGGAATATGACCAGCCCTCGCCCGATTGCATCTGCCCGCCGCACTGCCATGCGTGCGTAGACGCCTGCCCGACCGGCGCGCTCCGCGCACCGTTCGACCTGGAGCCTGAACGGTGCATTCTGTGGGACAACGTAATCGCCCCGAAACGTGGCGACGGGAGCGATATCCCGCTGTCCCACCGCGATTCCATCGGTGTTCGCGTGCACGGGTGCGACGCATGCCAGGAAGCGTGCCCGCGCAACCATCGCGCGCTCGACCCGCACAGGAGCGATGCGGTCGACGACCCGGTTGTCGACCGCATCGCGGAGGAGTTCTCGCTGGAAAAGCTGCTGCATATGCCCGAGGGCTTTTTCGAGCAGTGCGTGCGCCCCATCATGTACAACTATTCGCACGACCCCGCCGTGTTCCAGCGCAACGCCGCCATCGCCATGGGAAATTCGGGCGATGCGCGCTATCTGCCGCATCTGAAAGCCGAGCTTGACAACCCCAACGAGAGCGTTCGTTCAAGTGTTGCCTGGGCAATCGAGAAGCTGGAACGCCCGTCGCGGCAAAAGTCATAGCCCGTCCAGACGCCCCTATTCCCACCGTCATCGACGGACTTCCCCGCGCATGCCACAACTCCTCCGAACTGCTTGCTGCGTAGAAACCATATACGCCCGGTAAGTTGTATCATTTGCTGATACACTTCTCGCGACACGACAAGAAGAGAGGGCGAAGCGCATGGACACCAAGTTTTCCACGGCCATTCATCTGCTCATACTCGTATCCGAAGCGGAATCGCCGCTGAGCTCCGAGCAGATCGCGCGCAGCGTCGGCACCAACGCCAGCTACATCCGCAAAGTGGCCACCCGGTTGAGCCGCGCCGGCATCATCGAAAGCCATCGCGGCATCCCCGGGTTTTCCCTGATCGAATCCCCGCGCGACATCGCGCTGCTCGACATCTACCGCGCGGTCGAAGAGACCGAAGCGGTCCACGTGTTCGACATCCACCAGAACCCCAGCGACGCCTGCATCGTGGGCAGGAACATCCGCCCCGTGCTCAACGGGATGTTCCGCGAAGCGGAGCAGACGGTGGAACGCAAGCTCGCCGGCACCACACTGGCAGACTGCATCGCGCAGATGCGCACCCATATCGATACGCAAACCCCCGAACAGAAAGACGACTTCCAATGAAGGCAGCGATTCTCAACCGATACGACAAGAACGGCACCGAGCTTGCCGTCGCAGACATCCCCGTGCCCGAACCCGCACCCCACGAGGTGCTCGTGCGCATCCACACGGCGGCGGTGAACCCGCTCGACAACATGATCGTCCGCGGCGAGGTGCGGCTCATCACGCCCTACCGCCTGCCGCTCGTGATGGGCAACGAGTTTTCGGGCACGGTGGTGAAGGCCGGGTCGAACGCCCACGCCTTCAAGGAAGGCGACCACGTCTACGGCCGCATGCCGCTCGCCAAGATCGGCGCCTTCGCCGAATACGCCGCCGTCGACGAGTCGGCCCTCGCGCCTGTGCCTAGCTACCTTTCCATGGAAGAGGCGGCCTGCGTGCCGCTCACCGCGCTCACCGCGCTGCAGGCTCTCGACCTGATGGGCGCGCAGCCCGGGCAGACGCTGTTCATCTCGGGCGGCACGGGCAGTCTGGGCGCCATGGCCATCCCCATCGCCGCGCGCCGCGGGCTCACGGTGGCCACCAGCGACAGTGCCCGAAACGAAGGACGCGTCCGCAAGCTGGGCGCCCAGGTCTTCGTCGACTACAAAACGCAGGACTACGCCGAGGTTCTCCACGACGTCGACTGCGTGCTCGACACCCTGGGCGAGGCCGAGCTGCCCAAAGAGTTCCGCATCCTGAAAGAGGGCGGCCGCCTGGTCTCGCTGCGCGGTCTGCCTAATGACCGTTTCGCCCAGCGCGCCGACCTTCCGGCCATAAAGCGCGCCCTGTTCGGCATCGCTGGACGCAAGTTCGACAAGATGGCGGCGCGCAAGGGTCAAACCTATGACTTCGTCTTCGTGCACGAAGACGGCGCGCAACTCGCGCAGGTCGCCCGCCTCTTCCCCGCAGAACGGCCCCTCGCGGTGTCGATCGACCGTACCTTCGAGCTCGTCCAGGTCAACGAAGCGCTCGAAGCCGTGCGCACCGGCCATTCGCAGGGCAAGACGCTCCTCTCCATCCACGCCGACTAGCCCCGCGGAAACGCTACCCGCACCGCCCTCTCACACGAAGGATCGAACCTATGAACACCGCCACCATCGAAGCGCGCAAGAGCGTGCGCACCTTCACCGACCAGCCGATCGCGCCCGAAACGATCGCCGAGCTGGAACGCTTCATCGCCAGCGACGCCAACCCCTTCGGGGTGCCCATCACCTTCCGCATCCTCGACCGGGAGAAATACGGGCTTTCGAGCCCCGTGATCCTGGGCGCCGAAACCTACATCGGCGCGAAGTGCAAGCGCTAGGAGCATGCCGAGCTCGCCTTCGGCTACTCGTTCGAGAAGCTCGTCCTGTTCGCCACGACGTTGGGGGTGGGGACGGTCTGGCTGGCCGGCGCACTCGCCGCCCCGCTTCAAATGGCAACCTTGCGCGATTCCGTCGTCACCGTGACAGCGAAATCTGAACTGTGGAGTTTTTTCGTATTTGCCCTATTGCGATTCTAGAATTACATGCGTCAGACGCACGTGATCAACGTTGCTCCCAAAACCGTCACGCCGCGCGCTCGCAGGCGCGCGAAACGGCGAGTGCGTCGGGCAGACATTCCTTGGCTCGACGCGTTTGGGGCAGCGCGCGAATCAGACAGACTGCTCGTCTGCGCTCACATCGCGCCGCGATGCGTGATGCAGCGCGCGGCATTCTCGTTTCCAGCGCGCGCGAACCTGCGCGCGTCGTCGATTCCCGCATCCGCAGGCGTCCGGCCGCTTTCGAGAAACGCCGCAAGAAAGCCCGCCCAGAACGCATCGCCCGCTCCGGTTGTGTCGACGACATCCACACCCGGCACGGCCTCGACCAGGCAACCTCCCTTCTCGCAGCGCACGTACGCGCCCTGCGCGCCGAGCGTCACCGCAACGAGCGGCACCCCCGCCGAAACGAGCTTGGCTGCCGCGCGCTTCGGGTCGGACGTGCCGCAGGCAAGTGCGCATTCCGCATCCGAGAGCTTCACGAGCTGCGCGAATTCCAGAACCGACGCGATCTGCGCACGCGCCTCCCCATCGCCATCCCACAGTTCGGCACGGTAGTTGGGATCGAACGAGACGAGGCATCCTGAGTCTCGGGCGATCGCGAGCGCCTCAAGCGTCGCCGTGCGCGCGGGCTCGTCGGTGAGCGACAGAGTGCCCACGTGGAGCACGCGACTGCGCGCGATGAGGCCGGCAACAGCCGGTGCCGCAACCTCCGACGGCGTGATCTGCGTGTCGGCCCCCGGCTTGCGCGCGAACGAGAAGCTGCGCTCGCCGTCGGGCGACACTTCCACGAACGACAGCGTCGTGGCACAGGCCGCATCGGCGATAAGACCGGTGCAGTCAACGTCCTCGCGCTCGAGCACGCCGCGCAGAAACCGCCCGTTGACGTCGGCGCCTACCTTACCGACGAAGGCAGCGCGCACGCCGAGCCGCGCAGCTCCCACAGCCACATTCGCCGGAGCTCCACCCGGGTTTCGTTCGAACAGCCGCCTCCCGTCGGAGGTTTCGCCCGCATCGGTGAAATCGACGAGCAGCTCGCCGAGCGCGGTGACGCCTATCTCCTCCGCGCCGCACGGCGAGTCTGCCAAAGCGTGGGCATGCGCAGATGCCCGTCTGCCTGCCTCGGCGCCTTTTGACAGAGCACCTGCTGTCCTAGCGCCTCGCACGAGCGCATCACGCAACCCCTGCGCATTCGCCTGTGTCTCCACGATTCCTCCTATTCCCATCTGCTCAGCAGCGTCGCAGTTCAAAGCGTTGGCAAGCGCATATGCGGCCATCGCGCCACAACGCACCTTAACGAGGCGTATCTGTTGCGCCATGATAGCGTTTTGCGCGTCACGCCGGCCAGGGAACGCCTTTTCCCGCCACGTCAAAACCTACGCTCCCGCTGTGGCGATCATTGAAAAGTAGAGGCCACTGGAGGACGACACCAACTCCGGTTTTCGCGCGCTTTTCGACTTGCGAGAATAGCTTTTGGCGGTCAAATGGTGCTCGCGAAGGTGGTCAGCTGGTGGTCACAAAAAGCCTGGCCCGCTTTCGCAGGTCAGGCTAGGTGTTTTGGTCGCGGGAGCCGGATTCGAACCTACGACCCTAATGGTTATGAGTCGTGTCGCATCACGCCTCGGTTATCTTTCGGCTAACGCGCGGCGGTCCTGCGGATGCCCTCAAGGCTCGAGGCCTCCTCGAGTACCACGATCAGGTCGGAAGCCTGGTAGAAGGCGCCGCGCTTCGCGTTGCCCATCTTCGCGAGGATGCCCCGCTCGCAGGAGACCTCGACCAGATTGCGGGCTGCCCGGTCGGTGATGCCGAGATGCGATGCCACGTAGGCGACGTCGACGACCGGCTGCTCGACGAGGAGCGCGGGAAGCCGGTGCGACGCGGAGCCCGCGCGGTCCGTGTTGGCAGCAGCCCAGTTGTCGAGGACCTCTTTCACGTCGGACGCGATGCGCGACCCGATGACCGCGGCGAGCTCGAGCGCGTCCGCGAGGCACTCGATTATCGGCTCGATTGCGCCTGCGTGATAAGCCTCAAGCGCGTCCATATACCTGTCGACGTCGTGCAGGAGCCCGGACGACACCGGCAGCATCGTGTGCAGGAGCACCTCGTCGCGGGCGAGCATGCGATGCAGCAGCGCGCGGCCCGTGCGCCCGTTGCCGTCCGTGAAGGGGTGGATGGTCTCGAACTGCGCGTGGAATACGGCGGCCTTCGCAATGGGCGGGATGTCCTCGCGCATGCCGAATGCCACGAGATCCTCCAGGCACGGCCTTACGCGGCTTGCATGCGGGGGCACGAACGTGGCCCCGTGAGGGCTGTAGGGGGAACCGCCTATCCAGACCTGCTCGTCGCGCAGGCCCTTCGCCTCTCGTGTCCCCTTCATGAGCACGTCATGGATGGCGCAGATCGACTCTATGTCGATCTCGCCGCTCTGCCCAAGCGCTTCTCGCATCGCGGCAACGTTGCCCGCGATGGGCAGCGCGTTGGCCGGCGCCTTGCCGCTGAGCTCGGCGAGTGCGACGTTGCGCACGCTCGAGGTGAGCCGTTCGATCTGCGAGCTCGACGAAGACTCGCTGCGGAGCAGGAGCGCGGGAAGGGAGTAGCCGCGTGCCTCCTGCGCGGTATCGAAGCGCGCGAGGGAGACCTCTACCTCGGCGAGGCGCTGCGCTAGCGGCGAGGGAATCTCCACGGGGAGCGAGGCGATGCTGGCGGGGACCGCCGCCTCGTATGTCGGCAGGATCTTGCGCCTTCGGCTCTTGGGGATGAGCGCCAGCTCGTCGGGGTCCCGTTCCCAAGCGCATGCCTCGTATGTGATGCCCGGCCACATCGCAGCTCCTCAACGTTCGGTGCGATTCCGTTTGCTCTTACGGAATTGAATTGTTATTAACTTCCGTTATTAGCGCAAGGAAGACAGTGACGACACGGCGAAGAGCCGGCAGCGGACGGTCGGCATCCGCGCATCCCGCGTCGCCAGGCCTCGTGGGCAGGTAGACGCCCGTCTCGTCGGTGAGGGGGGCGAACCCGTCGGGCGCCCCGTAGGCCATGTAGGGGTTGGGGATCTGCCCTCCTGCGTACCCCGCGGTTGCTTGCATCTGCATCGATATACCTCCTGTCGTCTGCGTTCGGACGCACCGCCATAGCCGAATGCGGCCGCGTCGCTTCAATGACAGGGTTTTACAGGCAACGGGGAATGGCGGTAAGCCGCGAAAAACGCGGATAGTCCGCTAGGATTCGCTATGTTCATCAACATCCAGGGCGTAGTCGGCCAGGTACTCCCCGTAGTGCCCCGTCCCCTGCAGGGCGTGGGCTGCCTTCGCGAGGAAGCCGGGCTCCTCGCCCTTCAGGCGGTTGATGAAGGACATCGGATTGCGCTCCCTCCCAAGCCCTCTCTGTTACTCGCTATTCCTTCTGAAGACGTCAATCGTTTTGCCGTCTTTGGTCTTCCAAGCAGACCAGCCGTTGCATGCCCCGCCAATGACGAAGGCAGCTGCGGCAGACGGCGAATCGAGCTCGACGTCGTCAAGCACAACACCGTTCTTGTCGGTACTGGCCTGACGCGCTTCACAGACGGCAGGGGAAAGACCACCGCCTTCCACTAGGCTGACACGCTGTCCCTTACGGATGATATAGCTGCCCTCATATACATCGACGGATGCCTTCAAAGGAGTGCTGCCGTCTTTCTTGGATTTGCGTTCCATGTAGTAGGTACCGTCGGGAACCATGGACGCTTCAATATGATCTCTGTACACGGCGGTGGCAGCTTTGAATGACTCTTCCTTGGAGACAGCTTCAGGGAATACCCGCCTGCCTTCAAGAGACGAGAGTAGTTTCACCACAAGATCGATATCCGCTGCGAAGAGTTCTGTATTGGGAACGCGAGACTTTGAGAAGACGTCATCGAGCATTCGCTCCTTCTCGTCGTAGTCCTCCACTTCGATGGCAAAGCGGCGTTTGAGGCCGGCCACATTGGCATAGCCGTTGTGCTCTAGGTTGTACATCCGCTTCTCAAGCTGCTCAGTCTGAGTCTTGCCGATCTTCACAAGACCCGGCACCACTGTTGTCATCACATAGATGATTCCTTTAGCCATGAAGCCCTGCGATAACACAGTCGCGTCAACGGTGATTCTAACAAGCGTTATTCTCGTGGAACAGGGTTCCCTCTAATCCAGATACCCCAGGTGATAGCCGCCGCTGCGGCCACCAACTGCAGGCGTGGTTATTCTTTTTCGTTGTGGACTCGCTCGCTTAGCAATTTCCCCTCGCTTGTCATGCCCTGAATAATGGAGCGCAGAGAGAGGTTCGTCTGGAAGAAGAGGGCTCCTGTGGCTTGCTACCCGTGCACTCTGTGCAACAGGTGCGGAAAACACGACGATTTGCAGATCATGGGAACGACGTGTCCTTCCTGTGGTGAGCGCTTCGAAATAGGCTCATCAACTTGCACACTGTGCGGTTTCGCACTCCCTCTTCTGCCCGGAAAACCGAGCCGCACGCAGCAGGAAGGCGCCTCCTGCCTGTGCGACAAGGGCGAACCCTCCGAGAACTGATCGAATGCGGGCGCGCATTGCAGCTGTGCCAAGCGCGCTCGGAATGAGAGGAGAGGGAGGAATGGCGGAAGTAGAGAACACTGGCCAAAACGCGACCCTTGGCATGAGCGGCAGCACCAAGATCATTCCAATGCAGCTCGATGAAACCGCAACGGAGCGAAAGAATACCTGGCAGGAAGGCGAGTTCACCGTCGTGCGAGGAAACGCCCGCACCGCCCCCGGCTGCCACGACAACTGCGGCATCCTTATGTACATCGACAAGGACGGCAAACTCGACCACGTTGAAGGCGATCCGGAAGACCCATACAACCAGGGTCGTCTGTGCCTGCGCTGCTTGACGCTGCCCGACTACATCTATCACGAGGACAGACAGATCTACCCCATGAAGCGCGACCGAGCCGATCGCGGCAAGGACAAATGGGAGCGCATCACCTGGGACGAGGCCTACGAGATTATCGAGCACGAGCTCAAGAAGGTCCAGGAAACCTACGGGCCTCAGGCGATCCAGGTTTTCTGCGGAACGGGTCGCGACATCGTCGGGTACCATCCCATGCTCGCGAACATTCTCGACACGCCCAACCAGGGCATGGGCTTTCTTTCCGGGCAAGGGTGCTACGTGCCGCGCATGTTCTGCACCACCATGAAAATGGGCAATCTCTATACGGGAGATTATTCTCAGAACTGGATTGATCGCTACGATAATCCGAACTGGGTTCGCCCCGATTACGTTCTCGTGTGGGGAAATAATCCCGTTGTAGCCAATTCCGATGGTACGCTTGGCCATTGGATCGTCGAATGCATGAAGCGCGGGACCAAGCTTATCACCATAGACCCGAAGCTTACCTGGTGTGCTGCCCATTCGGAGTATTGGCTGCAGGTTCGCCCCGGTACCGACAGCGCCCTTGCGTTGGCGCTCGGTCATGTGATTGTGAAGGAAGATATCTACGACCACGAGTTCGTTGATTTGTGGACGTATGGTTTTGAACAGTATGCCGAGAACGTCAAGGAGTGGACGCCTGAGCGCGTTGCGGGAATCTGCGAGATCGATGAGGATCTCATATGGGCAACGGGCCGAGCTATCGGCAACGCAGAGGGCTGGGCTCTTCAGTGGGGCGTTGCGCTCGACCACACGGCCGAGGGCTTCTACTCGGGTGCATCGTGCTACGACCTCGTCGCTCTTACCGGTCAGTTCGACAAGCCTGGGGGAATGGTTTGCGGCATGCCGGCATTTGGATTGCCCGTAACTTGGATCGGCAGCGACACCGATTGGATTCCCACGAAGCGCGACGACTACGAGCATCTCCATGGCGACTACCCGGCGCTCAAAATGATTGGAATGCCAAGTCCCGATGCGACGCTCGAAGCGTTGAATGGGAATTACGATTACCCTGTGAAGGCTTGCATCTTGCAAACCAATAATTGCCTGTCGAACATGGGCGCTCAGCCGAAGCGCATCGCCGAAGGCCTCATGAACGACGATTTCAACTTGGTGGTCGACCTTTGGATGACTCCGACGGCCATGGCATGCGCCGACGTGTTCCTGCCCGTCACCACCTTCCCCGAGCGTTATGGCCTCACGGGGCATCAGCCCTACCGCACCGGCCTAATCAACAAGGCCATCGATCGCGTGGGCGAGTGCCGAAGCGACCCGCAGATCGTCACCGAAATCGGGCGCATCTTCAAGGGAGAGGACGTGTTCCCCTGGGGCGAGGGCGACGAATGGGACGAGGAGAGCTTCTACAGTTACCTCCTCCGCAACACCGGGTTCACCTGGAACGACCTCAAGACTCGAACCTGGGCTTACCCCGAGATGAAGTACTACCGCTACAAGACCGGCGAAATCCGCGATGACGGGCAGCCCGGGTTTAACACCCCCACGGGCCGCTACGAGTTCTACAGCCTCATTCTCCACCAGATGGGCATGAGACCGCTTGCATTCTACGAAGAGCCGCCGGAAAGCCCCATCAGCAGGCCAGACCTAGCCGAAGAGTACCCGCTCGTACTCACCACGGGCGCCAGGCAGTGGGGGTACTTCCACTCGGAGGGACGCCAAATCCCGCATCTGCGCGCCATCCACCCCGAGCCGGAGGTGACCATCAACCCCGTCGACGCTGAGAGGTGCGGCGTTGAAGACGGCGACTGGGTGAAGATCGAGAACCAGTACGGATCATGCATCCAGAAGGCGAAGGTCGATATCCGCCTGAAGCAGGGTGTCGTCTCGGCTGACCACGGCTGGTGGTTCCCCGAGAGGGGCCGCGAAGAGGACTTCTTCGGCACCTTCGAGTCGAACATCAACAACTGCATTCCCATGCGTCCGGGTTCGACGGGTCTCGGCAACTCGTATAAGTCCGTGCTCTGCAAGATTACGAAGATTAACAGGTAGGGAGGGAGCATGAGGAACGCAATTCTCATCGACTACCAGTACTGCACGGGATGCCACACCTGCGAGGTGGCATGTCAGAAGCACCTAGGTCTCAAGCCCGGTAAGTACGGCATCAAGCTTACGCAGATCGGCCCCGACCAGATCGAGGAGCGCAAATGGCAGTACGAGTTTGTGCCCGTGCCGACCGACCGCTGCGACCGCTGCGCAAGTCGCGTTGGGGCCGGCAAGCAGCCGATGTGCGTGCAGCACTGCCAAGCGGGCTGTATGGAGTTCGGTCCTGCTGCTGAGCTTGTCGCCAAGATGGGTGAGGCAGGCAAGTACGCCTTGTTCGTGTAGCGAATCAGCTGGCTGGGGACGCTTCCTCCAGCCAGTCTTGTGCAAATGCAAGAGTGCCTCTTCCGAGAAGGGCATCTCGTAGACGTCAAGCGGCGCGCAGCCGCCGAAAGGGAAAACCATGTCGAACGCAATCGAAAAGCCCACGGGCATCAAGGCCTGGGGCGTTGCAGATACCCAGCTCACTATGACCCAGAGATGGATTTCGCTCATCTCCATGATGATCACCGGCATCGCCGTGGTCTACATCGTGATGAAGTGGAACCCGATCCTTGCCATCATCGGCGCCGAGTACGGGATGGACATGTCCTCCATCGGCAACATCTCCGGCCTCGCCCTGTTCATGGGCTGCATTGTATGCTTCCCAGCTGTATGGATCATGCGCAACATCGGCGTTAAGTTCACGCTCGCTCTCGCCATGGCCATCACGCTGGTCGGTTCCATCATGAGCCTGTACGTCGATTCGGCCAACCTGTTCCTCGTGGCCCGCGTCATCGAGGGTACGGGCATGGGCATGCTCGCGGCGGCCGGTCCCAACATCGTGCCCCGCCTCTTCCCGCTGCAGAAGATGGGCCTTGCCATGGGCGTTTGGTCCCAGTGGACGGTAACCGGCCTGCTCGTGGCCATCTTCGCCGGCTCCCGCCTCTTCGCAGCTACGGCCAACACTGCAACCGTCACCTACCTGGGCATCGGCCTCATCGTGGCGGCCCTCGTCGTTCACTGTCTTGCCTTCAGGCTGTGCGCTGTCGACGAGAACGTGCTCAACGCTCAGGCTGCGAAGGAGCAGCAGGGCAGCGCCATCAGCCGCAACTACGTCAGAGCCGGCATCGTCTGCTCCTTCTGCTTCTTCGGTTACTGTTGGATCTACGGCCTGTGCCAGGGCTTCTATCCCACCTTCCTGCAGTCCCTCGGTATGGGTGTTGTTGAGTCCAACAACCCGGCTACTATCGCCCAGATCATCGTCGTCCTCGTCGGCGTTGCTCTCGGCGCCGTCCTTGAGAAGACCCCCATCCGCAAGATCTGCTCTGCGGGCGGCCTGATCCTGTTCGGCGGTATGGTCATCCTGGCCTTCAACGACTACGGCAACCCCCAAATCAACGCATGGCTCTATACCTTCGGCATCGGCCTTCTGGCCGGCGTAGTACCCGTTGCCATCCGCATGTACATCCCGTTCCTCGTCACTGAGCCGAAGAAGATGGACTACGTCCTGGGAATCATGGCCTTCGTGACCAACCTCACCTTCTTCGGAAACGGCCTGTTCGGCATGCTCATCGCAAAGGTCGGCTTCTTCAACGCCGCCCTGATGTTTCTCGGCATCCCCCTGGCCATCTGCACCGTACTCATCATCCTGTTCGTAAAGAGCGACCGCAAGATTCTCCAGGAAGAGGCGGCAGGCCAGTTTGGAGCTTAGCTGCTCGCCGTGCGCGCCTCCGCAGGAGGCAGCGGCTTGAGGATTATGATGGCGGAGGCCTCCCTGTGGGGCCTCCGCCTTGTTGAGAGGGGGAGGAATGCCCAATAAAGGTCCCATTGGCTATGCTCGGATAACAAGCCTCATGATGAACGTGTTCATCGGCATTGTTTTGGGAATCGTGCTCTTGGTTCTTACGTCCGATGTTTCTGCGATGCCGCTTTGTGATATCACGCGATCGTTTTCCCAATCCCTGGTGATGAGCATGCTCGTGGGCTACGCCGTCGGCGACTTTCTTCCGAGCATGCAACTTGCGCAGCTGGCAGCGCGCAAGATAAGGGCGAGAGGCTTGCTGCGCCATGTGACAATCAGCACCGTGCTCGGCTTGGTGAACATCACCGCAATCTTGAGCATATGCATGTTCATCGTACTCGTGAAAGACGCTGGAATCGCGGGCGTCGCGATGGCAGTCGTGTCGCTCTGGCCCTGCGCGGCGAGCTCCGGCATCGTGGCGATCGTCCTGTTTCTGCCCCTTTCCCAGCGCATCGCCGCGAAGGTGAGCGGCTTTACGCCTGAAGAGGAGGCCTAACAGTTTCGAAAGCTTCCGCGAGGACCTTCGCGAAGGAGAGGATGGCCTTCGACTCCCTCTCCTTTTTCCAAGCTAAGCCGATCTGCGAGCGCAAGTTCGGGCAGTCCCTCAGCGGAATGTAGGCGAAGCGGGGACCGAACTTGCACTCGAAGTGCTTGAAGCCTAGCTGCACGTAATCGCCCGTGGCCATGACGAGCGGGATGCTCTCGAGGTCGTGCAACACGCGATGGAACCGCACCTTGCCCCGGATAGGGTCGAGGATCTGGACGATCCTTTCGTGGTCTCTCCTCATGAACTGAGGCGCAGGACAGATGAAGGTCTCGCCCGCCAGATCGTCGACGCAAACGGACTCCCTGGAGGCAAGGGGGTGATTCCTCTTCGTCACCAGAACAATCTCGTCTGAGAACAGGGGTCTCCAACCATACTGCTCCGAGAGGACAGCGGCGTTGTTGTTGAACGAGGTGGTAAGTCCCATGTCGATTCGGCCGGTGTCGATAGACTCGATGATCTCATCGAACTCAAGGCTCACGAGGTTGAGGGTAACGTCCGGCCGTGATTCCGAGAAGGCAGCAACAGCTCGGGGAAGGAAGCTTCCGCTCGGGCCCGCGAGGTAGCCCAGAGTCAGCGCCTCCCGAGTACCTGAATTTGCCTCCGACACCCTTCTTTCAGCAGCATCGCATCTTTCGACGATGCTTGCCGCATCCCTGATGAAGGTCTCGCCCTCCTTTGTAATCGCAACCCCGTGCTGATCTCGAGCGAAGATTGTGATGCCGATGTTCTCCTCCAGGGCGGAGATGTGCTTACTCAAAACGGGCTGGGTTATGAAGAACTCCCGCGCCGTCTGCGTGAAATTGAGGGTTTGGGAGAGCCTGATGCACTCTCGCAAGTGCTGGATTCTCATGTCGGCCGCCCTTCGTAGATCCTAATCATCAGCGGCACTCGGCCGCGTCTTCGGATGCTGATGAGACGCGTTCCGCCTGTTTGCGAAGCTCGGCGACGAGAGTCGTCAGGGAAGCATAGCTGCGATCTCTCCGCCACATCGCCCCTATGTTCATGGATGCGACGGCTTCTGCGATCGGTATGTAGCAGAACCCCTCGTCGAGGAGGTTCTTGAAATGCCCGAGTGAGAGTGCCACGTAGTTCCCCGTTTGCATGAGGATAAGTGTAGCGTCGACGTCGTAGGCGTTGGAGTGAACCGTGGCATGTTCTCGCACTGGTTCGAGGATCCTCTGCGCACGCGGGTCGTTGGCCATGAACGAAGGGGCCGAAAGGAGCAGGGACTCTCCTTCGAGCTCGGAGATGCTGACGGATTCGAGGCCTGAGAGCCGATGGCCCTCGGGTACGAGGAGCGCAAAGCTGTCGGGGTAGAGGCTTGACCAGGCGAACTTCTCGGGGTCGGGCGGCTCCTCGTTGAAGGAGGTGGTGATACCCAAGTCTATCCTATCCGCTTCGAGGGCCTCGAGGATCTCGTCAATCTCAAGCGAGATGAATCTGAGAGCCACGTCTGGGTGGCTTCGCATGAAGGCCTCTACGGCGGGGAGCAGTATGAGCTTGCTCGCTCCTGCCAGGTAGCCAATGGTGAGGGTTTCATCCTTGCGAGTCCTCGACTGCTGCACCCTGTCCATAGCCTCATCGAATTCCGCGACGATGCCCTTCGCCTCCTCTGCGAAGACCTCGCCTGCTTTGGTGAGGCTGAGGCCCTGCTGGCTGCGAACTATCAGCTGGGCTCCCAGGGCCTGTTCCAGGTTGGCTACATGCTTGCTTAGCACGGGCTGAGTAACGGAGAACTCGCTTGCGGTTTGCGTGAAGCTCAGCGTTTGCGCAAGGCGAACGAACTCTCTCATGTGCTGGACGCGCAAGAACCCTCCCTTGAACCACCCTCGAAATCCCAAGCACTATTGTAGCCCCCATTTTTTCTTGTGTTCAAGTAAGGGCTGCCAAGGGGTTTGAGGAGAGGGAAGCGTTCCCGGTCTGGTGATTCCTTTGGGGAATAGCATAGTCAGAAGCAGCAACGCCACGCAAGAGGACAGGTTCATACAATCGCTCCAGAAGGGCAACGAACGTTGCCGAGTATCTGAGAGTGAGGAAATCCATATGGCAAACAGTGGATACCGCGAGCTCGATCACTCGAAGCCGTGGCAGTACGAGGAGGACGGTCTCACCGTCACTCGAAGCAAGGCGTGGACCGCTCCGGGCTGTCATATCGGCTGCGACATCAAGCTCTACACGAACAAGGACGGCGAGCTCGTCAAGATCGAAGGCGACGAGGAGAGCCCCTATAACCAGGGCCGCCTGTGCGCTCGCTGCCTTGACATCAAAGAAGTGGTTTACAGCGACAAGCGTGTCCTCCACCCCATGATCCGCAAGCGCGAAGACCGTGGCAAGGACAAGTGGTGCGAAGTGTCCTGGGACGAGGCGCTCGACTACGTTTATGACAACATGATGGCCATCAAGGAAAAGTACGGCGCGGAGACCTTCTTCTTCACTCACGGCACTGGCCGCGACGTCATGCAGTATGCGGATCGCCTTATGTACGCTTACGGCTCGCCCAACATGACGGGTCTGTTCTCAGGCCTTTCCTGCTACGTGCCGCGCATCGCCGGCATGTCCTGCACCGCTGGTTCCCTCTACATCGCTGACTGCTCGCAGGCATGGTTCGACCGTTACGACAACCCCGATTACAAGGTGCCCGAGGTCATGGCTGTGTGGGGAAACAACCCCATCATCGCCAACGCCGACGGCTTCTTCGGCCATTGGGTAGTCGACCTGATGAAGCGCGGCATGAAGCTTATCGTAATCGATCCGCGTGTCACGTGGCTTTCCGCCCGCGCAGAGCTTCATCTGCGTGTCCGCCCGGGCACCGACGCAGCCTTGGCACTCGCCATGATCAACGTGATCATCTCCGAGGACCTCTACGATCACGAGTTCGTGGAGAAGTGGACCTACGGCTTCGAGCAGCTCGCCGAACGTGCGGCTGACTTCCCGCCTAGCAAGGTCGCCGAAATCTGCTGGGTCCCCGAGGAGAAGATCGTCGCCGCAGCCCGCATGATCGCAAACGCACGTCCGGCCACCCTTCAGTGGGGCGTGGCTATAGACCAGACACGCGAGGCCATGGGTACAGGCCAGGCGGTTACCGCCATCTTCGAGATCACCGGAAACATCGAGGTTCCGGGTGGGCTGATTGCCAACACACAGATTCTCGACGTCATGGGCGGCCAGTGGGGACGAGAGTTCCTCCCCGAGGGCATGGACGACAAGCGCATCGTAGGCAACCACCCGCTCATGAAGACGGCTATGACGTCCTGCTCCGACGACGAGGTGGTCAGGTGTCTCGAAACTGACGAGCCTTACAAGCTGCGTGGTGCGTGGCTGCAGGCCCACAATCCGCTGGCATGCATGTCCGCCGATCCGAAGCGCGTATACGAGGGAATGAAGAAACTCGAGTTCATCGTCGTGGTCGATCTCTTCATGACGCCGACTGCCATGGGCCTAGCCGACGTGTTTCTCCCCGTTTGCACCTTCCCCGAGCGCGACGGCCTCTCCCTCATCTGTGGCATTCAGCAGGCGGGCGCGATGAACCAAGTGCTCGACCCGGGCGACACGAAGTCCGACATGGAGATCAATCTTCTGCTCGGCAGGCGCTTTAACCCCGAGTGTTGGCCGTGGGAGAGTGTTCAGGACATGTTCACCGAGGTACTCGCCGACTCCGGCTACACCTATGAGGAGCTTCGCCCGGTCTCTCCCGTCTACGTGCCGTTCGAGTACCACCGTCACGAGAAGGGCCTCTTGCGCCCCGACGGACAGGTCGGATTCAACACCCCGACTGGCCGCATCGAGCTGTGGTGCTCCATCTACAGCACCTTCAGCCTCGATCCACTGCCCTACTTCAAAGAGCCCGAGCCCGGTCCCGGCTCGACGCCCGAGATGCTCGAGGAGTTCCCGCTCGTGCTCACTACTGGCGCCCGCCGCTGGAGCTCGTTCCATTCCGAGCACAGGCAGATCCCGCGTTTGCGCGCCATGCATCCCGAACCAGTGCTCGACATCAACCCCGCAGACGCTCGCAAGTACGGCGTGAGGCAGGACGATTGGATTTGGGTGGAGAACTTCATGGGCAGATCGAAGTGCATGGTGAACGAAACTTACGAGATGCCCGAGGGCATCGTCTCGGCAGACCACGCCTGGTGGCACCCCGAGGGTGACCCCGAGAAGCTCTACGACGTGTTCGACCTGGCCATCAACAACCTGGTCCCGTTTAAGCCGGGTCCGAGTGGATTTGGCGCCAACTACAAGTCGTCTCTCGTGAAGGTCTACCGCGTGAAGGGAGGTGAGTAAACATGGCTGATACCGCATACGGCCTGCTCATTGACTACGACTGGTGCACGGGCTGCCATTCCTGCGAGATGGCATGCTCGGTCGAGCACGCCATCCCCATCGGTCAGTTCGGCATCCGCGTCGAGCAGTACGGCCCGTGGGAGACGGCGCCTGACAAGTGGCTCTTCACCTTCGTTCCCGTGCCCACCGATCTGTGCGATCTGTGCACAGAGCGCACCGCGAAGGGGAAGCTTCCCACCTGCGTGCACCACTGCCAGGCAAAGTGCATGAGCTACGGGCCGGTTGAGGAGCTTGCCAAGAAGCTTGCCGATCATCCGAAGCAGGCCCTGTACGTACTCTAGGCAAAGCTGACAACGAACTCGAGGGCGGGCGAAGATCATCGTTCTCCCTCGAGCAGAAAGTCATAAGGAGGGGTTATGGGTTCAGGAGCAAAAAGCAACATGGGACGTGCATGGCCTGTTGCCATCATGGTCGTCCTCGTAGGCGTCTGCATGCCATTCAACATGGGTAAGGCCATGTTTCTCGGCCCGGTCATCATGGAGGTTTACGGCATCGGCGAGGCAATGCTCGGCCTTATGATCTCCGTCTTTTACTTGCTCGGAGCTGTCGTGGCTTTTCCCGCTGCAGCCTTCATCAAGAAAATCGGCCCGAAGAACACGATCCTCATCGCCATGGGGTGCTCTCTCGTTGGTAACTTCGTTGGCGCCCTGATGCCAGGAAGCATCCCAGCGTTCATTACCGCGCGCATCATCGAGGGCGGCGGCTTCGGCCTGATGGGCGTTGCCGGTGTTCCCACCATTTCTCCGTGGTTCCCGAAGGAAAAACGAGGCATGCCCTGCGGCCTGTGGGCAGCCTGGGTCGCCATCGCGCTTGCTGTTGCGCCCATCCTGTTCACCGCTATCTTCAACGCTACGAGCAACCTCATGAGCGTGTGGTACTTCTGCATCGCGTTCAACATCGTTGTGTTGGTTCTGTTCCTCGCCATCTACCGTGAGCCCTCCCATCCCTACATCGATGAGGACGAGAAGGCGGGGGATACGAAGATGGATTACAAGGCCGTCTTCACGAACAAGGCCGTCATCGCGTTGGCTGTCACCTTCTTCTTCGGCGAGGGCGCGTTCATGGGCATTCAAGGCTTCTTCAACGCCTACGTGGCAACCGAGGTCAACATGCCGTTGATGGTGGGATCAATCCTGCTGTCCATCATGAGCTTCGCCGGCGCGTTCTGGGGCCCCATCGCCGGCAAGATCTCCGACAAGATCGGCTCCCGCTTCAAGGTCCTGGTTCTTTGCCAGTTCGCCATGCTTGCCTACTCTGCGATAGTCTTTAGCGTTCACTCCCTCGGCGGCTTCGTGGTGGTCGTCATCCTAAACGTCCTCACCACTGGCATCACCGCAATGCTTTGGACTGCGACGACCGAGGTTGTTCCCTCCAAGCTCATCCCCGGCGCCACCGCCGCCCTGGCTTTCGCTCAGAACGTGGGCATGTTTATCGGTTCCATGGGCATGGGTTCCGTCATTCAGGCCGTTGGCTACCAGATGGCCTCTTGGATCTTCCCCGTTCCATGCTGGATTCTCTCCATCGCGGTCACCTGGATCGTCTTGCGCAAGAAGCTTCGCTGATTCGTCCAGATGCCAGGTTGGATCATGTCCGGCCGGCGGGCGTGACCTTGGGAGCAATCCGATAAACACCGGGAGCTCAAGGCCGCTTTCGCCCTGTTGCGAAGGCGGCTTTCTATCGATATACTGGCATGGTATCTGCAGTGTGGTTCGACAGTAGGCAGCCTTGTAGGCTAGGGTTCAAGTGGGAGTCTATGGATCTGTCCATCCTTCGAGAGTTTCACCTGCTTTCCCAAAACCTCAGTTATTCCGCCACGGCGAAGCGGTTGTTCATATCGCAGTCGGTTTTGAGCAAGCACATTCAAAGCCTCGAGCGAGAGCTGGACACGCGCCTTTTTGTGCGTGACAGCCATTCGGTGAGGCTTTCCGCCACCGGCAGACTCTTCGCGAAGAAGGTGGAAGCTGTGCTCGAATGCTACGACGATGCCTGCCGCGCCGTGACGGAGCTCGAGGATGAGATCGGTTCCTCTTTAAGCATCGGGTTCACGCCCGACACAACACGCCACTTCTTCACGGACGCGTGCGAGAGGTTCAGGGCTCTCTCGCCCCACGTCAAGCTCGCCATCTTCCCTATGGAGGCGGAGGCGGTTGTCGATGCCTTGCGCGCGGGCAAGATTGACCTAGGCATCACGCTATTTCTCATGGACGCGGTGCCCGAGAACATGAACTTCCGAATTTTAGAGCGCGAGCAGTTCGGTGTCTTGGCGAACGCCAAGCATCGACTTGCTAATAGAAACAGCTTCTCGTTGGCTGACCTCGAGGGAGAGCGCGTGCTCGTCCCGAGCCCGACCGCCTATCCCACCATGGCCCGCGAAACCAGCACGCGGCTTTCCCAGGCCGCCCCGGGCGTTACCTTGGTTGAGGAGATGACGGGGCTTGGCTCCATGGGCCCTCTCCTGGAAATGAACGATATCGTGGCTCTAACCTACGGATGCGCTGCGCGCTTTTTCGCAGACGACTTCTCCTTTTCCCCCATCGAGGACATCGACATCAAGGCCGTCACCGGGGTTCTTTGGAAAGTGTCACGCGAGAACAGAAACATAGAGGCCTTCATCGACTGTTTGGCTGAGTCTGTCGGATGAGCACAATCTCGCCTTCGGCAGTGCCACCACCCTTCACCTTCACGTCAGGGTTCTTCCATGTGATGAGGTAACCGGTGGGATATCCCCTGTACAGAGAGTCAACCAGATCGCGAACTTGTGTCTTCGACCACGCGAAAGGACGTTGAATCTCCGGGATGGCGATAGCGCTAGCATCAATAATCCCAAGATTGCCTGGGCAGAGTAAGTAGTGACGCCGTAGCAGTTCTTCACACGTGCCCCCACCGGACCATGTCTTCAACAATGCTAATGCAGTGAAGTGCTCTCGTCACCTGAACCAACGCAAGCTCATCACCTACTCCCCCTCCGTCAGCTCCACATAGAGCTTGATCCCTCCACAAGGCCCTCGTGTGCCTCAAGTCGTTCTTCGGCAAGGGCTGACAGAGGGTCTGCTGCAGGTGCCAGCTTAGACAATTGAGCGAGTGGTCATAACGAGTGTGCGGTTGTCGTTTGTTTCATAGTTGCAGGCCATGAAACAGAAGACTTGCTCGGGGGTCTTGTACACGTCGTTGCCGACGATCTCGGAGCCCTTGAGCAGTTTGCGCCAATACGTGTGGAAGTCGTCGCCATCAGCGAACTTGAGACGGAGCTGCTCTACGTCAGCATCCACTACGTTGGCTGCCACCACGGTGAGCGGCATACTCTCCTGGGGTGTCAGCAGATAGATCGTGCGGTGCTTGTTGAAAAAGGACTCGTTGGAGTACTTGGCCAGCGGGGAGAACATGCCGTCGTTGATCAGGTGGTGGCCGTAGATGGCGGAGAGCTTAGAGCCCCAGTCGCGCTCGCACGCCGCATCCAGGTACGGGACGCCGGCCACGCTCTCGCTGCCGTCGATATCGCGATGGAGGTAGTAGTCGGGGTCGTCCTTCGGTGCCGCCACGATGGGGTAGTCGATGCCCGTACCCGGAACCACGATCCAGCCGCAGATGTCGGGGTTCTGCCGCTGCAGCTTATCCCAGTCGATCACCGGGAAGTCCTCCCCTTCTGTGCTTTCGGTGACAGCTGCGCGGAGCTCGTCCATGCTGTGCTCCGCTTGGAAGTACGGGGCCAGCATCCGGCCAATCACAGCCAGGCACGCCAGCAGCACGATGCCGCGCACAGATACGGTCAGCGACTGCCGTAGGCTGGTGTTTCTCTTCTTGCTCATCCACATGCTCCGTTTCTGCGCGGCCCTCAGACGCAAAGAGGCGCCTGATTTCCGCACAATGCGGCCCTTAGGCACCTCGTCTCTCATCGCTCTCTTGAATCATGGTCCTTGGACTTGGCGGATCTGCTGTCCTCAAGCTCCCTGAGCTTCTCGGCAGCTTTCTCCCTGGCCTCCTTCATGAGGTCCTCCAGGGGCCTGTCCTTCTCAGGAGCTTCGATTGTGGCCAGCTTGCCCCTGTTCTGGGAAGTACACTCCCTGACGCCCTCCAGGTCCGGTACAGTCACCCGTCCCCAGGAGACCTCCGGCATGGCTAGGTCGTTGTCGTAGAAGCCGATGTTATACTCACCCTGGCCCATATCGTTGTTGGTGACCAGCGCCTCCATAAGGCCCGGGTCGTCCTCACCGTTGCCCTGACGCAGCTCTGGGGCGGCCTCGGTCCCGCAGGCGCTCATCATGCCGCCGGTTTGCTCCAAAGCGGCCTCGATGCCTGCGTTCTCCGTAACGACCGTAAACCAGCTTTCATCTCTCTTCCTTTCAGAGAACTTGCAGGGCAGAGAACATGCGGCGTTACGTAACAACCCTACGCTCCTTGGAGGGCTTCATGCGTGAAAAGGTCGGCGTAACGAAGATGGGGGTCGCACCCTACCATCCGGTCGCGGCTATGCCGCGAGCGACGCCCGCCTGCTCCTGACTCTCGCCATCGCGTCTGCGCCGCGCTCGCTCCAGCCGCACGGCACGGAGTCCATGCGAGCGCCGTAGACGTGCTGCTGCTCGGCCTCCATCGTGCCCAGGCTCACCGCGCCACTATATTCTCTTCCATGTCTGTCCTCCCACGTCCCATTCATCTGAGGCTTCGCCGATGACGGTAATGCGTGTCCGTGCTTCCATGGGGGAGTCGACACGCATTCGGCTCGCATGGGACCGAATCGGGCACGCTGCAGCGAAGGGGCTGACATGACGCCTGTGGAAAACCAGGGCATTGAGATGCTGCTTCGGGACGTTCGGGAATTCATTTATTCAGAAGGAGTTCAATACGGTTGCTCCATGGCGCAAGCAATCGCGTCGAAGGTTGCGCTGGAGCGCGAAGATGGTTGCCCCGTGCCGTTACCACTTTTGCGCCACGGAGCAAGCTAAAACCCTTGGTTGCGCTGGAGCGCACATGGGAAGACGTTTTTCCGCGATTTTCCGCTCGACCCCGAAATTTTTTGTCGGTAGAATGTCGGTTGGATTGTCGGTCGGATGTCGGTCAACAAAAAAGCCTGACCGTTTATGCAGGTCAGGTTAGGTGTCTTGGTCGCGGGGTCTGGATTCGAACCAACGACCTTTCGGGTTATGAGGCCGCTCGTTAGTCATCAACCAGTATCAACGGTTACTTATTTTCCCTGAAAAACGCCGATTTTCGTGCAACCAGCATCAAGCCGTATCAACCAGTATCATGCAGATTTGCCCATGATTTGCCCATAGAGGCGCTTTCGGAGGCATCACTGACAGCGTCCGAAGACATGAAAAGAGGTCGGCAGTGCATTATTCCATCGGCTGTTGCTGACGCAACCCTCCGAGACCCGCTCGGATGAATGCATCTATCGAAACGCGCGTTTTCTCCCAGGCGACATCGTCGTTGCAGCTCATTGCAGCGGTGTAGCATCCTGTCATCTGGAAAAGGAGCAGAGCTGAAGCTTGGTCGGCGCCTATGCCGGTCGCGCAGTAGATGTTCTGCTCAGCCCAAGGTCCCAGAACATCGCCGAGAACGTTTTTCAATTCCGAAAGATAATGCGGATCCTTCACCAGCGCCTCGTATGGCCCCGCATCGCGCAGTGCCATGCAGTAGGGTCGCTTCGGCATGCCCGTCTCTTCAGCATCTGCACCGCAGCGCAACTGAACGTCCAGGTCGCGAAGCGTATTGTGAAACTCCCTTGCAAGTGCTTCGAATACTTCCTGCAGATTTGCGAAATGGGCGTAGAACGTCGAGCGGCTGACACCCGCTGCCGTGGCGACTTCAGTGACGCTCAGACAATCGAACGGCTTCTTCTTCAGCAAATCCAGCATCGCCTGCCGAATCGCCTGCTCGGTCCGTTCGTTTCGGATATCCGACATACAAGCTCCTATGGCTTTCCGCAACCCTGCCCGTTTAGGATACTGCGGGTTTTATTTCCGTACACAGCGTACGAAAACGTTCGGAAACATACCAGCAATTGTTCGAGAATTCACTCGATATCACATCGATTGGAGAATCATGGTTTTCTGCATCACGCTCGAGCGCATGCTCATCTTCTTCGCAATCTTTCTGCTGGGTCTTTTCCTGGCGAAGAAATCGGTTATCCGCAAGGAGTACCTCGGCGATTACGCGACGCTCGTGACCAAGGTGTTCCTACCCGTTACGGTGTTCACCATGATGGCGTCGTCGACCACAGCGCAGATGATCATCGACAATCTGATGCTCATACCCCTATCCGCTGCGTTTTACGCGGCAATCACAGCCGTGCTGTCCCTGCTGGCGAAGCTGCTGCGCGTACCGCAGGACAAAGACCGCGTCTTCATGTTCAGCTTCATGTTCGGGAACACCTTCTTCGTGGCGATTCCGCTGTTCACAGCGCTGTTCCCCGAAACCGGAGCCATGTACATCATGGTGTTTTCTATCGTCGACCAGCTTGTGTTCTGGTCGTTTGGCGTGTGGCTGTCCACAGCGCGCGACCGACTGGGTGGCAGGAAGTTCAGTCTTGCATTCGTCAAGCAGGTGGTGCTCTCGCCCAATATCATCGCCATGCTCTTAAGCTTCGTCTTTATTTTCATCGGCATCAAACTACCGGGCCCCGTGCTGACGGCGCTCAACATGGTATCGGCACCCACAAGCGCACTAGGCATGATTTACCTGGGCGCGCTGGCGGGATTCTCCAACTCGTTGAGCGTACTCAAGCGACCCGAGCTCTACGTAGGCATCGTGGTGAAGATGATCTTGCTACCCGTTTTGGCAGGAAAGCTCTTGCTGCTAACGGCATTGCCAACCGAGCTCGTAACGGCGTTCGTATTAATCATGGCCTTGCCGGTAATGACTGTCGTTCCCATGGTCGCAACGCAAAACGGCAACGAGGGCGAATATGCTTCGGGCATCCTTGAGGTGACGCTTGTGGCAAGCGTGTTCACGATGCCGCTCGTAGCGTTCCTTGTGCTCTAGTTTTGCATGTATCGCCGGCAGCGCCCGCAAACATGAAAGGAGGTCGGCTGAAAACAGGAGCCGATCGTCGCCTTGATGTCGGCGGAGCCACTCTTCAAGAGGCCCCTCATTGCTTCGCCGATTCTTCTATTCCTAAGTTTTGGAATTCTTTCATTTTTTAGGAATGGATGTCATAGGCGCCACAATCCCGACCCCCGACCCCAATCATTTGCGTCTATAGTCCTCAAGCTCCTCTAATTTATCGCTTTCGTGCGAATCGGGGCAAAAACATTTTCCGGTTTCGGTGATATGAGAGCAACATTTCCTGTTTTCGTGCGATGATAGGCTCAAACATTCAATGTTTTCGGCTCAGGAGGATGCAGATGGCCGGTTTCTTCAAACGCAAGGCATACGACAGGCTCGCCGAGTGGAAGAGGGTCTCAAACGGCAGGACGGCGATTCTGATCGAAGGGGCGCGGCGTGTTGGGAAAAGCACGGTGGCGGAGCGCTTCGCGCAGGAGAACTACGCTGACTACCTGCCGATAGACTTCTCGCTGGAAGGCGACGACATACGTGAGAACTTCGCCAACATCGGCAACCCCGACGCATTCTTCCGCAACCTCTTCCTCCTGAAGGGCAAGAGCCTGCCCAAGGGCGACGCCGTGATTATTTTCGACGAGGTCCAGCTGTTCCCTCCCGCCCGTCAGGCTATAAAAGCCCTTGTCAAGGACGGACGCTACCACTACATCGAGACGGGGTCGCTCATCTCGATAAGGAAGAACGTGAAGGACATCCTCATCCCCTCCGAGGAGGAGCGCGTGAAGATGCATCCGATGGATTTCGAGGAGTTCTGCTGGGCCTTGGGCGACGACGTCACCGCACCGGCCATCCGCGAGGCGTTCGAATCCCGCCAGCCCTTGCCCGACGCTGCCCACCGCCGCGTCATGCGCGACTTCCGCACCTACATGGCCGTCGGCGGGATGCCGCAGGCGGTGGAGAGGCTCGCGGCGGGCGACGATTTCGCTGCCATCGACCATGCCAAACGGGCGATACTCGACCTGTACGAGGAGGACCTGGGAAAGCACGACGACGAGATGTCCGACCGCGCGGCCGAGGTCTTCAAGTCGATTCCGAGCCAGCTGTCGCACCATAACTCGCGCTTCCGGTTCGCGACCGTCGATGCCGCCGCGCGCGCCCGGAACCTGTCCGGGTCGATCGCTTTCCTCGGCGAATCCATGATTGCCAACGTGTGCTACAACGTGTCGGCTCCCGAGGTGGCGCTCGGCCTGAACGAGGATCGGGGCAACTTCAAAGTGTATCTGGGGGACACTGGGCTGCTGGTGAGTCAGGTGATGCGCGGCGACCCGCAAGCGGGCGACGATCTGTATCGGGCGCTCGTGACCGGCAGGCTCGGCATCAACGAGGGCATGGTCGTCGAGAACGCCGTCGCCCAGACCCTTGCCGCGAACGGCCACGGGCTCTACTTCCACGAGTACAGCTATAGGCCGGCCGAGGCGAAGAGGGAAAGCCCCTATGAGGTCGACTTCCTGATCGTCCGTGGCAAGCGGCTGTGCCCCATAGAGGTGAAGTCCTCGGGATACAAGAGTCACAAGTCGTTCGACTACTTCACCGAGAAGTACGACATCAAGATCAACGAGCGCTTCATCGTGTACACGAAGAACCTCGCGCATGAGGGCAACCTGACGTACCTGCCGCTTTACATGGCCATGTGCCTGTAGCCTCTCGATTGCAGGCGTCGCCGCGTGCTGTCCCATACGGGCGGACCTGCGGGCAAAATACTGCGCAAAGGGCACTCCGATAAATCAAAACAGGTCAGCTGAACATGTGGCTGACCTGCGGTTTTGCAAGAAAAAAGCCGCTCGTAAGCGGCTGATAATTTGGTCGCGGGGGCTGGATTTGAACCAACGACCTCCGGGTTATGAGCCCGGCGAGCTACCAGACTGCTCCACCCCGCAATGTGTGTGAGCAAGCGTTCTTTCGAACGCGAAGAGTTATATTACGCGCCCGACTATGAAAATGCAAGAACTATTTCAAAATTTATTTCACAGCGGCGTGGCCTGCGCTCCGCAAACGCTTGACCTGCAAATACGCTAGCTTGCCGAAGCTCCCGAAGCAGCCGTTCCCTGCTTCAAGTCATCGAGCCCGTGGTAACTCGGGTCGTTCGCAAGGTTCACCTGAATATGGGTGTGGTTGCCGTTGTCGCCCTCCGCCGTGTACTGCTTGAGCTGCATCTCCTCGCCGATCAGGGCGTAGACGTCGCGGATCTTCGCCATCTTGCTCTCCCCCGCCGTCACCTGGTCGCCCGCCTTCACGGACACGTCGGTCAGGTGGATCAGCACGACGTCGAGCTCGGGATGCCCATCGGGCTGGATGTGAATCTGGTAATCGTCGTACTTCTCATAGAGCTTGTACTGCTTGACCAGCACGACCTTGCCGCTCACGGGCGAGTAGACCGTCGTCCCCTCTTTGCCGCCGCAGTCGATGGCGCTCATCTTGGGCCCCGCGTTGGTCGAGCGGAAGCAGCGGATAAACTCGCCGGTCATCCACTTGTCGCCCGTCGGCTGCTCGTCCGCGTTGCGCCCTGTGCCGTGATTGGCCATGACCTCGGTGTTCGTCGCCTCAGTGAGCTTGGTCGTGAGCGGCGCCGCATACGCATACGACGCGTTGTGGATGAGGATCTCGGTCAGGTCGTTGGCGGCAACCGCCGAATGCAGCTGGACGCCGTTGCTCTCGGCGATGATCGGCGTCGGCAGCGCATCGTCTGCCGAAGAATCGTAAGCCGCGCTGTTTGTGGCGTTCATGCTAGTGCCCTGCTTGTCGGCGATGGTGTTTGCCGCCTTGAACGGGTTCGCGATGACGACGATGACGACGATGACGACCACCGCGATAAGCGCCGCCACATACGGTTTGAGCCCGCGCCCGCCCGCAAAGCGTCGACCCTCGTCATGGCGGCGCGTGTTGGAGCCGCTGCGCTCGTCGCGTTCGTGCTCGTGCGCATGGCTGGAGCGGGAGCTCGTGTACGAATCGCGCGCGTACCTGGAAGATGCGCTGTGACGGCCAGCGCGAGCGCTGTAGTGCCTTCCCCGGTACGTCCCACGGTCCGATGATGCCGTGTGCGCGTGCTCTGAGCCGTGCCCGTGAACCGAGGTCTTCGATTGCTCGACCGCCCTGCTGTATGCTGAGGCAGCGCGGGCGCGCGTGTCACCGGCATGACGGCGCGCATCTAAGCCGCCCCGAAGGGAAGAGCTTCTCCCACCCGAGTACCTGCCGTCAGCGCTTCGATTGTTTCGTTCGTAAGCCATGGCTCAACATAGTACCCTTTCTTGCCGCTCCGTACGCGTTTAGTCGAAACTTCGGCGGAGCAAGCGGCACGGCTTTGCAGCCAACGCGCAACATGCGTTGCAGATTCTGCAACGCAGCGTGGGAGGTTTTCGCCAATTCAGCAGGTATACTTGTGTTGCGTCCATCCAGACGCAAACCCCATTCAACTTTTTACTTGTTAAGACACCGAAAGACGCGGCGCCTTTTGGCACCCTACTCTTCGGAGAAGGAGACCACCAGAACCTATGAGCGAGCTCGAAACGACAGAATCCCCACGCGTCACCTATCTCGATTGTCTCAAGGGCACAGCGCCTGTGCCTCGCGGCGGCGTGGAGAAGAAGACGTTTACGCTGCTCATGGTAGGCGGAATGGTCACCTTCATGGTCAACTTCAACGGCGTGCTCCACAGCGGCCTGGGCTTCTACCCGCACGGCGTGTGGCTCATCCCCATCGTCTTCTGCATCGCGTTTCTGGTGAAGACACAGCTCGTCGGCAAGTTCACCGACATGCTCATCGGCAAGCTCGTCATCCCGAACCTCACCGGCTTCAAGAAGGGCCTGGGCATCACGCTGTGCAACGTGTGCGTGATGGCACCCATCATGAGCTCGATCGTGACGCTGCTGCTCCATGGTACCGACGGCTACCTCGCGTACCTCGCGCACGCGCTCCCCATCTCGGTTGCCGCCGCGTTCCTCATCAACACCTTCATCGTCGGCCCCATCGCGAAAATGCTGTACAACAACTACTTTGCCGTGAAAGGCCCCGCCCAGACGACTCATCGCATCGCAAAGCACGTGATGGACATCGCCTACATGCTCAACGACTAGCACCGCGACGTGCGCGGGGCCCGGCGTCAGCGGACGCGGAGCGCGCGCATGGCGTTCAAGATCGCGATGCAGGCGACGCCCACGTCCCCGAACACGGCAAGCCACATGTTCGCGAGCCCGATAAACGGCAGCGCCAAGATCATGATCAGCACCTTCACCCCGATGGCGAAGATGATGTTCTGCCAGACGATGCGCATGGTCTTGCGTGCGATCGCGATGGTCGTCGCGATCTTTGACGGCTCGTCTTCCATGAGCACGACGTCTGCCGCCTCGATTGCCGCATCCGACCCCATGCCGCCCATCGCGATGCCGATGTCGGCGCGCATGAGCACGGGCGCGTCGTTGATGCCATCGCCCACAAACGCGAGCTTGGGGCGCTTCGCGTTGACCTCTGCCTCGTCGGCTCCGTCCTTCGCACCGAGCTCTGCGAGCAGCCGCTCTACCTCGTGGACCTTGTCAGCCGGCAGGCACTGCGCACGGTACTCGTCGATGCCCAGCTCGCGGGCGACCGCCGCCGCGACCTCCTCGCGGTCCCCCGTCAGCATCACGCATTTCTTGACACCCACGGCATGCAGGCGCGCGATGGTCTCCTTCGCGTCCTCCTTGACCACGTCGGCGATGACGATGTGCCCCGCATAGGCGCCGTCGATTGCCACGTGCAAGATCGTGCCGACGAGCTCGCAGTCGTCGAACGGGACCCGTTCCGCCTCCATGAGCTTGCCGTTGCCCACGAGCACGGTATGCGAGTCCACCACCGCGGACACGCCCTGGCCGCTGCGCTCTTCCACGTTCTCGATCTTGCTCCGGTCGATGACCCCGCTGTAGCTCTCCCTGAGCGAAAGCGCGATCGGGTGCGTCGAGTACGCCTCGGCATGCGCGGCGTACGAGAGCGCGAGCTCGGGATCCACGCCCTTGCCGGGATGCACCGCCACGACCGTGAAGACGCCGTTCGTGAGCGTGCCGGTCTTGTCGAAGACGACGGTCTGCACGCCGCCGAGCGTCTCGAGATAGCTCGAGCCCTTGACGAGCACGCCGATCTTCGACGCCGCGCCGATGCCGCCAAAGAACGAGAGCGGCACGCTGATGACGAGCGCGCACGGACAGCTCACGACAAGGAAGATGAGCGCGCTTTCGACGCACTTGGCAAGCGGCTGCCCGAACAGCAGCGGCGGGACCAGCGCGAGCACCAGGGCAAGCCCGACCACGATGGGCGTGTAGTAGCGGGCAAAGCGCGTGATGAAGTTCTCCGTGCGGGCCTTGCGCTCGGACGCTTCCTCCACCAGCTCGAGGATGCGCTGCACCGTCGACTCGCCATACGGCTTCTCGACGCGCACCGTCAGCACGCC
>ERZ780226.694-NODE-694-length-29483-cov-4.073399_pt1 | contig 29483 bp, 44 predicted proteins | sample MGYA00511165_ERZ780226 | MGnify/ENA primary metagenome ERZ780226 (study PRJEB29588, sample SAMEA2152373) | human gut metagenome | biome: human gut; feature: human-associated habitat; material: faeces | place: Denmark | collected 2008/2010 ...
CAATTTTTGAGCTAACCTGTTTGCCCTCTGCCCTTAAAAGCGTTGATTTTACTGGGTTTCTTCCTGTTTTCCTATGTCAACGCTCTTAAAGGTGGGGGATTTTTTCATACCCGATTCATTTTTCTCCGGACTTTGCCAGACAAATGCCGGATTCCACCCGGCGAGTAGTCCATGATCTCCCCGCAGGATTCCAACGTTTCCCCAGAGGCACGCAGGTCAAAAAACCTGCGCTCTGGTCCGGTAAAATTGCAGGTTGCGCGGAAATGCTCCAGTTCCGGAATGGTGTAGTCTCTGATCTGCATCCCCGTCACCTCCAATTACCGATTCGCGATAATCATAACCCTTACGGTGCTCTCCGGCATATCCAGCACCAGCTCTTCCCCTTCTCCGGCTTTGCCCTTGAGCTTGCCAGATGCCACCAGCTTATCAACCTCAGTGCGGTAATAGTCCGGCAGCTCGGAGATCAGGTGATAATACCGCTCAATCGGCTGGAGCCTGCCATCACTGCCAAGCCCCACAACCATATTGGTCTGCATATCACCGTCCGCACCCAGATAGTAGGTGTCGCCGCCTGCCTCAACCTTCCACGCATTTTCCAGCATATAGCCCTCCTTGTCAAAGCTGTACCACTTTCCGTTGATCTTTGCCCACCGGTCCCGGTAATAGGTGGTGGTGCTGTTGGCATACCACCAGCCCTTGCTGTCCTTGTGCCAGCCGATGGTGTATTTGCCTGTGCTACCAGTCAGCAGGCTTGCGTCACCCAGTACATTGACGTCAAACCGCCCAGAGCATCCGGGGATGGTGTAGGAACTGCTGTACTGCCAGATTGCCCAGCCAGCCGCAGACGCTGTGCTGGCATACTGAGCATACCACTGGACGTATCCACCCACCCGGTTAATGTCCACATACCGGCGCAGATAGTCCAGGTTGTAGTATGTACCGGGCGTATAGCCAGCCGCCTTGATCGTCTCACAGAATGCCACAGTGTGAGCGTTAAATGCCTCCCTGTCCAGAGTGACACCCTGCTTTTTGGCGTAGGAGACGGTGTCATACTCAAAATCGTAGAACACCGGGAGGGTGATCTTGTCCTTGTACGGCTGGATCAGCTTGAGGACGTATTCCGCTTCTGCTTTGGCCCCGGCGGCGTTCAGGGCGTAAGAAAAATGGTAGATGCCCACGGGGATGCCCTGGGCAAGAGCGCCCTCCATGTTGCGTTTGAAATAGTTGTCCACATGGGATACTCCATAGCCCGTGCGGACAAAGGCGAAGCTTACTCCCGCCTTTTTAACCGCCGCCCAGTTGATGGAGCCATTGTGCTCGGAAACGTCAATGCCGATAATTTTAGCCACTGTAACCGGCCTCCTTCAACACGGCTTTCCGCTCCGCAATGTCGGCAGCGTACTCCGTCCGGATGCGTGCCACCTCCGCAGTGTCCATGCCGCAGTTTGCAACGATTTCAGCGTCGGTCTGTCCGTAGGCCATGGCCTTAATGGTTTCCATGATATCAGGTGTATAGTTTTTAGCCATTATTGTCCTCCTTATCGTCTTCGTTTGTGCTCAACCCCAGCACGGCCCGCAGCTTTTTTGGTGCCAGCCCGGGATTAACCTTGCACACATTTTCAATCACGCTTCCGGCCTCCATGAGCGTGATGTAAGCGCTGATACACTTGTACGCCGGGATGGAGATACCCAGCTCCAGATAATGCTGCCCCATGTCCAGGACAACACCAAGGACAACACACAGGAGCAAGGAGCACTTATGCAGCAGGCCTTCCCTCATAATTTTGGATTTCCATTCGTGCCGAATCACAGCAACGACGGTGCCTGAAATAAAATCGAGCACCATCGCACAAAATACGACAGTAAAAACAAACCCGTCCGTTTTTGTCATAATTTCAATCATATTCATACCTCCGCAAAATATGTTTCGTCGTCAAATCCGGTCGGCACGCCGTCCTCCAGTGCGACATACAGGTGTACGCCGTCGGTATAGTGGTACCCTGTCTTGACCTCACGCCCCTCTGTCCAGCGCAGTGGATTCGTCACAGTGCCTAGTGCGTCAGGGTCTTCCACCAGCTCCCACGCAAAACCGGCGGACGAGCTGTACACCGGTTTCCATTTGTACCCTACCTTTGGCTCCATCGTCGGCACCGGCTCCTCTGGGATTGTCCCCAGTATCAATGCGATTTTTTCACTGTCCGTTAACGGCTCCATGCTGCGCTCCGCGTTGAGCTGTGATTCCTGCATTGCCGCAATTTCCTCGGCGGTCATGTCTCGGATGACGCCATTGTCGTTTATCTTCACGCCTTTACCCCCCAAATTGTGATTGTTCCAGCCGCAGTGTTTTCGGTTTCTTCTGCAACGACTGTATTTATGCGGATACCGTTAACATAACCGCCAGAATACCCAGTTGAAGGAGGTTTTCCGGCGCCGACCATTGGTGTCCCTTGCACCAAAGCTACCGTTGGTCCAACCAAGCATGTCATAGCTGGATCACAATCAACAAAAATCAACGTTACCGCACCGTTCGAGTGGTTTACTGTGCCAAATTTATACCCGCTACCAAATGCTTTCCATTTAGTCGTCCCGTCTTGCAACGTACTTAACTCTATTGTCCTGTACACAACATCAGTTTTAGCAGTAAATCTTTCTGTAGCTGCGCTATCTGATGCGACCACAAGAATTCTTATTTTTTTGAGGTAGTCAAAATTCAGCTGGTCAACGACCGCCTCACTAAGCGATATAGTGCCAATTTGTGCCCACGTCTCGCTGCCGCTTCCGCCACTTGGCATATCCACCGGGCTCCACGCTGTCGGTACCCCGTCACTATCCACAGCAGCAATTTTGACGATCTGACCCACAGCGGCACCCGTAACATCCAACCCAGTTCCGGCGGGACCCTGTGGACCATCAGGCCCCTGAGGTCCAGGCTCACCCTGTGGTCCCTTGGGCCCCTGCGGGCCATCAAACTCCCCGGATGCTTTTGCCTGTGCCAGCGCCTTGTCGGTCGCGCCCTGCAAGTCATCCTCCGTCAGCGCACCCAGCCCCTTTGCCGTGATCTCCACAGCGCCGGCCTCACCGTTGACACTAGATACACCAGCGATTCCGCCGCCCTGTTCCAGCGCCTTGATACGCTCATCCAGCTGCTCCCACGTTTTGATCTCCGTGGGCGTGTAAACGTAGTCAGCGGGCTTGTTCTTCGGTTCCACCGGTATGTCCGCCATATCCATGGTGTGCTCCGGCGTGTAGGTCCACATCCTGATTTTTCTCGTTTTCTGCATCAGCTCCGGCGGAATCGTCACCGTCTGATTTTCAATTGGGATTTCCACAGCCCGATTGCCCCAGCGGAAATGCACAGAATCAACGCCCTCCGGAACCGTAACGGTGATATCTTTATCCCACTGCCAGACGTGATTCAGCCCGTTCGATAATTCGATTTGCAAATTCCTTACACCTCCTAGCTGCTGACCTTAAACATGATGGTACCACCGCCACCGCATTCGCCATTAGTCTTTTGGTAGATTGCGGATTGTCCCCATTTGTTGCCGGTTCCGGCAATTTGCCCATACGCATAAATGCCGCCGTCGGTGTCGGCGGTCCAGCCAGAAAACACGATATCATCGGATACATAGTACCCGGACAGCCAGCCTCCGCCATAGCCGCTATCCGCAGGGGTAAACGGGCAACCGGTGATCTTGATCCGTTCGGTGTTGCTGCCCGTCATGGTGCCCCAAACAGCAAACGAAACGATTGCGACATCCCCGATTCGGAAATACCTTCCCTTTTGATAACTGTAGGTCGCCATTCCGGACAGCGTTGGGGTCCAGGAGCCTGAGGAAAGATTGTCCGGTACACTGAGTGTTTCCAGGGTCGTTTCGATCGCTTTCATGCGGTCACTTATTGTGTGCCACATTTGCGTCTCTGTCTTCGTATAGACGTAATCAGCCGGTTTCACCCGGTATTCTACTGGCACCCTTGCAGCGTCAACGGTGTGGTCCGTCTTATAGGCCCACAGTATCAAATCCTCTCCGCTCTGAAAGCATTCGTCCGGTATTTCAGCCACGTTATTTACGACTTCCACATAAACCGCAGTATCGTTGCTGATTTTAAAGTCGATTCTCGGTATGTTGTTCGGAACCGTAATGCTTTGGTTCGTGTCCCACTGCCAGAAATGCGTCAGTCCGTTCGACAATTCAAGTTCCATTTTATTTCCCTCCCCCAATATTCGAGATGCTTTTTGTCAGGGATTCCACGCCGGTCCCAAGGGTCACTGTGCTCTTATCCGGCGATCCCGGCTCGATGTGTACCTTTGTACACGGCATATTGAGTTCCAGACTGTGCGGATTCGATATCACCGTTACCATTTCCCCCACGTTGATTGCGTCCATGTCGGCATACAAAAGGCTCAAGTCTACCGCACTCAACGTGATGGTCGTTGTTGACTTGATCCTGTTTGCAAGCCAGTTTTTCGCCTTTGTCAGGAGATTACTCGGGAGCGTCACATCATCCCACACGTTCGTACCGCAGATTTTACCCCACAGACTGATTCCAGTTGTGTCCTCCACATACATCTTGCCGGAATTCACGTCCCGTACGGTAACACGGTTTCCGTGCCACAGTGTCATTCCCGCTCCCTCCGGTTCCTCCATGTATTTGTCATAGGTGTTCTCGTTCGTTCCGTCCTGGTCGATTTGAGCGCCAAACGGGTAGAGCACTGTGACCACATTCTCAGCGCTGATATATTCCTCAAGATCAAGCATGTTTTTCCCGAACGTCACGGACTGACTGCTTTTCGTGGTGATTTCTGCTAGGTAGTCGATGTAATACGTATCTCCGGACTTTCGTACCATGAGATAACCGCCAAGCATGTTGATAAGCTTGCTTGAGATCACCTCCCAGCAGGAAAGCGCTGAATCACTGGACCGCACCAAAACGCCGTTGTTATCCGGGTCTGTCACTGTGACTGTACCAAGGGCGAACTTTTTTTCATCCGTCACAATAGCGTTGTGGGTGTCGATGATGAAGGAAAGTAGGTCCTTTACAGTCCCCTTGTACGCAAATGGCTGTATCATGGAATCACAGAAAAACGCCAATTGCCCCTCGCAGTAAACCTCCAGATTGTCGTAAAAATCCCGTGTAACCTCTGCCACACGTCCTCGGAACGCCTCTCTGTCACCGTTGTACACGGTAACAATGGCTCCAAGCTTCTTGATTGCGTCATACGCCGGGTTTACCGCCGGTACCGTGAACTTGCAGTCTCCATGCTGGTTGACTGCAAGGTCGATCTCAACGTCCTCGACGACATACCCATCGTCATACAGGTTCGGGTGGTCCAGTACGTCTCCATTTACATAGATCGTCCATAACTGCTGTGTCTTGCTCATAGCCAGCCCTCATTGTAGGTAACGGTTACGGTGTCCTCACTGGTAAAATCGGACAGCGCCTTGAATGCAAATGTGGTATCACCCTGAATGGCAATGTTCTCATTGGACCATCCTCCAGTCGTTACAGTGTAAGAGTTTCCGTTTACCGTTGCCGTAGCAGTCACCGTGGAGGTAATAACAGGGACCACCGGCTTGTTGGACGGTCCGGTTGTGATTTTTGCGTTTACCGTGGAAAAGCCGGTCACAGAAACAAACGCGGGCGGTCTGCTGTCCGAAAATCTTATATTGGAAATCTTGTCCCAAGACAGCCCCGCCGCCTCGACCTCGCTCTTTGTAAACGTTTTTCTTATGACATGTGTAGGTTTGTTGATTGTCGTAGCAAGGGATTTCCCATTGCTGTCCTTGAGCGAAAACGTATATAGTTTGAAGAAACTTCTGAGCGTAATTTCCACGAGAATTGAATCATATGCACTCCAGTTGACTTTGGTGGGTCCGTACAACGCCGGTACCCACGCGCTGTAAGATACTCCATTCGACATCAAGGATCCCGGTATCTCCGATTGGACCTCGGTATCTGCTCCGAATTTCGTTTGATAGCTGGTTTCCGCAATTTTTGTTTTAAATGGTTTCACCGTTGCGGTAACGCTTGGGAACGCCATGTATTCATCGTCGTTCCACTTGTCGATAACAACTCGCCCCTCATAGTAGAATTCCGGATCATCACTGCAAACGATTTGGCAGTGTCTCCCGTGCAGCGCGTTCAGCATCTCGTGATAGATTTTGTTCCACTCCGTCCGGCGCTTCCGGCACAGGAACGGGAATTCGATTTTACGGTCCTTGTACGTCAACCCCCCGATTGCGCTTTCCGTCAGGTCTAGGCTCCCATTCCGTCCCGGTATCTCAACCATATAGGTGTTTGGCTCCGGTGCAGAAACCTTTACCGGCGTTTCCAGATACAATCCAAAATCAACGTAGGAGTTGTACGCTGTTCCATCGTCCAACGTGAATGTTACATAATGGTAATGATTTGTTTCGATGTACGGAAAATCAGTTGCCACGTCTGCGTCTCCTTTCTGTCTGCCCAAGATCATCGTCAATGTACGGGCTGATTGCCTTTGCAAGCCCCTTCACGGTAATGCCGCTGCCGGATTGCAGCTCCTCCAGCATAGCCGGAAGATACCGTTCAAGGATTCCCTGTATTCTGCTGTCCCCCTGATCGGATGTGGAACTTTGGGCAGGCGCTTCCACACGTTTTGCGTATACGCCGGATGCTCCCTCCATTGCCATTTGGGATGCAGCTTTTGTCACTTCCTTCACATTCTCGGAGATGCCCTGTGCAAAGCCCTCATCGTAATAGCGTCCGACCTCCGCCATGACCCGGCTGGGGGAATGAATGCCCAGCGTGTGTTTCGCGGAATTGTACGCAGTTTTTGCCGCGCTGGTTGCCGCATTTTTAATGAGGTAGCTGTTGCTGTTGATGCCGCTTGCCACGCCGGATGCAATGTTTCTGCCAACGCTATACCAGCTTACCTCGCTGAATTTACCCGCAGCCGCACTCGCAATGGTACTTGCAGCCACGGAAACATTGCTTTTCTGGGACAGCATTCCGATTTTAAGCTGCGTAATCGCCTTAGTACCGGCGTCTTTGTATTTTCTGTTTTCTCCGGCGGCAGCGTCTGCGCCTGCGTCAGCCACGGACTTTGCGGCGGTTTCAACTGTACTCTCGCCACTTTCCTGCCCATCGGCGTAGTTCTCCATGTTCTCCACACCAGCGGCAGCTGTGTCCGCATCGGAAAGGGCAGCTGCCGTTTCATCGGCAATCCCTTCAATAATGGCAGTCTTTTTGCTGGCTTCTGTTGCGTGGTAATACCCAGTCATCCCGGATTCACCAGCCTCCGTCATGTCATCTGCCATATCCCAGAACAGCCCGGACGTATCATCCACCATGGCTTGAACCTGTGCAGAGTATCCAATGCCCAAATCCCGCATGGTGTTGACTAAGTCGATTGCGCCCTGATCGTTCGCCGCCACAGCCTGACCCATAAGCGTTTCAAGGTTCTGATCCCAGCTCTGATATGCCTGCACGTTGTAAGCCAGATTGTCCGCCATCTCTTGAAGCGATATGTCGGCATCTGTTTCCAACTGCTTAAAGCCGTTTACAATCCCATCAACCTCACTGTTGACGTTTTTGCCCCATTCTTCGGCTGTGATTTCGTTGTTATTCAGCCACTGGGACAGGCTTTCCAGTGGAACACCCAGGCTTTCCACACCGGCAACCAGCCCCGGGTACTGCTCCAAAAGCTCCTGATTTGTGGCTTTCAGGTTCAGCGTTGCAAGCTCAAGCTCAGCGGTTTTTACGGCAGATTCCGATGCTTCATCCTTGTATTTTTCAAACTCCTTTTCCAGCTCATTGTAGGTTTCCCGAAGATCGCCGCCGTTCTCCCGCGCATCCATGGACGCTGCGGTCAGGTCCGCCAGCGCATCGTTGGCTTCCTGCATTTCCTCGGTCATAACTTCAACGGCTTCTCCGGTTTCTTCGGCAGAATCCCCGAATGCTTCTGTGCTCTCCGAAGTGTCAACAGTCGCGTCACTCAGTTCCTTGATTTCATCCGCCGTGGCGTTAATTTCTTCCTGGTATCCGGAGACAGTATCCGTATCCCTGTCTACCTGCTCATTCCAGAACTCCAGCTCGTCCCTCGCATCGTTCAGCGCGTCCCGGTATTCCGAAACCGTTCCCGGTGCATCGTGCAAATGGTCGTTGTATTCCTGGAACGCCTTATCATACGCCGACTGCGCATCTACTGCATTTGCCATCGACTCTGCCAACGAATCTTGTGCATCTGCAAGTTTTTCTTGAAGCGTTCCGATCATTTCGTAGTCAGCTTCAATTTTATCCTGATTCGCCATTGCTCTTGCCGCCGCTAGAATTGCATCGGTGCTCAAGTTCACGCTGTTGGTCAAACTATCATAAGAGAGGGACAAATCTGGTATTTTTCCATTCAGCGTGTCTACAATAGCCGAAATTTCGCGCTGTTCCGATGCATTTGCGGTTGATTTTCCGGTAAGTTCGCCAAGTCTAGCAACAAGAGCGGAAATTTCATCCTGCTCGTCACCAATCGACGCCATTGTCTTTTCATGCGTCTGCCGAAAGTCTTCCTCTGACCCGTCCGCCGCTGCAAAAGTGGTAACCAATAGCCCAGCCGCTACACTAATCCCACCAAGTGCAAGGGCTACAGGGTTGAGCGCTCCTCCCAGCGTACTAGTCACTAACTGGAAGATTTTAACCGCGGTTGTTGCAACCGTGATGCCGGTTGTAAACGTTGCAAGCGCGGCAACTACACCCGTAATCACCGGAATAGCAGCCGAATTATTATTCACAAACTGGGTAAGCCCGTTGAGCACGCCTGTAAAAGCCTCTGCCAAGCTCCCAAGTGCCGGTGTCAGCTGATCGCCCACGGCGATTTCCAAGCCCTCTGTTGCGCTCTGGAGCAGCTTCACTTGTCCGGTGTAGGTGTCCAGCTGGATATTGGACATTTCCTCTGCCGCGCCGGAGCAGTTTGCAATGGATTCCGTCAGGTTGTTCCAATCATCGTCGCTGGCGTTGACGATTGCCAGCAGTCCCTTCATGCCCCGCTGTCCTGCCAGCATATAGGCGTTGTTGATCTTCTGCTCCTCGGTCATGCCCTTAAAGCTACCCCGCAGTTCGCCCAGGAACTGCCCCAATGGCTTTGCCTGTCCGCTGGTCTCAAACATGGTCAGCCCCAGGTCCTCCATTGCCGCCGATGCCGTGTCGTTCGCGCCAGACATTCTGGTGATTGCTGTGGTCAGCGCCGTGCCAGACATTTCCGCCTTGAGACCGTTGTTTGCCATAATGCCCAGCGCTACTGCAACATCGTCAATGCTGTAGCCCATGCCACCAGCCGTGGTCGCGCATGCTTGGAAACTGTTGCCCAGCAGCGCAACGGAGGTGTTGGTGTCTGCCGATGCCCTTGCCAGCACGTCCGCAAAGTGTCCCGCCTGATCTGCGCCATAGTTGAATGCGGTCATTGCGTCCACAACAATATTTGTGGTTTCCCCCAAGTCCTCACTGGCAGCGGACGCAAGGCTCATGGTTCCCTTCATGGAATCCAGCATTTCGTCCACGGTCCAGCCCGCCTGACCCATGACCTGATAGGAGTTCGCCACATCCTGCGCCATAAAAACGGTGGTGCTTGCGTAATCCTTCGCCTGTGTCTCAAGCTTCTGAATTTCCTCAGACGTTGCACCGGAAACAGCCTGTACCGTTGCCATGGTATAATGAAAATCGGCAGACACGTCCACGCATTCTTTCAGCGCGGACGCAACCTTTTTGATCCCGTTTACAATGCCAGAGGTTACAAGGATGGAGGATAGCGTATCGAAGGATTCTCCAACGTTATCCACGCTTTCTGCGCCATCGTCCATGTCCTGTGCGGCGTCCTTGACCTCCTTGCCCATCTTGTCAATGGAGGTTGCGCAGTGGTCAGCGGAGTTTACTGCCTCATTCAGATAGCCGTTGGTCTTGTCGATTTCAACTTTCAGGTCAGCCTCAGACGATTTCGCGGTATAAAGTTGCGCTTGCCACTTTTCGGTCTTGTTGGTTACGCCTTGCAGGCGCTCTTCCTGCGTTGCAAGAGTTCTCTGGGTTTGCGCCTGCGTTTCAAGCAGCTCCCCTGCCGTCTTAGCGGCTCCACCTGTGCTGGTTTCCAAATCCTTCATTTTGGATTCCAGGTCAGCAATGTTTCCCTTTAGTTCAGCCTGTTCGGCAGAGGTGTCACCGGTGGATTTTTTCAGCGCCTCCAGTTTCTGATTCGCAGCGTCCAACTGCGTTTTATAAGAGAGCCATGTCTTTCCGTTTTCCTGTGTGGTCTTGTCGAATTTGGATAGCTCCTGGTTGGTCTTTCCTAGGCCTTCCTTTATTTTCTGGATTGATTCTGCGTACTTATTCTGTGCGGCCTTTCCGCTTTCGATCGCGCTCTTGAGGGTGTTGATTTTTTCCCTCTGCTTGTCCAGCGTCTGATTCAGGACACCCAGCTTTGCCCGGAGTGCGTCCTCGGAGTTTGCATTCGTTTGAAACTCAGCCGTAACGGCTGTCATTTCTGCCTTGAGGGTCCGCAGTGACGTGTTGATGCTGGTAATGGCAGATTTATACTGCTTTTCCCCCTCAATACTCACCTTGGTTGCAATGCTTCTGCTTGCCATTCCTTACCCTCCTACAGTTCGTTGCTTTCGGTCAGACCGTGGCTCTGCTTGTATATCTCCCACAAATCCGTGATGATACCCACCGGATACTGCAATGTCTCCTGGATGCTAAGACCGCACCGAACTCCAACCGCTATGTAGCTTGCCGCTGATAGCGTGTCGTCGTTCGGTGCGGCTCCCATTTCACTCAGTTTTTTTTTAGCTCAATGGTGTCAACGTCAACCATGCCGTTATCTTCCGGCTTGTAGTCGCGCTGATTTCCATACGCGAGTGCTTCATTGATGCACGCAATAACGTGATACATTTCCCAGGGGACAGCAGCGTACCGCAGGTAGGTTTTTAGTTCGTCCAGAGGTGGAACCTTGTCAGCGGTGTAACCGTACACACTGCACGCAGCAGCCGCCTCCTGTGCCATAAGATGGAGCATTTCTGCCGCCCGCTCCGGTGTATCGATGCTGACATCCTCGTCTGCATCCTCCCGGTGGTTCCACTCGATCATGGCTTTCCCGTTCCACAATAGTCTGAAATTCCAACCGCCGAAGTTCACCCTCGGCATATGCAGTACGCTCGTCATGGATTAGCCCTCCTGCCCTGCCTGAGTTTTCAGCCAGGTTACCGCCGCTTCCTCGGTGTCAAACTCTTCATAGCTCCGGGTTGCACCGTAGCTGGGCTCGATTGCGTTGAAAGTGACGGTGGTAGAGGCAAGGTTCAGACTGGAACCGCCGGAGGTGCTTTCCTCGTCCCCCTGTACCGCCTGCGCCTTGTAGTAGAAGTATGCAACAAAGGTCTTTTTGTTGGTCTTATCCGCCATGGTACGCAGATAGCCGATGCCGACGTAAGGTGCAATGTCCTCCATTTTTTCGTCCACCTGCTTTGTGCCTGTTCCGGACAGGGTATGTCCATAAAGCGTACCTGCGGTCTCAGCAGGAACACCCCAACCTGTCCACTCCACGCTCCATCCGGTCACCATGGAGATATTTGCAACCTGCTTGTCATCGCCGTCAGCGGTAGCATTCGCGGTGCTGGGGCTTGCCTTAATGGCGTTGGTATCGCCAATGTCCAGAGCCGCATTGTAGGTAGGTTTTGCGTTGTCCGGCTCTGTCGCCAGAGGGAAGATCATCATTTTCCGCACGCCGACACCAAATTTATTCGTAGCCATAAGATCATCCTTTCTCATTCATCTTTGATTAGAGTTTCCTCCATGCGCTGGATCACGGCATCCTCGCCGCTTTCCAGTGCCAGGCGGTTAAATGGTCGTGCCGCCTGCCCACGTTTTCCATATTCGTTGATAAATGCCACCTCGGCATTCCGGTTCCCCTTACGGTTTAGCCCGGTATACGTGACGTAGCATGCCCAGCCGTCCTTGCTCCTTTTTGGAGCTTTCACAGTCAGTGCGCCCAGGGTATCACCGGTTCGATATACCCCCATGCTCCTGCCCTTGTTGTAGGTATAGGTCTTGAGCAGGTCCGGGCCTGCGGCTACTGCCGCCTGAACGTCTGCGGTGTCTGACGATAATGCCAGCTCAAACAGGGTTTTGTTGCCGCTGATAAACTGGATTTTAGCCAACCGAACCGCCCCCAAGGAAAGAAACCGTCCAGATGTACCGCCATTCCTCACGCTCGTTGTCGTAGGTCATACCGTCAAACTCCCAGCGAACATCCATAGTCAAAAGCGCAAGCTCGATTTGCCCCGGAAGCTCGTCATATTCCGTTTCGGTGAAATAATCCACCTGACACAGAATCACGTTGCATACCGGGCTATCGTCCCCATAGGTGGTGGTTTCCTGCAATTCCTGCCAGCACAACACAGGGCATTCCGCATCCGGGACCGCAAGGATGTGGTAAACCGGAACATCCAGGTTCTCGCAGAGCTTGTCCTTAAATTCCTGCACTGTCACCGTCTGCCACCTCCGTTTTGTATTGCGTCTTGCTGATTTCCAGCGTCACGTCAAGGCTCTCCGGGACCGTCATGGCGTTTCTGGCGATCTTTTGGACCTTGTACTGCCTCGTATCGCCGGACAGCGTAACAACGTCACCGGACGGTTGGATTCCTGCCACACGTGGGATACGGATTACCATGGAAATCCTGCTGTCTGCCTGCATGGCGGCATAATACCGCACGTCACCGACCTTCTTTTCGGTGAATGGCACCTCCATAAACTGCTCCATGGCGTATTTGGGAAGGTTCCCCTTGCCGGAGGTGTTTTTCACCCGGTAGAACGTTGCCAGTCCATCAGTGAACGTCTGCGGTCCAAGGGGCGTTTCAATGCTGCGCATCACTCCACCTCCGGGTCCTCAGAATTTACACCGTACAGGTTTCGCAACCGCATCAAATCGCGCTGATAGTTGATCTCAAACATTTCTGTTGCGTCGCTCCGTACATATCGGAGATAGTCAAACAAAAGCGCTTGCGGCGTACCAGGAGCGTCAAAATCAAGATGGGTTCCCGCGTATTCCTGTAAAAGCACTTTCCCGCGCTCCAAACCACCCTCAAGCTTTCGCTTGAGGGTCTTGTCCTCCCAGGTGATCTGGAGATAGTCCAGTGCGTCATCGATCAGCGCCATAGTCTATTAGCCTTTCCCGGTGCTGGCTGTTTCTGCCGCAGTGCTCTCCTGAATGATCTTGTACGCAAGAGCCTCAAGCGCGGAGATGTCCAGCAGCTCAAAGCTGGTATTGTCCTTGGGTCTGCCGTTTCCAAGCAGCCGAATCTTGTATACCCGGTTGTCCTCAAGGAACTGCGTGGAATCATCGTAGGTGATAACGCCGCGCTTGCTGCCTACACCAAGAGTTCCGATGTACTGTTTTCCCAAACCCACAACAGCCTTTCCCTTGGGGCAACCCTCTGACTGAATGACAGAGGTGGGGAAAGGAAGAACGTTGGAAACGTAGCCGCCGGAGGGGGTCATATAGGTGGTGGCGGGCATGATCTTGGTAAAATAGTCCTCGGGATTGCACACCAGAATAACGCCGGAAACCTTCCGGTTTCTCCCGGTTTCAGTCTTTGCCAGCTTTGCCAGAATCGCACCGTAAGTGGAAGGGTCGAGGGAAGTGACTTTGGTTGCGGTCTTCTGGGGATAGGTGGTCAATCCGGAACTGCCGTCCGTGCTTCCCTTGCTCAGGTCGCGGGTCATGCCAACGGGGCAATTTGCGCTGTCGGCATTACCGGCACCGTCCACAATGGCGGTTTCCATTGCCATGCCTGCCGACTCGGTGAGAATCGCTCTGACGTACCGGTCCAGCCATGCGGGACCAAGGTCAAGGTAATCCTGCGAGATCGCCATATAGGCGGACAGCTTGCATGCCGTGGTGCTGATCTTGCCAAATGCACCATCCAGCGCCTTGGTGATCGAACTGCCGATCGCACCCCATGTGGCGGTCTGGGTGCCCTGCTTGTTGTAAATCCAGCTGGTCATGTAGCTGGAGTTCATAAAATCAATGGCATTCAGCAGCTCGAAGTTGGACTTTACATCCTCCATCACCTGGTCGATGATGGTTTCGGGCATTGCAACAGCGATATCGGTCAGCGCATTCTTTACGCCGGAAGCCTCCGTGCGCATTGCGGTTGCCACCGCCTTGTAATAGTTGGTCTCCTCACTGGTCAGCTGCCGCACGCCGCGGGCTGCAAGCACCTCGGTATTGCTCCGCTGCTCAATGGACAGGCTGTTTGCCTCCTGAAGAAGCGCATTGCATACGTCCTCACTGTAGCGCTCCAGGCAGTCGATCATTTTCTGTTCGCTGCCGTCGCGCATTGCCTCGGAATACGCACTGCGAAATTCCTTCTTGCTCTCATCGAGGGTCTTGGTCTTTTTGATGCTCATTCATGTTCTCCTTTACTGAAAATTTTTGAAAAATTTTTGAAACGCCGTTTTCGGCGGTTCCGGCTCCTTTTTTAGCGCATTCATGATGCAATGGAACGCGGACGAATAGGCTGCGTCCTGCTGGTCACTGTCATGCTCAACTCCGGTAGCAAAGCCCCACTGAACAGCCTCTTCCGGTGTGATCCAGCTTTCTGCATCAAGCAGCTCCTTCAGCTGTGCGTCCTCAAGGGCTGTGCACTCCCGGTAGATGTTCGCGGCGGTGTCGCTTATTTTCTCCAAATCGTCTGCCGCTTTTCGCAGCTCCTGCGCGTTCCCGGTCGCTCCGGCCCATGCATTGTGAATCATCAGAAGGCTTGCATTCCGCATTACCCTCCGGCTCCCAGCCATGAACACAAGGCTTGCTGCACTGCAACAAAATCCCTCGGCAATGGTGGTCACCGTCAACCCGCAGTTTTTCAGGATGTTGTACATTGCAATTCCTGCGGAGGTTGAACCGCCGTAGGAATCAATGTGGCAGACAATTCCCTTTGCACCGCAGTCTGTGACCATGCTCATCAGAGAAATAGGGCTTCCCTCCCCATCAAACGTCCAAGGGCCCTCTACAATGTCACCCAGTATATACAGGTGAGCTGGCATCCCTTCCTTTTCCGGTTTTTCGAACTGATACGGTACGATCATGTTTCCTCACCTCCCTCTTTCGCAGTTGGAACCTGCTGTGCTCCGGCTTCTTCCTCCGGATTCTCAAGCAGCCCGTAGTTTTTGGTGATATAATGCTTTTGCGCCTCAGGCGTACCAAGCAGAGGTTCGCCGCGCAGGTCCCTCAATTCATCCACGCTGTACTGCCCACAGCTGGTCATTCGTTCGCAAAACGTCGGGAGGCTCGCAACATCGCCCAGCTGAATTGGAAGCGGGTCAATAAACAATCGGCTGCCGCCAGTAAATTCCCGCTCCCCCAACCGTTTTGCGTTGTACTCCTGTTCAAATGCCTGTGCGATCGGGCGAATACCGAACATCACAAGGTCAGTTCTGGCATTCTGTGTGTTCTCCACGCTGCCTTTCATCAGCGCAACCGGAACCCGAAGTGCAAGCCCCAGCCGTTCCGCAAACTCGTCCGTCATGTTTGCGATATCGTTCATTTCACTGGTGTTTCGCGCCGATGTGGATACCGGAGTGTAGGTGTAGCCGGTGTTGAGCGCCAAAACGGCATTCTGGTTGTCGAAAAATGCCTTAAACTGTGTTTTGATCCGGTTCAGGATTTTGGTCCGTTGTTCGTCCGTGCCGGATTCCAGTCCTTGGATGTTTACAACGCCCTTTGTGCCGGATTGCTTGCGGTAGCCAATGTAGGAAGTGCCGATCATGGCTTCATACTCGTCGCCAATGCTGGAAATAAGAGGGGCAAGCCCCGTCCAGTCCATTTTGATGTGCATTACGCCTGAAGATTGGAACTGAAACGTCCTGTCATCATCTTTCACGCTCACATCTCGGTAGATATCGTTTTTGGTGCCTCTGCGCTCCACGTTCCAGTTGTCCGCAACGTACAGGTCTTTTCCGTCTGTGGAGAACACCAGTGCTTCATTCTGTGTTACAAGGTAGTAAACCAGCTTCGAGCAAAACTCTGCCTTGCTCTGATTCCGGTTTGGGCGGTTGTTGAGCCGAAAGTACTCTGCGTTCTTTGCTTCCTTCCCGTTTTCCATGGTTCTCCACTGGCACATGGACAACCCGGAAGCCAGATAACCAGCCGCGCTTGCCATCATCAGGATTTTCAGATTCAGAATTTTGTCTGCCTTTGCGGTGTCTCCTGTGCTGGATTCGATTTCGATTTTGTAATCTCCGTTCGTCCTGCCGGAAAGCCAATTCACAAAGTTTTGAAATGCTCCCATTCCTTCACCTCAAAATGTAAATACGCCCAGACCCACGGCTTCGTTTGCCTGCTCCAGCTCCAACCGCTCCGAAAGCGTTGTCGCTGCCACTGCCGCCATGAATCCGTCTGTTTTTCTCGTTTTTGGCTCAATCTTTCCAAACGTCACGTTGCCGCGCACATCAAGCAGCTGTTTTGTGTTGTTGATGTACCAGCGCATAAGCGCATCGTCTCCAAATGCCACTTGCTGCCGGTTGAGCTTCGCAATCAGCTTCGGGGCAATCTGCATAATGTTCCGCCCCTTTACCTGTAGAATGTTCCCGTCTTTACCTGGAATGAAGCCTACCCCTTCCAGAGCTTTTTTCATGATCCCAAATCTGTAATCATCGATCGCCACCGCGATAACGCGCTTTTCAGCCATTTGTTCAGCCAACCACGCTGCCGGAAGCTCCGGAGAAATCTCCACGTCCTCAACCCACGTGATAAGTCCACGGTCTACCGCATCCTGAATCGGGAATTTGATACGGCTCAGGTCCTTGCATTGGCTGCATACCCACGTGTGCTGATACCAGACCCATTCGTCATCGGCAATGCCAAACAGAAGCACCGAAACAAAGTCCGTTGTTCTCGCAAAATCCATTCCTGCAACCCACACGGTAGGCTCCTGTTTTGGTTTCCGGCTACAAGCCACAATGTTTTCCCATGCGGTGACCTCTGTTTCCATGCTGCCCTGCGGTATGTTCATGCGTTTGGTCATAAACGCCGCATTGCCGATGTTATCCATTTTGTAGTCGGCATACTCTCTGCGCAGCTCGTCCATGAGGTTCGGGAAGTACCGCAAGCTTGGGTTTGCCTTATACCAGTTGCGCTCGTCCGTTACGTCTTCTTTTTTGTCCAGCTTGCAGATAAACGGCAGCAGCCCATTGTCCGGGATTGCCCCCTCAAGAATTTGCTTCGATCTTGCCAGCAGATGGTCCAGCGGACCGTCCCGCACATCACCGTCTGTTGTGATAATGGTGCTTCTTGGAAACTCCTTCTTGCCCAAGCCGGTTTTTGCCACTCGGACCACGTCATAGTTCTCATAGGCGTGGTACTCGTCAAAGTCCACCTTACCCGGTCTTCCGCCATCCTTCGTTTTCGCATTGGATGTGCGGAACCTGAGCTGTGAGCCGGTCTGTTTGGAAGTAATAACCTCCAAATTCCATTTGAAAAACTTCTGTAGTTTCCTTTCGTTCCGCTCCAGAACGCCGTAAACATCCGTGAACGAGGTTTTCGCCTGATCTTCGGAGTTTGCGAAAATGTCGATGTGGTAATCTGGCACTCCGTTTACCGGAGTAAGCAGGCAGAAATCTTCGAAAGACAGATATCCGTTTTTGCCGCCGCCTCTGCCCATGTACAAAAATGCTTCCGGAAACCTCAACAGCCCGTCCTCCCGGTACACGCAGTTGTGCAGGGTGAACATAAAAATTTCCCACTGAAACAGCTGATACGGGAAATACTTCTGTAACGCCAAATATTTACCCAGCTGTTCGCGGTTTATAGTCAGCCGTTCATTCTCAAAGGTTTTTTCAACGAACCCCACAAGCTGGTGCTGCTCCTTGCAGCACGGATACTCACTGTCATTCCGCACAAGATCGATGTATCCATCAATTTCAGGGCACCCAACACTCACAGCTCATCATCGTCCGGATTCGTGTACCCCTTCACGGTGATTTCCATACTGTCCAGCGCATCCTGCATTGCTTTCGCAAAGGTAACGATGTCCCGCGTGGCAGTGTTGTCCTTTTCATACGTCTTCCCGGAACTTGAAATCGTGATATAGCTCCTGCCGCGCTCCAGCAGACTGTTGTTCGCCTCTTGAAATGCATCCCAGAGCGCCATGAACTGCGAAATCCGGTCTTCAAACACCGGACCCTTTAAACCCTTTGCCTTGAGCTGCTCCCGCATCTCGTTTTCAATCTGTTCCCGGCGCTTCGACTGAGGCGTAAGAGAAAGCACATTCAGAATCCGTGCCATATTCGCAATCTCAGTGGCAATCCTTGTTGTCCCTTCGCTCTCAGCCTCCTCTAAAGCGTCCTCGTAATCTATTTTGGCTTCTTCCAATCGGTCCCTTGCCGCCATATACTGCTCCACCAAGTCCTCGGTGGCCGCATCTCTGTTTTTGGCTGCATCAAGCCGCGTAAACAGAGCTTTTTTGATTGAATTTCTTGCCGTTTTTGCCGTTGCCATGCGTTTCGCCTCCTTTGTTGTTGGAAATATGTGGTAATATGCGTCCGGCGAGAAAAAACACATTTCTCTCGCGCGACGTATTTTTCATTTTGTCGAGAGGTGGCACGGTCGATGGGGCCCGGAGAAAATCCGGTTTCTCGCGCGGGGGGGATTGAAGCCGTCCCGGGGTGCCCCTCCCGCGCCTCCTTGGCTCGCGCCGCGCGTCCGCATATGCTTTTATCGCCGCCGCGCCGGTCTTATTTAAACGCGTCCACGCCATCAGGCGCTTGCCACTTGCCTGTTGTGTGCGTTGCTTTCCGCGCTCTTGCACGTTGCCGACGATCACCAACCAGCGCCGCCGCGTCAGTTGGTGGAACTGCCTTGGATACCGTGCCGGGTCACCAGCATTCCGCCGGAAGCTGTGCCCCAGCTGCCGCGCCGTGCATTGATATGTGCCGCTCCTCATGGCAGCGCTTGCACAGACACACCAAATTGGATTGGTCTAGTGCCAAATCTGGACGCTGTAGCAGGGGGGCTATATGGTGCACCTCTTCCGCCGGGGCATACACGCCCCGTGCCTTGCAATCCTGGCACTCGTTGCGCTGGGATTTCCGCGCCTGGTCTGCCGCCCACCGCCACATATACGTCCGGTAAAATGCCGGTGCTCCCTGGCTCTTGATGATCGTTTGCGCCCTCAGCGCCCGCCCGGAATCGCGCATAAAAAAAGCACCACCTCATATTGAGATGGTGCCACAATTACCGATGCATTTTGTACGGACTTACTCAAACGCAAAAAAAATCGGCAGCGCTTCGAGCGCTGCCGCCTGCGGCTTAAGCATCAATCAAAACAATTCTAAGTTCCTGCGTTCCATCGCACAGCGTGCGCCCAATTTCGTAGTGATGATATTTGTACCGCCCAAACGCGCACAATAACACAATTTCGCCATGCTGGCATTCATAACCAATCTTATATTTTTTTGCCCACTCAACAAGCTTTCCCGCTGGTGTAAAATTTTCATCGGGCTTTGTAGTGCTTTCTATTGTTTCTGCCCAAATCACACTATTATATTTTTCGGCGCTCACTGCGTTTACCGAGTTCAAAATATCTGCTATTGTGTAGTTTTTCCCATCCACACCCAATCTATACGCCCAGCAGTTCCCTACGTTGTCGTACCGGCACAGATCCGCATGCAATGCGTGATCATTTGTAATTTTAGGCTTTTTCCCCTTTGTATCATATGTATATCCTCTACCAAAGTCCCCGCAAACCTCTACACCGTCCGCCGTTGTAAACTCCGTGTATACTCTCCAATTTCCAACGTCGGAATATTTTCCGATAGGATCATCACTTGCAAAGTTGCAGCCCCTTCTTTCTAGTATCAGTGCGCCGGGGTTCATTTTCCGCATTGTTGCATATTTCATTATAATTCCCTCCTTGATTTTTCTGCCTTACTTTGCTACAATCAAGGCGGCGGGAGTAAGGCTTCCCGCGCGCCTTTTGGGTGTGGTGAGTAGCGGCGGGTTAACTGTTGTCGCTACTCACTTTTTACGCTTTGACCTTGCTTTCCCGGACAATCCGGGCGGCGGTTTCTGCGTCCTTGGCGTTCGCTTCAATCAGCTTTGCGATATTCTCTAGATACTGATTGAGTTCAGCCGTTGTCATTTCGTCCATGTCCTCACTTCCTTTCATAAGAGGGTGCATCCCTCTGCCTTACGCCTATCATTATAAGCCCCCTTATATAATTTTGCAAGACCTAATTCTGCACAAATTATGTCATTCTTTTTTGTGTACAATATATAAGCCGTCTTATTCTCGTTGACAACTCCAGCAGCAGCGCGTATAATCACAATGTATACATATATACAGGAGGTAACGCCATGGCCACAGACGCACAGCGCCGCGCCGTAAGCGCATACAATAAGCGGCAAGATTCCATTAAGTTGCGCCCGTCTCCGGATGAGGGCGCAGCCATCCGCGCCGCCGCGGCTGCTGCTGGGCAATCTATGCAACGCTATATATTAGATGCAGTAGCCGCCAGGATGGCAGCAGAGCAGCAGCCAAGCGCCCAGGGCGATAATAATATAGAGTAATTCCCCCGCTCCGGCGGGTAAGGGCTTTTTGCGCCCATTTTCGCCCGCTCCATCGGGTAAGGGATACCTATACCCATTTTCCCGGTTTTCCGGCTCTGCTGGGGTTGGGGTAACTGCGCCCTTTTCCCGGCGGCTTGCTATGGGATAATTGCGCCCATTTTTCCCCCGCTCCGGTTTGTTCCGGTTTTCCTCCGGTTCACAGAAAAAAAGCCGCCCGAACCGGCTCCCGGCTCAGAACAAACGTTCTAGCTCAGAACAATTTTAAAAAACTTTTTCCTCTCCGCCGCCGCGCCGCGCAACCGTTCGCTCCGCCGGGACAAAAAACTTTTGTTTGCGCAAAAAAGCCGCTATGCAATGCATAACGGCTTTTTCTCTATTCTTCCCCAAATGCTTTTTCGTATTCTTCCATGCGCAGATTCTCCAGCGCCCAGTATCGTGCATCATCCTCCGACATGAGTTCCCTGCTCCGCTTCTGCACTACCTTTAGCCCCTCCTTGCTTCCCCCGGCCCGTTCCGTCGTAATCAGGTGATAGTTTCCATCTCCGTCCTGGTACAGCGCTTCTTCTGCGACTTTTCTTGCCACCTCATACCATACGCCCGGTTCGTCTCTTTCCCGCAGAACTCTTGCTTTTATCTTTCCCCTGTTTTCCTGTTCGCCAACGATTTCCCGCAAAATCTCCATAGCTTGCGTGCATCCTTCTTTTGTTTTCCTCTCCGCTACTTCGATTCCTCCATCCGTTCCTCCGCAAAACCTTGTTGTTGCTGCTGCCCCTGTCTTTACGTTCTCCACCGTCACCAGCACGGTGTAGCTTTCCTCTGCTCTACTGCTCATGTTGTTCTCCTTTCTGCCTGACTTTTCCTGTTCGCTTTCTCTGGCAATTCTCTGTATTCTTTCCGGAGTTTTCCCATCCCCGGGAATCCTTTTTCCCCGGAACCCTCGCAAACAATTTTCAATTTTTTGAGGGGGGGTATAAATACCCCAGCTTGATAGCCACCAACCGCATAAAGCGCCGATTATAATGCGCCGCCCGCTCATGCCCGTACCCCACTGCGAATGCAGCACCGTCCAACGTGTGCGTCTGCTTGATGTGGTACATCTCCAGCATATTGAGCACAGGCTCCATACCATCCGACCGCTTCATGTCTTCCAGCGCCGCCGAAACAGCGTCCACCTCTGCCTTTTGCCTTGGCGGCAGTTTGCCATATTCCTTGCGCCGTCGCTCATACGATCTAATCGCAATTCGCGTTTGCGTCCACCAGTCATACTTCATGGCTGTTCCCCATGTCCCATGCCCAGCCGGTCAGTTTGGTTCCTCTGTCCCCCTTGCATTTTTTACAGTGCAGGTGATTACAGTACTTGCATCCTGCTTCTTTCAATTGCTCCATGGCTTTTGGAAAAAACTCGCTGTACCATTTCGCCATACCCAGCATAGCGCCGTAGTCCGTTGCCACGCCCTGAATGTTCTTGGAAAAGCTCTCCTGTAGTGTTTCGATCTTCGTTTTGTTGCTCACAGGAGCGGACTGTTTTGTGTTGGTAATCTTTGCCATGTTGTCCTCCTTTTTTGTGTCCCCTATTTTTATCCTGCCGGGGACTGGCGGTGCCCTGATGCGTCACAGGCTTACGCTTTGCGCAGCGACCCAGCTGCGCCATTTCCCAAGCCCTTTCACAATTTCCAGCTCTCTATCACTCAACCTCCAGACACGAACGGCTGCACGTTCTGCGGCTGCACGTTCTGCGGCTGCACGTTCTGCGGCTGCACGTTCTGCGGCTTTTGCGTCTGATAACAGTAGGCCGGAGCCGAATATGGCTTTCCCGTGCTCAGCCTGTGCATCCAACTTTGACACTTGGACACAATCGCCGCGCCTGACCTCAAAATCAATCCCATACTTGCTATACTTCTGGAGCATAGCCGCCGTTAGGATATGATCCGGGTATTGGTATTTCGGAAGCTCTCGACGCGTCTCTTGCCGGATTTTGACCATAGCTGCCTCGATCACGCTGTGTAAATCCGGCGCTGTCCTGGCTACCACATCGCCGCCCAGGTTGGTAACAAACGCCGTACGTACAACCGCGCCATTTTCATATGTAATATCAGCACCACAGACGATGTGTGTCATCTCCATACAAGTATCTTTGCCGCCAAAGGCGGTAAGAGACGGGGCGAATAGGAAGAATCTAATGCCGCGCTCAAGATAAAATCTGCATATCCGGATCAGAATGCTAAATGGTGGATTATCCAGAACAGTACATCCGTCTGGGTAGTCGTAGTGTTCGTAGTCTCCGCCGGGGTAAAACGGCCTCGCGATATTATCAGGATCAATGTCATACTCTTTACAGGCCCAGGCTTTGACCGCCTCATAGATCAGTGGTGGAGTATAACAGTCGTCCGTGGTCTTTTTTAGTTTGAATTTATCCACAAATGCCTCGTATTCTGGGTTGTCGTTAAACAAGCTCGTCTGATCCATGCTCTCACCACCTTTTGCGCTCCCTATTTGTACCCCGCCGGGAGCTGGCGGCGCCCTGATGCGTCACAGGCTTACGCTTTGCGCAGCGACCAAGCTGCGCCATTTCCCCCCACGTTGGTTTTACCTACCCGGCGTGGGTTCCGGGCTGCTCTAATTTCTCTACCAACCGAGCACATTCAAGCCCACAATTTATTTGCCGCCGTGGGCAAGCGGCAGGCGTTGCAAGGGGCTGGAATTGAACCAGCCTGACGGATTATGCAGCTACCGTCCCGCACCTGCCCTTGCATATGTCGCGGCCTGTTGCACATCGTTGAGAGGTGTGCCACGCTCTATCTGGAGCCGGAGGGCGGAATTGAACCGCCCAAGATTTGAAAGGGTGGAAAACACCATGGACGTTTTGGAATGCAATTTTAGGAGGAATTGCATGATCCCGGCACCAGCCTCCGGCGTGTTGTGCTGGGAGGTGGAGTTTCACCACCTTCTGGCGGGGCATGGAGAAAAACCGCCGCGCAATCGCCCCAGCACCTATATTGTATCAATTAAAATTGGGTACGTCGTGCCCACATTTTACAGTGCTCCATACTCTCGCATTTTGTCCCGGAATAGGGCCAACGTGGCTCGGCAATCGCCATAGAAGGCACTCCTGCCAGCCGGAATATAGTGGATTTTCTGAATATCGTCATAGCTGACGCCGTTTACGATGGAATAGACAATATCATCAGCTAGAGTGGATTCCACCGAATACGCCGCATCATAGAGCAATAACCGCTGCTCATAGCTGGGCTGTCGTGCCAAATACTTTATGTACTTTTCCTCGTTTCGCTGGAATCCGTAGTCCGCATAGGTTTTATCCCTCGTTCTCATATCCCGTAATCTCCTTTGTCAGCCGTGCCAGCTCGGCTTCCCGGGCATTCTCGGCTTTGATAGCGCCGTACGCTGTAGGGTCATTGTAGCCCTCACTGTTTTGCCATGGTTTCATACAGTCCTCCCATTCCTGAGGTTTTGCGTGCCCGACACAAGAAATTCAAAGATATTTTCCCAGTGTACGGTGCTTTTGAACCCCCGTGCCCGGAGCCAGTCACGCCCTGCAAGCATTTGCTTACAAAAGCTGTTTGCCTTATTACGCTCAAGTCCTAGTGCCATAAGCTGCTTCACAAATGTTCTACGCTTCATTTCCTCAATCCTCCTTAATAGCCGTTAGGGTGGTTCCGGCTCCAGCTCCTCCGGGGGTCCTCTTTGCTCCGCTTAATCTGCCAGGCAAACAATTTGTCACCAGTCCCAGCCCACCACGTTGTCACCGCATTGACGCTCAAAAGGTCTTCCAACTGACCGATTGTTGCCGCTAAAATGCACTCCCAAGCGAGCCCAACAGGCAGCCCGCTCCCCCGGTATTTAGCCATACTGTCGAGCGCCTCCCGGCACAGCCTGTTTACCTCATTCCGGGAGAGGCCCAGAGCCATCAACTGTTTTGCAAAGGTTTTACGTCTCATCCTTTTCCCCTCCGTCCATCTTCGCTCCGCAGAACATGCACCATTTCATTCTGCTGTCGCTCGTCCTCCATTCAGTTTCGTGGCACTCGGAGCACTCATATCCATTCTCTCCGCAGACATACCATCGTTTGATCCAGTGCCCATGCCGCACCGGTTTTACATCCGCTGCCGGTGTGTCCCATGCGCAGTGCATTACCTCTCCACAGTTATCGCATCCACCGCAGTGTGCTTTGATGTGCTCAATTAGTTCCTTCCTGCTGGTGTAATCATCCATTTATCAACCCTCCCCACTGCTCTGCCATTGCCCGGGCGATCCCGGGAAATGACTTTGACCGTTTTTTGCTGTCTCTAAACGTTGTCCCTTGATTATCTCTCTTGCTTCCGTCAGCTTTCTTGCTTCCGCCGCTCACCCAAGAGCATACCGGCTCCACTATGTCTGTCGCCATGAGTTTAGGCAGCCCCTTTAGCCAGAGACACGTCTTCTTGCTGTATGGGTGCCCAAATTCGTATGGTTGTATGATTTGGTCGTACTTCGGGAGCCTATAAACTCCTGACGGAATTGGGTTTTCTACCGCAATTTTCGGTATATCTGCCTCTAGGCATTTCATAAAAAACTCTCTCGCATCCAAACCCTTTTCCAGGCGCTTTAAGCGTACATACGATTCTCCGTCGATCCTTTTATACAGCCTCGCTGCCCCGACGTTGCTGAGATATGTACACGGTGGATGCGCTATCATCAAATCCCATCCGGGGATATCATGCGTCTGTCCGTCCATAGTGGTTATCTGTCCCCCCCCTCATGGCTTCCAACGCATCCCCCAAGATGTGCCACTCAGGGTGTCCGCCGCTTGGCTCCTGTATATCGCAGCTGTACGCCTCATGTCCCAGCGCCCGGAATGCCATGCACTCGGTCTGGGATTCCTCGCAGGCTATCAAGACTCGCATTTTCTACGACCTCGCTTTCGTCAAGTTCTGTAAACTCATTGCAGCAGTGTGTATACACATCCCGAATTTCTTTGTCGGTTTTGTCACAAACATCTCGTAAAGACGGGTACTCATAGCTGCAATATGCGCAATCAAAACATCGTCTCATATTATTCCATCCAATTCCTTGTTGAACACCACTATCATGCTTGGGAAAGGCGCCGGATTTTGTGCCCCCCCAAATTTCAGCCTGCCTTTAAGGAATTTAATTTCTGCCTTGCCGTATATGTAATCGTGGAACCATCTAGTATCCGTCCGTGCTGGCAGCAGCATTACCACAAAAGCATTAGAATCAGCAGATTTCTGCACCCATTTCCCTATATTCCGCCCATATGGAGGATTGCACCATACGCGCCCCTCCCATGGTTGGCTGAGACCGTCTAACTCAGGGCTGTAAAAGTTTGCGCACTTAGCGTTTTCCTCCGTTGCACAAGCATCCAAAGTAAAATGGTATCGTTCATCCAACTCGTCGAATAACCACTGTGGAGTTTCCCACATATCTGTTTTTGAGGAAAACATAACATCATGGTTCATTTCTCTACCTCCGGTGCATCCGGCAGGGGCATCCAGTGAGTGACTTTACAATCTATCGGATTGTTATACACATCATCCGGTGTGAATTGCCGGTTCTCCCACCACCCAGTCGGCACATACCAATCGTCAAGTTTCTCATTGTAAACCCCATATTCTTCGATATCGTTCCAGTTCCAGACGCTTTCGCCTCGCAGAACTTCTCCTGCCTCGTAAATTGCAGGCACTACAAACACATAACCATTCCGGTTGCATACGGCAAGTACCTCAGTTTCTGATACCGGGAGAGCGTCCTCCACGCTTATCCACGGAGACGGCAGCATTCTCAGTGCCTTGTAAGCCTCCGGGCTGATTCCTTCTGCTTCTACTTCGTCAATTACCGCAATCGCAGCCTGACGGTCAATGTAATCCGCCATCTTTATCATCTCCTTCCAACAAGCCTGTCCGGATAATCTCCGGTCTGGCACATCCAGTCTATCGGGTACTTCTGCGGAACTGGTCTCATCCCATACTGTTCCGGTTCAAATCCGATGTCGGAGAACAGGCACATTTGCAATCCGTCTATCAGTTCCGACAACTTCCGGTAGTAATAGATGATGTGATTTCTAACCAAGTTCATATTGACGCCGTCTTCCCAGCCCGGATCGTTGCACCCATGGAGATGAATGTGGTCCCACCGCTGGAACTCGTCTTCAATTTGCTGTAGCAGGTCTTCCTTTGTAACCGTCTTTTTCGATTTTGTCATGACACCGCTCCTAAATCTCTATATCGTCCAGTGCTCTAATCGTCCGCTGCATCTCCCGGCGGGAAATCGCGAACCGATCAAATCCACCCGCAAGCGCTACCTCAGTAACAGCGATTATTTCCCGTGCCGCCGAAGTCTCGGAGCGGAGGTTGTAAGCCTCCTTACCCCAGACCGGTTCCAGCTGTTTGAGCAGTTGGAAAGCGCCGCCGAAAATCAGGTTATCAGCCCGACCCGTCCGGAGCATATAGCCAAATAGGCCCCGGCGTGCTTTGGTCTGGATTGCCTCCCGATACAGGAGGTGCAAGTCCCAGCCAACCTCGTTAATTGTGATTGTTTTCATTTTGATTCCTCCATATGGCTTGATTTTCCTTTCTCAGTGTCCTATGATATGGACAGTTCAATTTTGCTTTGCCGCGCTGGGAGTTGCCGCTCCCTGGCGGCTTTTCTTATGTTTTCCTTTCTGTGTTTTATGCTCGCCAGCTTATTTTGTGATGTCAATCCCATATGCGTCCAGCAGCCGTTTGGCTGCCTGCCGGTTAATTCTCTGCCGCTCCCAGCTTCCTTTTGCACCATTTACGCTTAGCCCGGCGGCTGTAGCAATTTCTCTCCATGTGTAGCGGCTTTTTAGCTCTTTGGCTTTTTCCATGTCCAAATCCGCAGTCAAGGCATACGGTTTTCTGCCTGTTGGAGTTTTTTCTCCGCGAGAAACAACACCTTCCTTCTCCAGCAGTGCCCACGCCGTTTCCGTGACGTTTGCTGGGTCATCCTGCATCAAAGATAGCTTGTCTCGTGGGTTCCCGGGCATAAATTCCGTGCATCCAGCGCCAGTAGTAAACCCTTCAAGGCTTTGCTTTCCAGTGCGTTGGTAGTGGAGATATATCCGCGAGTGGTGCCCAAGGCAGAGCGAATAACCACAGTGGTACCGGTTTTGTCCCTTTTCGCCGCCGCTTAACGAAAGCCTCCAGACACATTTTGCGCACCCGCTCCCAGCCTTTCGTTTTTCTACCACATCCGTTTGTTTTTCGGTCTGTTTGTGAAGTGCATTCCGGAGGAACTTATCACGCTCTTGTATTACCTTTACAAGCCTGACGTCTCGGTACGCTTTCCCGTTGGTCCGGAATTCCCACTTCCCACTATGCCATCGGATTCTTTCCGCTCCAGAAACAGGTGGCCACGCATCGGAGTACCGTGCTATTTCCCCCGCTTCCTGTGCATCGTCTTCGGTGTCATAGCGCCCGACAAATTCGTCATTCCGGTAGGCAAACCACCGTTTCCCTTTTCGGACGATTTCCACGTCAGCTATATTTTTCATTCCCGCACCCTCTCAAAAAATCCAGCATCTGCTCTCGGCTGCGCTGCACGTCTTCCAGCGTCACGTTTCCCCACATAGGCTCCGCTTTCCGCTGTGGCATTCGCTCCATGAGCTGACCGACGGTAGGCGCATAGCCCTTCGTGTCCGTCTGTACAAACGCCTGAAGCGCTGCTTTTGCGTCCTCGTAGCTCTGAGCCTCAAACGCCAGGGCGAAGGCAGCCGCCTTGTTGCGTATCTCCATGTCTTTGACTGGGTAAAATTGCCGATACAGCCCGACAAACTTCACCGCTTCGGAATTTGTCAAAATATCCCCTCCAATTCGTCCGGGTTAATACCCATGATGAGGTTCCCGGAATCTTCGGTACTTTTTTTCTCCTTCCTCGCCCAACTGCGGATGGTTGCCAAAAAGTCCTTGTATTTCTTTCCAGATGATGCCATATACTCGCTCAATCGCTCAATCCGTGATTCCCAGTCCGCCGGAAACTCGGATTTTAGTTTTTCCAACTCCAAATCCGACAAAAGGACGTTTTTATACTCGCCGTATCGGTGGCGGGTGAGCGCGTCATGCGCCTTATCTCCCTTGGTTTCGGTATTGGCTTTGGTTTTGGTTTCGGTATTGGCTTTGGTTTTGGCATCTTTAGCATTGCTTGTGATGCTTGCGCATGCATTAGCATCTTTAGCATTGCTCCATCGTGCATTAGCAGCTTTTAAAGCCCGTTCTGACTTTGCTTTATCTTGATCTTCAAAGCCTTCACGGTACCGGTTCTCCCGATTTCTAACCCGTTTCCAATAGACCTTCTCAGTGCCATTAAGCTCCGGCTCCCGCCCAGACATGCTGTATTCCTGCAATGCCCGGATCAGTCGCCCGTACTCTGCGTCACTGAGCACATCCATTTCTTCCAGGTACTCAAATGGGAGTGCGGTATACTCTCTCACGATTTCACCCCCTAAGTCTCCAAAATTCTGATTTGATATCTCCAGAGCATCAGTTTACGTTTGATGGTATACTCTGGAGTCCGTACGCCCTTGCAATCCTCAACCACAGTCTTACCGTCCTGCCGATATACAAAATCAGCTATGTATCGGCAAGGACGCTCAATCACCTTGCCCTGGCGTTTGCCGCCTCTTGGTCCCGTGATATCCGGTTCTCTCTGCGCTGGGATTAGCTCAAATACAACCTGTCTCCGCAGGTCTGTAATGCGTCCAGCAGCTTCCAAGATTTGCAGCTCTCTGTATCGCTTAAATTCTTTTCGGCTGTCAAACGTCTGTCCGTCTGCCCGAATTTTACGGGCGTGATACTTGTTATAGGTCATGGCTTAAAACGGGAGATCGCTGTCGTCTTCCTCCAGCGGGGTAAAATCAGCAGCCTCGCCGTTA
>ERZ780226.695-NODE-695-length-29480-cov-8.766491_pt1 | contig 29480 bp, 25 predicted proteins | sample MGYA00511165_ERZ780226 | MGnify/ENA primary metagenome ERZ780226 (study PRJEB29588, sample SAMEA2152373) | human gut metagenome | biome: human gut; feature: human-associated habitat; material: faeces | place: Denmark | collected 2008/2010 ...
TCACGAAATATAGGAACTACAAGAAAAACTAAACTATATAATTGTTGGAAACAAACAACAATTAGTAGAATATTGAAAAATCCTGTTTATATTGGAAATTTGGAGCAGTTTAAAAGAAAAAAAGTAAATTACAAATCTAAAAAAAGAGTATCTGTACCTAAAGAAGACCGTGTGATTTGTTATAATACACACGAGCCTATAATAAAGAAGGAAGATTTTGATGAAGTACAAAAAATTATAACAGAGAATAAAGCATTTAGTAAATCAACAAAACATGATTATTTATTTAAAGGATTTTTATATTGTGCTGATTGTGGTGCAAAGTTATATTTAACTTATTCAGATTATGCTTATAAAAAATATGGAGAATATCGATACACAACTGTATGTTATACTTATTCAAAGTATTATAATCAATGTAGTAGACATTCAAATAGCATACCAATATTAGAAAACATCCTTATAGAAAATATAAAAAAGGTGATTTTAATGGATTTATGGAACTGTAAGAATTGGCAAAATATTTTGAATATTGAAAGTGTTAGAAGTGGTGTCAGATTGAAATTTGATTCGGAAATCGATCCAGAAGTTCGTCGATCATGCAAGGAATTTTTACTTTGGCTAAGGAAAAAATATTATTTTCCAATAAGGGTACCTATATATATTAAGGCAACTCCAAAAATAAAATCATTGGATGGAAATATAGCTTTTGCAACATTTTTTGCGCCATATGATCACAATGTTGAGCCTTACATTCGAGTAGCCGCTGGTGATTATTGCAATGAAAGAAAAAATAAAGGGAAAGATAATGCATTGGCTGGTATTTTATACTCAATTGCACATGAATTGACTCATTATTTCCAGTGGATCAATGATGTGAAACTAACAGAAATTGGTTATGAACGACAGGCGACAAGGTATTCAAGAAATATACTTAATGAGTATGCGGAAACAAGAGAAAATCCTTGATTAGGATATATACAGCAATCTCACAAAATCCGTTGATTATACTTATGACGATTACGGCAATATCTCTGCAATTTCACAAAACGGCAGTGAGAATTTCACATGGTAGTATGATTCAACGGGTAATTTGTATTCTCATAAGGATTCAGTCATCATTAATAACAGATTTGTTAGAAATGTATACTGGAAAATCTAATAAAGAAATGGATGAAATCATGATAAGTGCGCTTTCAGAAGCAACAAAAGGATTTTTATTGGATTTTGCTTTTGATAATTTACCGTCTAAAACAGGCAAAAGTTATAGGCATACTTCTGATGAAAGTTCTCGTGCTTTTGGAAAAGTTGGTAGTGCAAAAACTTTTTCTAAAAAAAGAGATTGGTTTTATTATGCTTTTAGTAATGGATTGAAAAATTCGTGTATAGCAAATTATCCACAATGTATTGTTAATGTTATTCTTTTAGAGACCAAATATATGAATGTAATTTTTAATGTAACAGGAGCGTAAGTATGAAAAAAACAGTTATCAGACCTTTTGAAATCGGAAGTGTTTTGCTTCTTATAATCGGATTTGTGTTTCCTGTCGCATTTATTTATAGCGTAGTATCTTTAATTTTGAAAGACTCGGTTTCAACATGGCTATTATGCGGCGTGGCTTCGGCAGTGTTAACATATTTTATAAGTGTAAGTGCATTGAGAATAGTTTTTGAGTCAAAATTTGTTTTTTATGATAAATATGTTGAGGTAACATATTTTGATACTCTCGGCAGTCATTTTGCCGACGGATTTTATAAGATTATTACTCCGCAAAAAATAAAAATAAACTATGCGGATATTGAAAAATTTGGTTCTTTTGAAGGCAATCAAATCAGAAAAAACGGCAGAGACGATAATAACAACTTAAGTGTGTTAATATCTGTTGACGGTGTACCGGTATCATTTATTATTCCGAAAAGCTTTGAAAATTCAAGAAACTATTTTTTAATAAATGATAAAAATCAAAATAGCTTTATGATTGACGGCAAAATGTATAGCGTCTCGCAGGTGAAAAAAATTTTAAAAAATCTAGAAAAATTTTCTCATAAAGAAGCTATTGGCGGTTATCCGAAAGTTCCTAATATGATAGGATTTTTTGTGGTTGGCGGAATCTTGGCTGTCGTTGCTGTGCCGTATGCGCTGGTGGGCTTGGAATGTAAGATAAATCCTACTCATACGCGTGCTGTAGATTACCCGAGCAGAACTATATACTTTTTATGTTGCATGGCAATGATATTTACAATTTTGGTTAATATTCTTTTTTCCAAAAGTCCTACGGCGGACCAAAAAGATGCGGCGGAGCAAAAAAGGTTTAAAATAATTTGTTCATTGATTTCACTTGTGTTTTTTGTTGCCGCAGCAGTTATGTTTGTATTAACACTATTAAAATAAAAAGATAAATACCGAACAACAAAGAATTATGATCTCTTTTCAAAGCAAGTATACCAAGAACTATAATGTGCATTATTGGATATGTTTTTTGCCATGGTAATTGTATATAGATATTTGTGTTTTATATTTATGTGAAAATGTAGCTATGGTTCTTCTACGATGCAGACGGAACGCCGTCGGGCATACGCTATAAGAACGGCGACAGCATAAACGATTATTATTTCGTCTGCAACCGGCGCGGCGATGTAACAGAGATTTACGACAGCACAAGTGCACTTGCCACAAGCTACAGCTACGACGCATGGGGCAAGGTGACCGAAAACGCCACATCGGCCGATACGCAGAACATAACAGAGACTAATCCCATACGCTATCGTGGTTATTACTACTACTCCGAGGCGGGAATGTATTATGTAAATTCCCGTTATTATGACCCTGCAGTAAAGCGAATGATCAATGCTGACGATGATTCTCTTTCTACAGCAACACCTCAAGGACTTACTGATAAAAACTATTTTGCATATTGCGATAATAACCCGGTTGTTCGTGTTGATAGCAATGGGAAATTTTGGAATTATGTTATTGGTGCTGTTGTTGGTGGAGCCATAGAAGCAGTTTCAACAGCTGTAGCCGGTGGAGATGCAAAAGCGGTAGCTTTGAGTGCTGGAATAGGTGTAGTCGGAGGTTTGATTGGTGCTTCTGGTCTTCCTGCAGTAGCACAAATTGTTGCTGGAGGAGTTTTAGGCGGGGCTGGAAATTTTGCAAATCAATTTTTTGTTGAGAAAGTAAGTTTTGAAAATGTCGATTGGGGAGACATTATTATTGATTCTGCGATTGGAGCTGCAGCTTCGACAATTTCATATGGTATTACCAAAAAAGCATCTCAAGCAGCCAGCAATCTTATGGGAAAAGGCGCTTACAGAGTAGTTAAAGGGGAGCAAAGGGTGTTAAAAGGCGACAGGTATGGAAAGGCAGCTATAAAGAGAGGAACATCTATGCTTCAAAATGGAATCAAACGAATGTATACCGCAAGGGGAAAATCATCTGTTATTGGTTCTTTAATAAGCGGATTTGTTACTGGAGCCAAAAACATTTTCAGAAAAATATTTAGGTGACTATATGAAAAGGGTAATATTGTTTCCAATATGGAAGGTTGATGAACTGGAAAAAAATTTGTGTGAATTTGAAAAAAAGGGATATAGGGTTACCAATATAAAATATTCATACATTTTTTGGTTCAATGAAGTTATGGCAAAAGAAACTGACTATTTCATTTCATATGCTGCATATAGAGATGAAAGCATGATTGCATGTGAACGATATGTTAATGGAAGTAAAATCCAGACTAGCCTTTCTTATTATTCGTTGTACAGAATAGACGGAAATAAAGATATAATACAATTTATTCGTGGTGCTCGAATGGATTATATAAAAGCGGTCATTAGGACAAAATTATTGTTTTTCTTTATTTTCTTTTTATTGCTTCTAATTTTTTTAATATTAAATATTGATAAAATGACTTGTAATCAGTTGATTTTTGATTCTGTTTTTTTACTAATATTCTTTTTGTTTACTGTCTATTATTTATTTGGATATATTAAACAAATTAGGAAATGTAAAACGTGCAATCATTGTAAATGATTGCTTAAATGTATTAGATAGTTAAAGAAACTTAAATTTATTACAAAAAGTTTTTTTTGTATTCTACATTTTTATGCGACAATGTCGTCTATCCGCTGACATGGGGCAGCCTTGACGGAGTAACGGCACTGAATACAAGCGGATATTGCTATGATAATTCATGGAGCGATGAGCTGACATTCTATAACCCGGGCTATGACCCGGAGAGTGAAGATATATACGATAACGGCTACGATATAATCTATGATGAAATAGGCAACCCCTTGTCGTATATGGGCTATACTCTTACATGGCAAAACGGCAGACAGCTTGCTTCGCTCAGCGGCAACGGAACAACCGCAAGCTACACATATGATGTTGACGGACTCAGAACGTCAAAAACCGTCAACGGAGTAAAACACGAATATTATTATGTCGGCAGTCGCTTGCAGTATGAAAAGTACGGCACAACCGAGCTGTGGTTCTTCTATGATGCAGACGGAACGCCGTCGGGCATACGCTATAAGAATGGCGACAGCATAAACGATTATTATTTCGTCTGCAACTGGCGCGGCGATGTAACAGAGATTTACGACAGCACAGGTGCACTTGCCGCAAGCTACAGCTACGACGCATGGGGGAAGGTCGTTTCGGTTAAAGATGCAAGCGGTGCGGCAATAACATCATCAACCCATATCGCCAACGTCAATCCCATCCGCTATCGCGGTTATTACTATGATTCCGAGACGGGAATGTACTACCTCAAGAGCAGATACTATGACCCGCAGGTTAAAAGGTTCTTGAATGCAGACGGTTATGCTGCGACCGGACAGAGTATTCTTGGCAACAATATGTTTGCTTATTGTGATAATAATCCTGTAAACAGAGCAGATTCAACCGGGCATTTTTGGAAGCAGTTAAAAGCAAAAGTAAAAAATGCGTGGAACGGATTTAAATCATGGGTTAATAAAACTTTTGGAAGTGAATCATCTTTTAAAGTCCAAAGTAAAGTTCCAGTAGAAAAAAAAGATTATAAAGTCTTTTCTTATGAACACGGGAAAAAAGCGTCATATACAGTTTCAAACAGCGGTAATTCTAAGCGCATATCAGCATATACGAATATTACTTCAACGGATACTGAAGGCGGATCGTTCGATATTGGTTTAAAAATCAGCTTTTCTGATATTTACAATTTAAAAATAGGAACCAATCTTTCAAATATAAGCATTTCGGCAACATACGGTGATAGTAGTAGTACACTATATGCAGATACAAAAAAACTTAAAATAGGTTTTACCCAATCATCAACAATAAAATGGGACAATGCAACACAAACAGAAAATTATTATTCAGTCGATGTAGATATACCTACAATATTGGGGATATATTTTTCTAAATCATTGGTACCCGGCATTGAAGGTTTTCCATATAGTGCTCCTATGCCTGCATATTAAAGTGGAGGTTAATAAATGAGTTTATACAGTATAATAAGGTGTATATTTATTGTTTGTTCAATTTTTTTGATTTTTATAATTGCTAATAAAACAAAAAAAAGAACTATTGCGTTAATTTTAGGTTTTGTCTTATTAATAAGCGTAATTGCTGTTGATTTCAGATTCCCGGCTGAAAACAGTTTCATAAGTTTTAAAACGGTTAAACAAGCCTTTTCATATAGCAATAAAGGTGAGATAATTTATACAGTAGAAGGCTCTGAATCGGGATTAATTGTTTATAGGGATGATGAAACAATTGGATTATGCTTTCTTCCTAAGACTCAAAAAAATAGGTGGAAGATAGACTCTGCTTTTTCATTTGATACAGTTTACGATAAAAGTACAAATGTTAATAATACAGATTACAATATAACGATCTATAGAATGAAGAAAACAAGTGATTATTATATTTCTTTTGATGCTTGGTTCGTTAATGAAAAGCCAATTGTTTCTGATAATAAAACAACTGATTTTAAATGCGTGAAAAGAACGTATGATAATGGAAGCAAAAAATCATATTCTTTTTATGGCTATGTTGAAGACATTGATGATAACTATAAAATTCAAGTAAATGGTGAAACAATTAATATTGTAATTTGATAGATTGATTTCGCTAATGTGATAATTGATAAATCATGTTTAGTAAAAAGTTTTGTGATTTTATTCATTCTAAATTTGATGATACCTATGTTTTTTCTATACCAATGTGAGCATAGTATCATAAGGCTGTGCACGATTGCCAAAATTATGATTAATTTTTAAACGCAACCCACAACCGTGTACGGCAATAACATCATCAACCCATATTGCCAATGTCAATCCCATTCGCTATCGTGGTTATTACTACGATACAGAGACAAGTCTCTACTACCTCAAAAGCAGATACTATGACCCAGCGGTAAAGAGATTCTTAAATGAAGATGGTCATTTAAGTGATGATTATATTATAGGATACAATTTGTTCACTTATTGCTACAATAATCCCGTAAATATGGTTGATGATGATGGCGATATTCCAAGATGGATTATTGTTGGAATTGCACGCATGGCTATATCTGGAACCGGAGGCTGGATTTGGTATTGTAGGACCAAGGCAATGATAGCTTCTGCTGGAAATGCCTATTTGTTATATAAAGGATATAGTTTATCTCGTGCATTGTTTAATCATGGAATGTGGGGTCATGGAAGAAGATTGTCAAAATCAACCAATAATTTAATTGTGGATCGCCTAAAAAGATCAAGCATAATGAAAAATGCAATTTCAAATATTATAAAAAAAGCAAAGGGGAACAGAATTAATACAAGAGGAAGTGTTGAATTTACAGCAAAAGATAAAATCAATGCGGACTTGTATTATTCATTGCAACATGTTAATTTTTCAATTAAAGGCATAAAAAAGAGGCGTATGGTATTTAACAATTTCAGTACATGACACATATGATTTTGATAATATACGTTCTTTCTCTAAGTTTTCATTTGGAAATGCAGCGAACGATCTTGGATGGGCGATGTAAAGAGTAGGCATGATGACACCATATAGAATTTCTGTAACTTATAATATTAAATGGTGATAAATATGAAAAAAGTTTTATCTTTAATTGTAACAATATCAAGTTTATTATGTATTGCTGGTTGCAATAACTTTAAAACAGTTGAGCAATCTCAGGCTGATTTTAATAAGATAGAAAGTCAATTGGAAAGCATCACAAAAAAGAGAAGTTTAGATTTAGTAGACGGTACTTTAAAGCCTTTTGAAAATCAGTATTGCCAAAAAGAAATACATATATCAGTAAGTAAAAACAGTAAAATAATTATTTTACTTCAAAATTCTGAATATAACTTTTCAAAAGGAATAGAAAGTTTTTCATTAGAATATTGTGTTGACGGCAATGATGAATTTGATATAGATTTCTTTTGCGAATTGGCGAACACGTTATCAAAAAAATCAATTTCAGTGAAAGTTTGCAATGATTTTATTACATCCTTGGAAGATAAATATTCGGCAGAAAAATACGGATATACAAGAGCAAATAATATATTGGTCTACAAATATTATCCGTTAAATTTTTTTGAAGATTGGGTTCTTTTTTATACTGAAGACATTCAAAAAGAAAGAATTCTTTCATTTAGTGGAGTTATGAAAGATTTGACTTAAATCAAATGAATTTGGAAATATTCATGTAAATTGATTGCTTTAATTAATCTGCTTGAAAAGCTTGTTTGTCAAAATTATGTGTTGATATTAATTGATACCTATGTTTTTGCGATGCCAACGCGGACATAGTATCATAAAGCCGTACACGGTTGTTATAAATTGACTTTATCCGACCGCGATTCTCAATCGTGTACGGCAACTCCTCCATGGGCGCCCCTGTAGGGGAGCTGTCACGGCTCGTCCGTGACTGAGGGGTTTATTGAAAGTATATGAAATTTCTTATCCCCTTCGAAAAATCAATGATACCTATGTTCTATGTAAAGCGGAACGTAGTATCATAAATCCGTGCACGATTGCCGAATTACGACTCATTTCCAAACGTAACCGCAACCGTGTGCGGCAATAACATCATCAACCCATATTGCCAACGTCAATCCCATTCGCTATCGTGGTTATTACTACGATACAGAGACAAGTCTCTACTACCTCAAAAGCAGATACTATGACCCACAGGTTAAAAGGTTCTTGAATGCAGACGGTTATGTTCAAACGGGTGATGGATTATATGATAAAAACATGTTTGCTTATTGCTTGAATAATCCAGTGAATTCAAGTGATCCAACCGGAAAGTTTGCATGGATAGTTGTAGGCGCGCTTGGTTTTAGTACAATATTGCAAAAGAACAACGCGAGCGTCACAGCTTTTTTAATTCAGTGAGCGTCAGATTTTTTTCGTCCGCTTTAAAACGAATTTTATATTCTCCGAATTCAAAGCTGTATATTCGTTCAGGCTCGTTTTGGTATGACGGGCGCGGGTCGTTTGCCAAAATTTCATAAAGGGCAGATTTAAACTTTTCGTCAATGTCGCTGCAAATATCGCTTGGCATATTTACGTTTAATCTGTATTCTTTCACATTATCTGCAAAGCCGCCCACTGCGTTCGGTATGCAGTCCGCATACGGAATATAGGGCTTTATATCGTATATCGGCGTACCGTCCATTAAATCGGCAGATAAAACGCTGATTACGGGACCGAGGTCGGCGTCGATTTCGATTTTTTCGATTTTTACACATGACAGACCTATCGGATTGGGTCTGAAAGGGGAGCGCGTGGCAAAAACGCCCATTCTCTTGTTGCCGCCGAGGCGCGGCGGTCTGACGGTCAGAGACTCTGTCGGCTTTGACTGCGAAAAATTCCATATCAGCCAAAGATGAGAAAAATCCTCAAGCCCTCTTATCGCGTCGGGATTTCTGAATTCCGGCTCAAAAATTATTTGAGACATCATTTCGGGCACCAGTCCGCTCTGGCGCGGTATGCCGAATTTTGACGTGAAATCGTTTTTTATGTGTGCGATTATTTTCATAAGCCGTGTTCACCTCGCAAAAATTTTATCATTATCCAATCAAAAATGCAAATAACAATGCCGTATTCCTCAGTGCTTTAGGAATACGGCATTGTTGGTTTTATTTAAAATATTCTACTGCCGAGCGGAACATACCGATGTCGTAGTTGCCCTCAACATTTTTATAAAGACCGCTTCCGATTCTTTCGGAGTGACCCATTTTGCCGAAAACTCTGCCGTCGGGGGAGGTTATGCCCTCAATGGCAAATGCGGAGTTGTTGGGGTTAAATCTAATATCACTTGTCGGGTTTCCGTCAAGGTCAACATACTGTGTGGCTATCTGGCCGTTGTCACGAAGCTTCATAATAAGCTCGTCGCTTGCCAAAAATCTGCCCTCGCCGTGAGAAATAGGCACGCAGTATATTTCGCCGGGATTTGTATTTTTGAGCCACGGTGATTTGTTTGACGCAATTCTTGTGCGAACAATTCTTGACTGATGTCTGCCGATTGTGTTATATGTCAGGGTCGGGCAGTTTTCATCGGTGTCAATAATTTTGCCGTAGGGGACAAGTCCGAGCTTGATAAGTGCCTGGAAGCCGTTGCATATGCCGCACATAAGACCGTCTCTGTTATCAAGAAGCTCATGCACCTCATGCTTGATTTCGGGGTTTCTGAAAAATGCGGTTATGAATTTGCCTGAACCGTCAGGCTCGTCACCGCCGGAGAAGCCGCCCGGGATAAACACGATTTGCGATTCCTTCAACTTCTTTGCAAATGTATCGACAGATTTCGATATACCCGCCGATGTGAGGTTGTTTATAACAAAAATTTCTGCTTCCGCGCCTGCGTCCGCAACCGCTTTTGCCGAGTCATACTCGCAGTTGGTTCCGGGGAAAACAGGAATAAGCACTTTCGGCTTTGCGGATTTAATTGCCGCCGAGCGATGCTCTTTCGCGCTGAATGTGAAAGCGGGAATATCAGATTTGCCTTGCTCGATATTGCATGAGAATATAGGCTCAAGCTTATTTTCATAAACCGTGAGAAGCTCTTTGAGAGAAACATCTTCATCACCGAGAGAAATTGAGCCGCTGCCGGTCGTTTCACCTAAAAGAGTGCCGTATTCGGTGCCGTCGTTAAATTCAAGTATGAACGAACCGTAGCCGTAGGAGAAAATATCTTTGAGAGATACTCCGTCTGCAAATTTGAAGCCTATGGAGTTGCCGACGGCCATTTTGAATATTGCCTCTGCAATTCCGCCGTAGGTCGGGGTGTAGGCTGCCGCAATTTTGCCCTCGCGCATCAAAGCGGTCACTTCACCGAATACCTTTTTGAGAGAGGCGGTGACAGGCAAGCCGTTTTTGTCATAGTCGGGGCGAACAATTCTTACGGAGTGATTTGCCTTTTTAAATTCGGGAGTTATAACCTCGTCGGTTTTGCCTGTTGTGACGGCGAAGCTTACGAGCGTCGGCGGAACGTCAATATGCTCAAACGTGCCGCTCATAGAGTCCTTGCCGCCTATCGCCGCTATGCCAAACTCAAGCTGTGCCTTGAGCGCGCCGAGAAGCGCCGCAAGGGGCTTGCCCCAGCGCTTGCCGTCTTTCATCGGCTTTTCAAAATATTCCTGGAAGGTGAGGTAAACATCTTTAAACTCCGCACCGGCGGCAACAAGCTTTGATACAGACTCTATAACCGCAAGGTATGCGCCGTGATAGGGGCTTTTTTCTGTTATAAACGGGTTGTAGCCCCATGCCATATATGAGCAGGAATCGGTATGCTTTTTCTCAACCGAAATTTTGTTGACCATAGCCTGGTTCGGCGTAAGCTGATTTTTGCCGCCGAAGGGCATAACAACCGTGCCTGCACCGATTGTGGAGTCAAACCGTTCCGAAAGACCTCTCTTTGAGCAAACATTAAGGTCGCCTGCAAGGTCGGTTAAACCTTTTTTGAAATCTTCGGGGATTTTTTTGCTGTAATCCTGCGGCTTTGCAGGTGTTATGTCAATGTGCTTTTCCGCTCCGTTGGAGTTAAGAAAATCACGGGAGATGTCAACAATGGTTTTGCCGTTCCAGTTCATTTTAAGGCGCGGCTCGTCCTTGACGACGGCAACAACCGTTGCCTCAAGGTTTTCTTTGTCGGCAAGAGCTTTGAATTTGTCAACATCTTCGGGGGCGACAACAACCGCCATGCGCTCCTGCGATTCACTTATTGCAAGCTCCGTTCCGTCAAGACCGTCATATTTTTTCGGTACGGCATTGAGGTCTATTACAAGACCGTCCGCAAGCTCGCCGATTGCAACGGACACACCGCCTGCGCCGAAATCGTTGCAGCGTTTTATGAGGAGTGACGCCTCTTTGTTCCTGAAAAGCCTTTGGAGCTTTCTCTCTTCGGGGGCGTTACCTTTTTGAACCTCCGCACCGCAGGTTTCAAGTGATTCGAGTGTGTGTGACTTTGAAGAGCCTGTTGCGCCGCCGCAGCCGTCGCGGCCTGTTCTGCCGCCGAGAAGAATAACAATGTCGCCGTCCTCGGGGCGCTCTCTGCGTACATTCTCTGCCGGAGCAGCCGCAATTACGGCACCGATTTCCATACGCTTTGCCGCGTAGCCGTCGTGATATATTTCGTCCACCTGACCCGTGGCAAGCCCTATCTGGTTGCCGTATGAGCTGTAGCCTGCCGCCGCTGTGGTGACGATTTTTCTTTGCGGGAGCTTGCCCTCAAGCGTTTCGCTGACAGGCTTTAATGGGTTCGCCGCGCCTGTAACTCTCATTGCGGCATAGACGTAAGACCTGCCGGAGAGGGGGTCGCGTATTGCACCGCCGATGCACGTTGCCGCACCGCCGAAAGGCTCAATCTCTGTCGGGTGATTGTGCGTTTCGTTTTTAAAGAGCAGAAGCCAGTCCTCTTCTTTTCCGTCAACCTCCACCTTAACCTTAACTGTGCAGGCATTTATTTCTTCGCTCTCGTCAAGCCTTGGGAGCTTACCCTGGGCTTTTAAATATTTTGTTGCAACAGTCGCAATGTCCATAAGATTCATCGGCTTTGTTCTGCCGATGGCTTCTCTTGTCTTTTTATATTCGTTAAAGGCGGATTCCAAAAGCTCATCCTCAAACTCCGCCGAGTCAATCGTAGTCAAAAATGTTGTGTGACGGCAGTGGTCTGACCAATATGTGTCTATCATTCTTATCTCTGTTATGGTCGGGTCGCGCTTTTCTTTTTTAAAATAATCCTGACAGAATTTTATATCGTCCTCGTCCATGGCAAGGGCATATTTTTTAACAAATTCGGCAAGACCTTTTTCGTCAAGCCGGTTAAAGCCGTCGAGCACTGCAACGGAGGTGGGAATATCATAATCTGTTGCAAGTGTTTCAAGTCTTTTAAGAGAAGCTTCGCGGCTTTCAACGGGGTTAATGACATATTTTTTGAGCGCGTCTATTCCGTTTTGCGAAACATTGCCGTATATCATATAGACCTTTGCCGTTTTAACAAGCGGTCTTTCGCCCTTGGATATTATTTGAATACACTGAGCCGCAGAGTCTGCACGCTGGTCAAACTGACCGGGGAGGTATTCCACCGCAAAAACCGTGCAGTCGTCCTTTTCACCTATGTGGTCATAAATATCGTCAAGCTGAGGCTCCGAAAATACGGTTTTTTTGCATTTTTCAAAAAGCTCCTCGTCAATATTTTCAACATCGTACCTGTTGAGTATGCGTATTTTTTCAATGCCGTCTATCATCAGCAGATTTTTTGCGTCGGCGGTCATGACGTCTGCTTCTGCAGTGAGTCCTTTTTTCTTTTCAACATAAACTCTGTATACCATTATTGCGCTCCTCTCATTTGTTTTCGGCAGCTTTAAGCGCTCTTTGTCCTATATCCCTGCGATAAAATGCGTTGTCGAAATGAACGTGCGTTACATTCTCATATGCTTTGTCTATTGCAGATTTCAAGTCGTCTGCGGTGGCGGTCACGCCGAGAACACGGCCGCCGGAGGTAACGGTTTTGCCGTCCTTTTCGGCTGCGCCCGCAACATAAAGCAATGCGTCAAAATCATCATCGGCGGTGATTTCAAAGCCCTTTTCATATTTTACGGGGTATCCCTCGGATGCCATAACTACGCAGCAGGCGCTCTTTTTGCTGAATTTAACCTCGGTGCTTTCAAGTGTCTCGTTTTCTACTGCCTGCATAATAGTGAAAAGGTCACTTTCAAGAAGCGGCAAAACCACCTGGGTTTCGGGGTCGCCGAAGCGGCAGTTATATTCTATAACCTTGGGACCGTCTTTTGTTATCATCAGCCCGAAGTAGAGGCAGCCTTTAAAGGTTCTGCCCTCTGCTTTCATAGCGTTAATTGTAGGCAAGAAGATTTTTTTCATGCACTCGTCGGCAATCTCTTTGCTGTAATAAGGGTTGGGTGCAACCGTACCCATTCCGCCTGTGTTAAGCCCTTTATCACCGTCAAGCGCACGCTTGTGATCCATAGAAGATATCATCGGCACAATTGTTTTTCCGTCTGTGAAAGAGAGTACCGATACCTCCGGCCCCTCTAAAAATTCTTCAACGACAATGTTGCTGCCGCTCTCGCCGAAAATTTTATCCTCCATCATGGAGCGCACGGCGTTTTTGGCCTCTTCTCTTGTCGCGGCAATAATCACGCCCTTGCCGAGCGCAAGCCCGTCGGCTTTGATAACCGTCGGAACAGGGCAGGTGTCGATGTATTTGAGCGCACTCTCCATATCTCCGAACACCTCGTATTCGGCAGTCGGAATACCGTATTTCTTCATAAGATTTTTAGAGAAAACCTTGCTGCCCTCAATTATCGCCGCTTCTTTGGAAGGACCGAAGCAGGGCACGCCGATTTCGCGCAGAGCATCTGCCATGCCGAGAACAAGCGGATCGTCGGGGGTGACAACGCAAAAATCAATGCCGTGCGTTTTTGCAAATTCAACCGCCGAGGGAATATCCGTTGCGGAGATTTTGACGCACTCGGCGTCCTTTGCAATGCCGCCGTTGCCGGGCAAGGCGTATATTTTGGTTATATTCTTATTTTCTTTAAGCTTTTTTATAACGGCGTGTTCGCGTCCGCCGCCGCCGATAACCATTATGTTCATTTTTTCACCTCATCAATGGTGGAAAAGGCGCATGCCCGTGAAGGCCATGACCATGCCTTTTTTGTTGCAGGTGTCTATTACAATATCGTCTCTTATGGAGCCGCCGGGCTGTGCGACGTAGCTAACACCGCTGCGGGAGGCTCTTTCTATATTGTCATCAAAGGGGAAGAATGCGTCGCTTCCGACCGAAACGCCGGAAATTCCGGCAAGATATTCTTTCTGCTCCGCTTTTGTGAACGGTTCCGGCTTCTCTGAAAAGAACTTCTGCCAAATTCCGTCTGCGAGAACGTCCTCATCATCGTCGGAGATATAAATATCGATAACATTGTCTCTGTCGGGTCTTTTAACCGTGGGCAAAAACGGCAGTGAAAGAACCTTGTCGCTTTGGCGAAGATGCCATATATCGGCCTTGTTGCCTGCAAGACGTGTGCAGTGTATGCGCGACTGCTGACCTGCACCTACGCCGATAGCCTGCCCGTCAACAGCATAGCAAACAGAGTTTGACTGGGTGTATTTGAGTGTTATAAGAGCTATTATAAGGTCTTTTTTTGCACTGTCCGGGAGATTCTTGTTCTGCGTAACTATGTTTGAGAGAAGAGCCTCATCTATCTTAAAATTGTTTCTTCCCTGCTCAAAGGTGATGCCGTAAACGTCTTTATTTTCTATCGGGTTCGGAACGTAGTCCGGGTCTATTTTAACTATGTTGTAGTTGCCTTTTTTCTTTTCTTTAAGAATTTTGAGAGCCTCATCGTCATAGCCGGGGGCTATGATGCCGTCCGATACCTCTCTTTTTATAAGCTTTGCGGTTGTGACGTCGCAAATGTCCGAAAGAGCTATCCAGTCGCCGAAGGACGAGAGACGGTCGGTGCCTCTTGCTCTCGCATAAGCGCAGGCGAGGGGAGAATCGTCAAGCCCCTCTACATCGTCAACAAAGCAGGCTCTTTTTAATTTCTCGGGCAGGGGAGTGCCTATTGCGGCAGAGGTGGGGCTTACATGCTTAAACGAAGCTGCCGCCGGAGCACCGAGAGCGGCCTTTATCTCTTTAACAAGCTGCCAGGAGTTGAATGCGTCAAGAAAATTTATGTATCCGGGCTTTCCCGAAAGGATTTCGATGGGAAGCTCCGAGCCGTCCTTCATAAAAATTTTTGACGGCTTTTGGTTGGGGTTACAGCCGTATTTCAGTTCAAATTCTTTCATTTCGACATCTCCTTATACGTTGAGCTCTGCCTTAACTTCATCTTTATAAAGCCTTGCGAGTATGGGTTCTGCAACATCTTTTAAAAATTCGTCAACCTGTGACGCACTTCTGCCCGTGTAAAGCTTCGGGTCGAGATGCGACTGTATTTCCTCAAGTGAGAGCGGAAAAGCATCATCATCCGCTATTCTCTGAATGAGGTCGTTGGCACCGCCCTCCAGCTTAACCTTCGCGGCTGCGGCGTGCGAATGAACGCGCAGCTTTTCGTGAAGCTCCTGGCGGTTGCCGCCGCGCTTTACGGATTCCATCATAATGTTTTCCGTTGCCATGAACGGGAGCTTCTCCATAACTCTGCGGTGAATTACCTTGTCATAAACAACAAGACCTGCCGTAACATTTATATAAATGTTGAGTATCGCGTCAACCGCGAGAAAGGCCTCTGCAACGGATATTCTCTTGTTTGCGGAGTCGTCAAGCGTTCTTTCAAACCACTGCGTGCCTGCGGTGAAGGCAGGGTTGAGAGAGTCGCAGATAACATATTTTGCAAGTGCTGAAATTCTTTCGCTTCTCATGGGGTTGCGTTTATAGGGCATGGCGGACGAGCCTATCTGGTTTTTTTCAAACGGCTCCTCCATCTCCTCAAAGGATTGCAAGATTCTAAGGTCGTTAGAAAATTTATATGCGCTCTGAGCAAAGCCGGAGAGAACAGAAAGAAAATATGCGTCTGTTTTTCTCGAATAGGTCTGACCCGAAACCGCAACGCAGCCCTTAAAGCCCATGTCTTTTGCTATGAGCTCCTCCAGTTTTTTAACTTTCTCTTCATCGCCGCCGAAAAGCTCCATAAAGCTTGCCTGCGTGCCGGTTGTGCCCTTTGAGCCGAGGAGCAGGAGCTTATCAAGCCTATGCTCAAGCTCTTCTATGTCCTGCGAAAGCTCATACATCCAAAGAGTCGCTCTTTTGCCGACGGTTGTTAGTTGCGCCGGCTGTAAATGGGTGTAGGCAAGGCAGGGGAGGTCTTTGTATTTATTTGCAAACTCAGAGAGGTTTTTTAACACCTGAACGGCTTTTTTAAGAACAATCTCCGAGGCTTTTCTTAAAATAATGACATCCGTGTTGTCGCCGACATAGCATGAGGTCGCACCGAGGTGAATAATCGCCTCTGCCTTGGGGCATTGTTTGCCGTAGGCATAAACGTGCGACATAACATCGTGACGAACTACCTTTTCTCTTGCCTCGGCAACGTCAAAGTTGATATCCTCGGCATGAGCTTCAAGCTCTGCAATCTGCTCGTCGGTTATATCGAGGCCAAGCTCTTTTTCTGCCTTTGCAAGTGCAATCCAAAGCTTCCTCCATGTCTTGAATTTAAAGCTTTCCGAAAAAGTCTCCTGCATTTCGGGGCTTGCGTATCTTGTGGAAAACGGGGAAATATATTTTTCTTTGTCGTTCATTTAAGGCACCTCTTATTTGTTTTTGTTGATCATTCTGTTTTTGATTGAGCCGCTTTCAAGGTCAATATATCTTACATACAGCGAAATTTTATTTTGCTCGTTAAGGTTAGACCAGATTTCGTCTGTAAATTTATCTATGTCATTGTTCATGCGCACTCTTTCGGGCTCACCGACAAATGTGGGTATGGGGTTGCCGTCATGCGCATAGGTGTGCAGAAAGTGACCGAGGCCGTCTATCGGCGAATAGTCAAAATTGAAGCGGTTGCAGGCACTGCCTTTTTCGTCCGCACTTTTGAGTATGCTCATTCTGTAATCAAATCCGCGTTTTGTGAAGTTTAACACTGCGCTTATTCTGGGTGTGAAGTTCGGTGCGTCCGGCTCAAAGCCTCTTGTTCTGAGCGCACGGATAAAACCTCTGCCGCCTTCTATAAAGTCATATATCGTATCTGTCTGATCGCCGTTTGTGACAATAAGCTTATTCTTTATTTTTTTGATGGGAGAATAAATTATAAGCGACGGATCTTCAACCTTTGACTCGTCAAACGGGTAAATTATTACCTCGCCGTTTTCTTTTTCAACAAACACTCTGTTGCGGCTGTTTTCGCTTCTGCCCATAATAAAATATGCGGCGACGGCATTTTTTCCGTCGGGTGTTTTGCCTATGATAATTCCTCTGCCCGGGTATGTGTTGCCGCCGAGAATGTCTTTTAAAGCTGCAATGTCGTAAGTTGCCATTATTTTGTCTCCTTTTTGCCGAATCTGATTTTTTTGCTGACTTTTTGAACCGATAGCGGAAGTATTTTCCACTCGGCTTGTTCCATAACTCTTTTTTGCAGAGTTTCGGGTGTGTCGCCGTCTTTTATTTCAACGGCTTTTTGCATAATGATTTTGCCGCCGTCGGGTATTTCGTTCACAAAATGCACCGTTGCGCCCGTAATCTTAACTCCGTAATCCAATGCCGCCTCGTGAACCTTTAAGCCGTAAAAGCCCTTGCCGCAAAAAGAGGGAATGAGCGAGGGGTGAATGTTTATTATACGCTCCGGGTAGCGCGAGGTGAATTTTTCGGAGAGTATGCTCATAAAGCCCGCAAGAACAATAATGTCTGTGCCGGCTTCATCGAGCTTTTCGATAATCTTTTCTTCAAAAGCCTCTTGCGAGCCGCAGTCTTTTTTGCTGACGGTGAGCGTGCGGATTCCCGCTTTTTCGGCTCTTTCGAGTGCGTAGGCGCCTTTCACGTTTGATATGACGAGGACTATTTCTCCGTCCTCAATAATTCCGCTTTTCTGAGCGTCGATAAGCGCCTGCAAATTTGTGCCGCCGCCCGATACCAGTACGGCTATTTTTGCTTTGTCAGACATGTTTTATCCTCCGTCAGCAAATAGAAATTTTGTCGTCGCCCTTTACTGTTTCGCCGATGATATAAGCGTCTTCACCTGCGTTTTTAAGAATTTCGAGAGCCTTGTCCGCATCGTTTTTGTCTACCGTAATGCTCATGCCGACGCCCATGTTGTAGGTGTTAAACATATCGCGTTCGGATATGCTGCCAGTCTTTTGAATAAGGTCAAATATCGGCAAAACTTTAACCGCGCTTTTTTCGATTTTTGCACAGTAACCGTCCGGAATACTGCGCGGAATATTCTCATAAAATCCGCCGCCCGTTATGTGAGAAATTGCCTTAACGGTTATTTCTTCTGTGAGTGCGAGCACGGGCTTTACATATATTTTGGTGGGGGTCAAAAGCGTTTCGCCTACGGATTTTCCGCCGAGTTCGGCAACCGGAGCTTTAATATCGCTGTTTTCGACATCAAAAACTTTTCTTACAAGAGAAAAACCGTTTGAGTGAACGCCGGAGGAGGGAAGGGCGATTATAACGTCGCCGCTTTTTATTGCTTTGTTATCTATTATTTTATCTTTATCGACAATGCCTACGCTGAAGCCCGCAAGGTCGTATTCGTCCTCGGGGTAAAAGCCGGGCATCTCTGCCGTTTCGCCGCCTATAAGCGCCGCGCCGGACTGAATGCAGCCGTCCGCAACGCCGCTTACTATTTCGGCGATTCTTTCGGGAACATTTTTGCCGCAGGCGATGTAGTCAAGGAAAAACAGCGGCTTTGCTCCGCAGCAGATTATGTCGTTTACGCACATGGCAACGCAGTCAATGCCTACCGTGTCGTGTTTATCCATAAGGAAGGCCATTTTAAGCTTTGTGCCTACGCCGTCCGTGCCGCTGACAAGAACGGGCTTGTTTATTCCCGTGAGGTCAAGCTCAAACAGACCGCCAAAGCCGCCTATACCTGAAAGTGCGCCTGCCGTTACGGTCTTTGCTATGTGCTGTTTCATAAGCTCAACAGCCTTGTAGCCGGCGGTAATGTCAACTCCGGCGTTTTTGTAGCTCTCGCTAAAGCTTTTCATTTATTTATCCTTCCTTTCAGAAATCTTTGTTTCAAAACGGTTTTTGCCTGTTTCGGCAGGTATTTCAGTCGGGTAATTTCCGCTGAAACACGCGGTGCAAAAGCCCTTGCCCGGGTCACTTGTGAGCTTCGTAACATTCTCAACGCTGAGATAGCCCAAAGAATCAACGCCGAGAATTTCGCCTATTTCCTCCACCGTGTGATGGCAGGCAATAAGCATATCACGCGAGTCAATGTCTGTGCCGTAATAGCAAGGGTTTAAAAAAGGAGGAGCTGAAATTCTCATATGAACCTCTTTTGCGCCTGCTTCTCTCAAAAGCTTAACTATTCTCGCGCTGGTTGTACCTCTTACTATTGAGTCATCTATCATAACGACTCTTTTGCCGCTGACCGTTTCGGTGACAGCGTTAAGTTTTATTCTGACTTTGTTTTCTCTTGATGCCTGACCGGGTGAAATAAAGGTTCTGCCTATATATTTGTTCTTTATAAGCCCTATGCCGTAGGGGATACCCGATTCTCTCGAATATCCTATCGCCGCGTCAAGTCCGGAGTCGGGAACTCCGATAACAATATCGGCGTCAACCGGATGCTCTTTTGCGAGAAACGCGCCTGCCTTGAGCCTTGCCGCATGAACGCTGTGACCGTCGATTACCGAATCGGGGCGTGCAAAATAAATATATTCAAACACGCACATCTTCGGCTCTTTTTTGCCGCAGTGGTCTTTTATACTTTTAACGCCGTCTTTTGAAAAGACGAGAATCTCGCCCGGCTCAAGGTCTCTTATACACTTTGCGCCGACCGTGTCAAGCGCACAGGTCTCGGAGGCTACAACATATCTGCCGTCATCGGTTATGCCGTAGCAAAGCGGACGAAAACCGTGCTCGTCCCTTGCGGCAATGAGCTTTGTGGGCGACATAATAACAAGAGAATATGCTCCCTTGAGCCTGTCCATAGCCTTGTTGACGGCTTGCTCGATAGACGGTGCGGTGAGACGTTCTTTTGTTATGATGTATGAGATAACCTCCGTATCACTTGTCGTGTGGAATATCGAGCCGCAAAATTCAAGCTCGCGTCTTAACTCAAATGAGTTTGTGAGGTTGCCGTTGTGCGCGAGCGCCATGTTGCCCTTGATGTGATTTACAACAATCGGCTGGGCATTGAGCCTGCCGTTGCCGCCCGTTGTGCCGTAGCGAACATGACCTATTGCAATGCTGCCGCGACCGAGGTTTTTCATAATATCGGGTGTAAAAACATCGTTTACTATGCCCACATCTTTGTATGAATGAAAAACACCGTCGTCATTGACAACTATGCCGCAGCTTTCCTGCCCTCTGTGCTGGAGGGCAAAAAGGCCGTAATAAACCGAGGAGGCAACGTCTTCGGTGTCACTGCAATAAATGCCGAATACGCCGCATTCTTCTCTTAATTTGCTCATGGAAAATCACCGTTGTCTTTCTGAATTATAGGGGTGAAAGGCGTTTTAACCGAAAATTCTGTTCATCATTTCCTGATATGCGTCTTCTACGTTGCCCATATCACGGCGGAAACGGTCCTTGTCAAGCTTTTCGTGCGTGGTCGCATCCCAAAATCTGCAGGTGTCGGGAGAAATCTCATCCGCAAGAATTATTTTACCGTCGGGAGTTTTGCCGAATTCTATCTTAAAGTCGATAAGGTCTACGTTTATCTTTTTGAAGAAGTCAACAAGGAATTTGTTGATTTTGAATGTGTAGTCGGCAATGGTGTCAAGCTCCTGCTGTGTTGCATAGCCCATTGCAAGAATGTGATAATCGTTTACCATCGGGTCGCCAAGGTCGTCATCTTTGTAGCAGTATTCGAGAACCGTTGCTTTGAGGGGAGTTCCCTCGGGTACGCCGAGACGCTTTGAAAAAGAGCCTGCCGCAACATTTCTGACTATGACCTCAAGCGGAACAATCGAAACACGTTTAACAACCGTCTCGCGGTCATTAAGCTCTTCAACATAATGGGTAGGAACGCCCTCTTTTTCAAGGAGCTGCATAAGATAGTTTGACATTTTGTTGTTTACAACGCCCTTGCCGCGAATAGTGCCTTTTTTTAGGCCGTTAAATGCGGTTGCGTCGTCTTTATATGATACGATGCAATAGTTTTCATCATCTGTTGCAAAAACCTTTTTGGCTTTGCCCTCATACATCTGTTCTTTCTTTTCCATGATAAATACCTCCGTTTTATTTGTTGTATTTTTTGCTTACGGCTTCGTCTTTTTTGAGTACGTTTTCTGCCGCTGCGGCTCTCGCACAGTCGAGCTTTTCGGCAAGGGCGTCGTCGGACGCGGCAAGAATCTCTATACAAAGCAAAGCGGCATTGGCAGCTCCGTCAATGGCAACAGTCGCAACCGGAATCCCGGAGGGCATCTGCACGGTTGACAAAAGAGCGTCCAAGCCGTCGAGAGTAGAAGATTTTACAGGTATGCCTACAACAGGCAGTGTGGTGTTTGCGGCAATCGCACCTGCAAGATGCGCGGCTTTGCCTGCCGCCGCAATTATTGCGCCGAACCCGTTTTTTCTGGCATTTTGAGCAAACTCTTTTGCCTGCACGGGGGTTCTGTGCGCCGAATAGACGTGAACCTCAAACGGTACGCCGTATTCCTCCAGAGTCGTGATTGCTTTTTCAACGACAGGCAAATCGCTGTCGCTGCCCATGATAATTCCGATTTTTTTCATTGGAACGCCTCCTGTGAAAATTTATAATAAATATAAAAAGGGCAGTCCTGTTCTCATAAAACGGGACTGCCCAGACGGTCGGCTTCTTTATAGTTTTTGCTCCCCTGCGGTTTCGGTCGGCTTCCGGCCGCCATTCCGCTTATCCGTCAGTCACAAAAACACTCGATTGTGTCTAAAGTATAACATTATGCCGCCGCTCGTGTCAATCACAAAAAAGCTAACTTTTTTATTTATTTATGCACATTTTTGTATCTTTTGGCAGTAGTGCGAATATTGATTTGATTTACAGTAATATATGGCAATCCGAAAAATCAGATTATTTAATGCTTCATTGCCTTGACAGACGCATTTATAAATAATATAATCGCTCATATAGAGGTATATAATAATAAACAAGAGGTGTTATTTTATGAAAAACGGATTAAAAGTTATTATCGCCGTTGCTGCGGTAATTTTGGTGATTGTCGGCATAGTTGCAGGCAGTTACAACTCGCTTGTTACGGCACAGACCGCGGTTGAAACAAAGCAGGCGGATATTCAGACTCAGCTTCAGCGCAGAGCGGACCTTATACCGAACTTTGTCTCTACCGTTAAAGGCTATACAAAGTATGAGCAAGAGACGTTGACTGCGGTTACCGAGGCGCGAGCGAAGGTCGGCAACGCAAACAGCGCACAGAGCCTTTCCGAGGCGGACGAAGAGCTTGACAAAGCTATTTCGGTATGGGTAAATGCAGTGACAGAAGCTTACCCCGATCTCAAAGCAAATTCAAACTATATAGCTCTTCAAGATGAGCTTGCAGGCACAGAAAACAGAATTGCCGTTGCCCGTAAGGATTATAACGAAGCAGTTCAAAGTTATAACGCTATGATTAAAAAATTCCCCAAAAATATAATCGCCGGCATGTTCGGCTTTGAAAAGGCGGATTTCTTTAATGCAGACAGCAGCGCACAAACAGTGCCGAGCGTGGAGTTTTAATTTATGAAAAAAATAATTGCGGTGCTTACCGCGGTTTTTCTGCTTGCGAGTGCGAGCGTTTTAAATGTTTTTGCGGTGAGTATTCCCAAAGCAACAAGCAACTTCTTCGTCAATGATTTTGCAAATGTAATATCAAACGAAGATGAAAATAAAATGCAGCAGCAGGGCGAAGCGCTTTATAAAAAATTCGGCGCGCAGGTAGTTGTCGTGACGATAAAAAGCCTTGACGGCGCGTCGCTTGAGGATTATTCTCTTAAATTGGCGCGTTCATGGGGCATCGGCTCAAAAAATGACGACAACGGCATTTTGCTTTTGCTTGCGGTTGACGAGCGCAAGGTGAGAATCGAAGTCGGCACAGGGCTTGAGGGTGCGCTGCCGGACAGTAAAACAGGCAGAATACTTGACAATTACGGAATGAGTTATTTCAAAGAAAATAACTTTTCGCAGGGGCTTTCTTCCGTGTATTCTTCTCTTGTGAACGAGGTGTATATAGAATACGGCGAGGAACCGGAGGACGGTTATACTCCGATTTCGCAGGACGACCCCGAGGATAATTCCGACATTGCCGAAACAATAGCGGCGATACCGATTTTGATAATGATTTTGGTTATTATTTTTGCCGGCAGAAGAAGACGGCGCAGAGGAGTGTTCTTTTTCGGCGGAGGATATAATGACGACGATTTTCGCGGCGGTTTTTCGGGCGGCGGAGGCGGAGGCTTCTCCGGCGGCGGAGGCGGATTTTCCGGCGGCGGTTCGTCAAGAGGATTTTAACTTATTCAGAGGGCATATTCCGTTTTCGGAGTATGCTCTGTTTTTGTAACGTGCCTTATTTAAAAGTTCTTTTTCGGTTGACACAAATGCTTTAAGATGATACAATCATAATATTATAAATAATAAAATTTATGAGGAGAAGATCGATGTCAAACATTTATGATGAGCTTGTCGCAAGAGGGCTTATTGCACAGGTCACAAACGAAGAAGAGATAAAGGAGCTTGTCAACAACGGCAAAGCCAGATTCTATATAGGCTTTGACTGCACGGCAGACAGCCTCACGGCCGGTCACTTTGTTGCGCTCACTCTCATGAAGCGTTTGCAAATGGCAGGCAACGAGCCTATCGCACTTATAGGCGGCGGAACAACAATGATCGGCGACCCCAGCGGACGCACCGACATGAGAAAAATGCTCACTAAAGAAGATATACAGCACAATGCCGATTGCTTCAAACGTCAGATGGAGAAATTCATTGAGTTCGGCGAGGGCAAAGCACAGATGGTGAACAATGCCGAATGGCTTTTAAGCCTCAACTATATAGAGCTGCTCAGAGAGGTCGGCGCTTGTTTCTCGGTCAACAATATGCTCAGAGCCGAGTGCTATAAGCAGAGGATGGAAAAAGGACTCTCGTTCCTTGAGTTCAACTACATGATAATGCAGAGCTACGATTTCTATTATCTCTACAAAAATTATGACTGCAATCTTCAGTTCGGCGGAGACGACCAGTGGTCAAATATGCTCGGCGGCACAGAGCTTATCAGAAGAAAGCTCGGCAAAGACGCCAATGCCATGACTATCAACCTTCTTACCGACTCACAGGGCAAAAAGATGGGCAAAACAGCCGGCAATGCCGTTTGGCTTGACCCCAACAAGACTTCACCTTACGATTTTTACCAGTATTGGCGCAATGTGGGTGACAAAGACGTTTTAAAGTGCATCCGTATGCTCACATTTATTCCGCTTGAAGAAATTGAGAAGATGGATTCATGGGAGGGCAGTCAGCTCAACAAAGCAAAAGAAATCCTCGCTTATGAGCTCACCAAAATGGTTCACGGCGAAGAAGAGGCAAATAAAGCGCAAGAGGGTGCAAGAGCACTGTTCTCAAACAAGGCAGACACAGCAAATATGCCCACAACAACTCTCGGCGATGCCGATTTTGAAGACGGCGAAGCGGGTATTCTTGACGTTATGGTTAAAGCAGGTCTTGCAAAGTCGAAGGGCGAGGCGAGACGTCTTATCGACCAGGGCGGAGTATCGGTTGACGATGTAAAGGTTGATTCGATAGGTTACAAAATAACAAAAGCACAGCTTGAATCTGCGCCGATCATAATCAAAAAGGGTAAAAAGATATTCCATAAAGTCTCTTTATAATAACTGAGCTGCCGTAATCGGCACAAAATAAAAGTAAAAGCTATAATTTGCATCGGTAATCAACCCAAAGAACCGCAATGCGAATTATAGCTTTTTTGCCGAAATACTGAACAAGAAAAGCAACCTTTAACAGACCGCGGCTTCACAGGGGAATACGCAGTTTTTTGCGTTTACGACACTTTTTTAAAAGTGTCGTAAAATTTTTTCCTCTTTAGCGGTTGAATTATTACCTTTTTTTTGCTACAATTTTATACTAAGATAATGCGGTAATTATTGACTAACCGCAAAATCCGCATAAACAAAAGGGGTGGATTTCTGATGAAAGATTCACATTTGGGCAAAAGAGTTCGCTCAGGCGCGCCCGAAACCGAAAAATTTGACATGAATCGTGAACCGATAAAGCAGCAGATGTATTTAATGCCTATTGTATGGGGATACTCATATTTAAGAAAAATACTTCACCGCGGCAAGCTCACAAAGGTTCGTATGGAGGGTGTAAAGCCGCCGTATATACTTTTGTGCAATCATAATGCTTTTTTTGATTTTTATATAATGAGTGCCGCGCTTTGCCCTCAAAGGGGATTTTTCCCTGCGGCAGTTGATGATTTTATAGGCAGAGAGTGGGTGCTCAGGCGTTTGGGCACAATACCTAAAAGAAAATATACCGCAGACATAGGTCTTATCAGAACAAGCCGCAAGGTGCTCAAAAACGGCGGAATTTTCGGGCTTTATGTTGAGGCAAGGTATTCGCTTTGCGGACTCACTGAGGTTATACCCGATTCGGTAGGTCAGCTTGTAAAGCGTGCGGGTGTTCCCGTTGTCACGCTCAAAACCTGCGGACATCATATATATAATCCGTTTTGGAATATAGCGAGTAAGCGACTTATGTTCCCTGTTGAAGCGTACATGACTCAAATATACACACCCGAAGAGCTCGAAAATGCGAGCGTTGACGAAATAAACGAAAAAATCAGAGAATACCTTTATAACGATGATTTTCGCTGGCAAAGCGAAAACCGCAAAAAGCTCAAATACAAAAAGAGGGCAGAGGGGCTTCACAATATTCTTTATAAGTGTCCCGCCTGCGGCTGTGAGTATGAGACGGATTCAAAAGGTGCAAAGGTGTTTTGCAAAAACTGCGGCAAATCATGGACTCTCAATTACTACGGGGAATTGGAAGCCGACAGCGGCGAGACCGAGTTCAAATTCCCTACGGATTGGTATAAGTGGGAACGCGAAGAGGTCAGAAAAGAAATTGACGCGGGCAAATATCATTTTGAGTGTGATGTTGACGTCAACGATTTGCCAAACTCAAAAGGCTTTGTTCATTTGGGTCACGGAAGGCTCATTCATGATATGAACGGCTTTGACGTAAAAGGCATAAGAGAGTATGACGGTGAGCCGTTTGAGATGAAAATTCCGGCACGCGGTCAGTATGCCTGCCATGTTGAGTTTAAATACAGATACGGCAATTACCGCGACTGCATAGACCTCAACACACTTGAAGATACTTGGTATGTATTCCCGGAAAACTGCAAGTTCTCATGCACAAAGGTGTCGCTTGCAACAGAGGAGATATTTAAAAAATTGCACGAAGAAAAAGATAATACTACGGAGGGTAAAGATGAAAAACAAACCGTACCCTCTGTATGATTGGCCGAGCTTTTCAACTCTGTGGGAACTCTTGAGTTACCTTGCCGATAAATATGAAGAGCGGCAGGCGTTCCGTATTCCCGTAAGAGGAAAACAAGAAGACGAATATAAAACATACAGAGAGTTTTATAATGATACCGAGGCGCTCGGCGCGTGGCTGCTCAACAGCGGAGTGCGTAACGACCGTGTTGCGATACTCGGTGAAAACTGCTATAACTGGATAGTTTCTTATTTTGCAATAGCAAACAGCGGCAATACCGCGCTGCCGCTTGATAAAGAGCTTTCATGCGAAGAACTTGCAAGGCTTATAAATCTCTGCGGCTGCAAGGGCGTTGTGTGCTCTGCGGCATATGACGATTATGCGGAATATTTTGAAGAGAATTGCCCCGATATAGAAGTGTTTGTTGTTATGAACGAACTCGGCAAGCACATAAGAGAGGGTGCCGAACTTATAAAAAACGGCACCGATTTGCTGAGTGGCAGCAGACCCGCGGCAAACAACCTTGCGGCAATAGTTTTCACCTCCGGCACAACGGGTCAAAGCAAAGGCGTTATGCTCTCACACATGAATATAAGCTCGGATGCACTCTCTGTTTGCCGCAACACCTGCGCAAGCGGCAGGGGAATACTCATTCTTCCTTTGCATCACACGTTTTCGCTGACGACAAATGTGTTGTGCGAGCTTATTTACGGCATGAGGATATATGCAATAACGAGCCTCAGGACGATACAGCGCGATATGCAAAAAGATAAAACTACAACGGCGATAGTTGTGCCGGCGGTGGTTGAGACAATGCATAAAAGGGTTATGGAGAATGTCGAAGAAAACGGCAAGCTTAAAAAACTTGTTAAGGGAATGAAAATCGCCGAAATGCTTTTAAAAATAGGCATCGACGTCAGAAAAAAGCTTTTTAAAGATGTCATAAACGCTTTCGGAGGCGAGCTGGAAATTATAATCTGTGGCGGTGCGGCGTTGAGCAATAAGGTCGAAGAAGATTTCAGACTTTGGGGAGTCAACATGGTGTGCGGCTATGGAATTACCGAGTGCTCGCCCGTTGCCTGCGTGAACCGCAACGAATATCAAAAGAGCGGAAGCATCGGCTTGCCGGTTGACTGCAACGAGGTTAAAATCAACGACCCCGATAAGGATGGGGTAGGCGAAATATATGTCAAAGGCTCAAATGTGTTTAAGGGATATTACAAAAACGAAGAAGAAAACCAAAAGGCATTCACTGCCGACGGCTGGTTTAAAACCGGAGATTTGGGATATATTGATAACGACGGTTTTGTGTTTATAGGCGGCAGACTTAAAAATCTCATAATTCTCAGCAACGGCAAAAACGTGTCGCCGGAAGAGCTTGAAACAAAGCTCATTGATGAAATTCCGAGCATATCCGAAGTTGTCGTCTATGAAGAAGACGCCGCTTTGACGGCGGAGATTTTCCTCGACAGCGAGAAATACCGCAATGCCGCAGATACTATGCAGGAGGAGATTAACTCCTTTAACAGACATATGCCTGCTTATAAAAAAATAACCAACATCAAATTGCGTGACCGCGAATTTGATAAAACAACAACCATGAAGATAAAAAGAAGATATAATAACCGAAAGGATGATAAAAATGCTTGAAGAACTCAGAGAAATTTTTGAAACCTACACCAAGAAAAAGCTCCCCGAACTCAGCAGAGATTCAATTCTTGCCGCAGACCTCGGCCTCAGCTCGTTTGAACTTTTCGATGTTGTATGTGAGGTCGAAAATCACTTTGATATTGAGATTCCCGACAGAGTGCTAACCACCCTCGTCACCGTCGGCGACCTTGTCGATTACCTTGAAAAGGTGACAAAATAATCACTTACAAACAGATTTAATTATGATTTAAAGACCACATTCTGCTATTGTTGCCGAATGTGGTTTACTGTTTTATTCATAAATTAAATTTTCTTGACTATTTTGTATGTTTATGTTACTATTTATGCGGATATAGAATAATTTCAAAATGAGGGGGCTTCTATAATTGCGTTCAATCATAAAAGCGTGAATGCTGTAAATTACGGCGACGGTATAACTCAAGAGGATGTTGATTATTTGTCTCTTGTTACTATGGGCAAGGCAACACTTTCACAGGTTCCCGGTAATTGAATATTATGCAAGGGGTGTAATATATGAAAAAGATAAAAGTATTAAAGCAAGTTACATCAATTTTTCTTTCCTTTGTGCTTGGTTTATCCATATTTGGTATATACTCTTATGCGGCAGGCTGGGAAAACGGACTGTATACGCGGAACAGTGATTGCAGTATTTCTCTTGGGGATTTTTCATATGATGATCCGTACTATACAGTTAACAATGATAATAAAATATTTACATTGTATTCGGGCACGAATGTAAAATTTACTCCGAGATTAGAATCAAGTATAAATGAAATTTGCGGATATGCCGTACCACAAGTGCATAAAAACGGTATAAAACATATTGTTTTCACATGCGACTATGAGATTGAAGCTCGTACACTGCACTGCATGAGCAATTTAAAAACCATCAGGTTTTATAACAATGCAAAAGTTAATTGCGATTCATATAACTTTTATTATTGCGGAAAAAAGAGCAATATAACAGTATACGGAACAAATGAGAACAATAAACAGTTTGCGGAAACATTCGGTTTTCAGTATAAAGACTTAAATGAGTATTCTGTTGAATCCGCAGACGGATATAATATCAATATCGGCGAAGAAAAAACAATAACAGGTATAGAGGCTAATGTTTCGGTTGATACATTCGTTGGTTCCATGCTCAATGCAAGCGGCTGCGATGTAGTACCGGTTGAGAATAGCAGAGCAACCGTCGGCACGGG
>ERZ780226.701-NODE-701-length-29359-cov-3.483006_pt1 | contig 29359 bp, 34 predicted proteins | sample MGYA00511165_ERZ780226 | MGnify/ENA primary metagenome ERZ780226 (study PRJEB29588, sample SAMEA2152373) | human gut metagenome | biome: human gut; feature: human-associated habitat; material: faeces | place: Denmark | collected 2008/2010 ...
ACCTCAAAGAAAAGAAGGGCGGCTTCACGCTCGTCGAGCTCATCGTCGTGCTCGTCATCCTCGCCATTCTCGCGGCCATCCTCGTCCCGACGCTGATCGGCTACATCAACCAGGCCAACTCCGAGAAGGACTACGCCACGGCGCAGACGGTGCGCGTTGCCGCGCAGGCAGTGGAAGACGATAGCTACGGCCGTGATGGCAAGGACCTTGCCACGGTGACACTCGAGTCCAAGACCGCGAACGGGCAGTCGGTCAAGGATCTCGCCGGCGTCGGCAGCGAAGTCTCCAAAGCAAGCTTCAACGTTGATTCGACCTCTCATGCCATCACCGACGGCACCGTCACCATCAACGGGCATGACTACACTTTGAGCAAAGACAACAAGTGGTCGGTTCCCACCAAGTAGCCTGATTCCGCACGACAACTAGCACGCTCTCGAAACGCCTCCCTCTCTCCTCTCGAGAAGCGGGAGGCGTTCGGCTACTGAGGAGGTGGCCATGAACATCACCAGGCACCGCATCCGCAAGCAAGGAGGCTTCACGCTCGTCGAGCTCATCGTCGTGCTCGTCATCCTCGCCGTCCTCGCGGCCATCCTCGTCCCGACGCTGATCGGCTACATCGACCAGGCAAACTCTTCCAAGAACTACGCCACGGCGCAGACGGTGCGCGAGGCGGCACGCGCGGTCGCCGACGAGATGTACGCCGACAAAGACACCGGCTCGAAGACCGAAAACTACCTCCTCGACATGCGCAACTCGAAGAAGGACCACGTCGACGAGGTGTTCGAACTGGCAGGCGTCCCCCGCGACGACCCGCACGGCGTCCAGGACTTCAGGTTCCTCTACAGCAACAGCGACGGAAGCGACAAGATCCACGAGTCCTGGGCACAGTCCTACAACTACGTCGTCATCGACGGCACACGCTACACGTTGAAGCCCGACGGCACCTGGAGCACGAAGAAGGAAAGCAGCCCCCGCCCATGAGCTCGAGCTTCAGGCGCATCCCCGTCAAGGACATGCCCAAGCAGCAGTTCTACCGGCAGATCGTCGTCGTGATCGTCATCGGGCTCGCACTCATCGCGGCTGCCGGCGCCTATGCCATCTGGCTGAACTCCTGGACTGGGCTGCGCGCAGCCCAGCAACGTGCCGTGCACGTCCAGATGGCCGCGAGCCGCATCGGCGAGCAATACTATGGGCTCGGCAAGAGCCTGTACGAGACCGGCTCCACGAACGGACCGCTCAACACCGAGGCGCAACAGGCGGTCCTCGACGCCGCGCACGAGAGCGGCACCGTCGCGCTTTACGGCTTTGACTACGAGCAGATGCAGGCGACGAGCCTCATCTACGACGACGGACGCTACACCGTGAGCTACGACGCAGCCGAAAGCGCGCCCTGGACCGTCACCTCGGACCTGTTTCCGCAGGTCACGAAAACGTACTAGCAGCCGTCCGCCGCCCCTGGCGGGTTCGCCCCCCACATTCTGGTGGTTCCACTTACATGATGCTCGTTTCCGACATAGTCATCTACGCGTTTGCCGCCGTCTTCGGCGCCTGCGTGTTCTCGTTTCTGAACGTCCTTATCTACCGCGTGCCGCGCAAGCTCAACTGGGTCTCGGGACGCAGCATGTGCCCACAATGCGAGCATGCCCTTGCCCCCAAGGACCTCGTCCCGGTGTTCTCGTGGTTGCTGCTGCGCGGAAAGTGCCGCTACTGCGGTTCCCCCATCCGGGCACGCTACACCGCCGTCGAGCTTCTCGGCGCCGCATGCGCGCTGTTTTGCCTGTTCGTCTGGGGACCCACGCTGACAGCCGGCTTCGGCTTTGCGCTGTGCGCGCTCATGACGACGGTCGCCTTCATCGACCATGACACGCGAGAAATCCCCAACGGGCTCGTCATCGCCACCGCCGTGCTCGGCGTGCTCGCGCTCGTCGCCGGCCTCGCCACGCCGAGCATCCTGCCCGGCGCCGTGTTCCCCGGAGCGGACGTCACCTGGCTCGACCGCGTCATCGGCGTCTTTGCCGCGAGCGTGCCGCTGCTGCTCGTCGCCTTGCTCACCGGAGGCTTTGGCGGAGGCGACATCAAGCTCATGGCGGCACTCGGTTTGGCGCTCGGCTGGAAGTTAACGCTGCTCACGCTCTTCGGGGGCATATTGCTGGGCGGCATCTACGCCATCTGCCTGCTCGTTTCCAAGCGGGCAGGCGCAAAAGATGCGTTCGCATTCGGCCCGTTCCTGTGCCTTTGTGCCATAATCTCGAGTGCGTATGGCAACGGTCTCATACATTCCTACCTCGGCCTTTTTGGACTGGGATAGACGCCCGAGCCGACGGAGGAGTTCCATGCCCGAATTTTCATACAGAGCGCAAGATGTCAGCGGCAAGACGGTCCGCGGCAAGCGCGAGGCAGACGACGAGCTCGAGTTGCACCTCGCGCTCAAAGACGAAGGCCTCGCGCTCCTGTCTGCCACCGAGCCTCGCAGCAGCCTGAAGACTGCCCGCGAGCTCAAGCCCCAGGCGCTCGCCGCGTTCTGCCTGAAGGTTTCGGAGCTTCTGGCCGCGGGCGTCCCGCTCATCCGCACGCTCACGATCGTCTCCGAGGAAGAGTCGATCAAGCCCGCCGAGGCCGCCGTCTACTCCGGCCTCATCACGTCCATCAAGAAGGGCAGCCAGCTCTCGCAGGCGATGGACGAAGCACGCGGCGCGTTTCCCGCGCTGCTCGTCAACATGGTCGCCTCCGCCGAGCAGGCGGGCAACCTGGCAGAGGTCTTTCGCCGGATGTCGGCCCATTACGAGAAGGAGCACCGCTTCAACGCGAAGATCCACGCCGCGACGCTGTACCCGAAGATCCTCTCCGTGCTCATCGTCGTGGTCGTCGCCATCATCGTGGGCTTCGTGCTCCCGCAGTTCCAGGATATGTTCGACAAGATGGGCGAGCTGCCGCTGCCCACGGTCATCTTGCTCGGCATCTCGGGCTTCGTCAGCACCTATTGGCTGCAGCTCATCGTGGCGGTCATAGCCGTCGCCTTGCTGTGGATGTTTCTGTCGCGCGTGCCCGCTGTCAGACTGCAGATCGACCGGATCAAGCTCAAGCTCCCAGTCGTGGGCAAGCAGAACCGCACGGTGGCCACGGCGCGGTTCGCGCGCACGTTCTCGTCGCTGTACAACTCGGGCATCAACGCGATCACTGCGCTCGAGATCGCGAGCAACACCATCGGCAACGCCTACATCCAAAGCCAGTTCGGAGACGTCATCGACATGGTCCGCACCGGACACACCCTGTCCGAGGCGTTTGGCACAGTGGACGGCTTCATCAGCAAGTTCGTCGCCAGCGTGCGCGTGGGCGAGGAGTCTGGCAGCCTGGAGGACATGCTCACCTCCACCGCCGACACCCTCGACTTCGAGGCCGAGCAGGCCATGCAGCGCATGGTCGGCTACCTCGAGCCCGCGATGATCGTGCTCATGGCGATCATCGTCGGGTTCGTCATCATCGCCGTCATCGTACCCATCTACAACTCGTACTCGACCATCGGCGCCGGGACGACCAGCTACTAGCATCACGAAGGGATTGTTATGCTCGTCGCATATCTACAGGACACATCGCTGAGCGTCGTGGTCGGCAAGTCCGGGATCCCCGCGGCAGTCGACGGCTGCTACCGCCTCGATGGCCTTCGTGGCATCATCCGCGACGGCGTCATCATCGACCCGGAGGCCTTCAGGTCGCTCGTCGAGCCGTTTTGGAAAGAGCACCAGCTCGAGACCAAGCGCGTCAAGGTCGTGGTGGAAACCAAGCGCATCGCCGTGCGCACCACCGAGGCCCCCGTGTTCAAGAAGGAGCGCGACCTACGTGCCTATATGCAGCGCGAGGTCCAGACGCAGTCGCGCTTTTCCGACCCATGTTACGAGTACCGCACCATCTCGACCGATGCGGCCACCAACACCGCGCGCATGCTCATCACGACGGCGGACAAATCGCTGGTAGAGCGCATCGTCGGCACGTTCAAGCAGATCGGCGTCGAAATCTCCGCAATCGCGACCCCCTACACCTCCGTCATCTCCTTCACCGAGAGGATGCGCGGCGACCGCACCGACGACACCGTCTTGTTCCTGACTTCCGACCATGACCATTCGGTCGCCGTCCTCTTCAAGGCCGGCCTGTACCGCTACTCGTCCGAGCAGCACCTGTTCACCGATTACGGCACGCCCGACTTTGGCGGCGAGCTTCTGCGCAGCATCACCGGCATCGAGCAGTTCATCCAGGCAGACCACATCTCCGAACGCTTCGACCTGATCTGCCTGCTCGGCTTGACCGGGCCCGCCTCAGACGTCGTCGAGGCAGCCATCCGCTCCTACGACCAGACGCTCAGGATAGCCGAGGTCCGCGAAGACGAGGTCTTCGCCGCAGCCCAGCCCCTCGCCAGCGACGATGTCGTCGACATCCTGCCCGCCATCTTGGGACTCGGGGCCTTCGACAACGGCACCGCGCTCGTCGACTCGTACAAGACGATCACCGGCACCGGCATGACCACGAGCGACAAAGGCGACCTCATCGGCGCGCTCAAGGTTCCCGTCATCTGCGCACTCGCCTGCATCGCCGCCATGGCGGGGCTGCTCGCGTGGAATGCCGCAACCGGCGGCCAGGCGGATTCCATCCGCAACTCGCTCATGACGCCCGACGCTCTCAAGCAGATTTCCGCCTACAACACCGCCAAGTCCGATAACGACCTGGCAGCCGCCACGCAGGATTCCGCCGCGCGCCTCGCCGACGTGCAGCAGAGCTATCCCGTGCCTGGCTCGCAACTCGAGGCGGCTATCGACGAGTGTGCGAGCGGCCTTGTCACCTGGACGCCGTACGGCTACAGCGAGACCACCGGACAGTACGTGATTCAGGCGACGGCCGGCAACAACGACAACATCTCCACGTTCGTCGAGCGCCTCGGCGCGAAGGCGAGCGAGACGGGAGGCTTCACCGTGGCGAACAGCGGCTACGCCTACCAGGAGACCACCACCTCGACCCCCGGAAAGACACAAGGCGACTGGACGCTGTACGTCACGCTCTCGCTCGAGGAAGGGGAGGGACGCTAGATGAAAGTCGAGACCAAGCTCACCGACCGCGACCTCAAGCTCATCAAGTACGTCATCTCGATTCTGGTCGTCTTCATCTTGTTCTGGGTGGGCATCCGCCCGCTGTGGGAGACGCACCAGCAGCTCGCCGACGACCTCGCCGTCCAGCAGGCACGCGTACAGCAGGCAAGCGACGCGAGCATGACGCAAGACCTCGTCGACAGCACGGCGCTGATCCGCACGGGGCTTGCCACGGGGGCGCTCGAGGGCTTTAGCACCACGCACGATGCAGCGAGCGTCACCAACCTGATGACCACGATCGCGAAGTCGCACGGCCTGCGCGTCGTCGACTTGACCTTCGCGCTGCCGCAAGACGAGACCACGTACGCGCCGTCCACCACCTATGCGCCCACGGGCACCGCCACGACGGGGACCTCGACCGCCTCGGCCCCCGATGTCGCGCTCTCGAAGGGCGCGCAGGCCGCAGAAAAAGGCGACCTCACCGGCATCTACCAGACCAACGTGCAGATCGTCGTGAGCGGCACCGAGGCGCAGCTCAAGAGCTTTACCGACGATTGTGCCCAAGCCTACCCCGGCATGCGCGTGCAGGGCTTCAAGTGGGAGAAGGAAGACTCGAACGGACAGGGCGATGCCGGATGGCGCATGACGGCAAACCTGGCCGTCTACTCGTACAAGGGAAACTAGCACGATGGCAAGCATTCAGCAAAATCGAAAGATCCGCATCGGCGATGTCTTGAAGGAGCTCGACTACATCAACGACGACGAGCTCGAGGAGGCTCTCGCCTACCAGCGCGAGCACCGCGGCGTGCGCCTGGGTCAGACGCTCATCAACCTGGGCTACATCACCGAAGACCAGCTGCTCGACGCGCTCTCGAAGCGTCTCGACGTGCCTCTGGTCGACATCGGCGCTGTGGACGTTGACATCGACGCCGTGCGCCTCGTGCCCGAAAACATCGCGCAGGAGACGAGCACCCTGCCCATCGCGGCGACGGACTCCACCATCACCATCGTGACCGACGACCCGCTCAACTTCTACGGAATCGAGGAAATCCGCCAGTTGACAGGACGTTCCGTCGAGGTCAAGCTCGCAAAGCACACGCCCATCGTGCGCGCCCAGCAGTACTACTACGCCGAGGTCAGCCCCTTCATGGAGGCAGAGGATGCAAGCCTCGACTTCAACTCGCTTTCAGACCTCGCGCAGATCGACGTGACGGCCGACGCGAGCGACGCCCCCATCGTCAACCTGCTCAACAGCCTGATCCAGCACGCGTACCGCGCCGGCGCCTCGGATATCCACATCGAGCCGTTCCAGGACTTCACGAATATCCGCATCCGCGTCGACGGCGTCATCAACGACTACCTCACCATCAAGCGCAGCGTGCACGCGTCGCTGCTCGCACGCGTGAAGATCGTGAGCAACATGGACATCGCCGAACGCTACCTGCCGCAAGACGGGCACTTCCGGACCATGGTGGCCGGCGAGGACGTCAACGTGCGCGTCTCCGTCATCCCGACCGTCTACGGCGAGAAGGCCGTGTTGCGTCTGCTGTCCAACAACACGAAGATCGAGCACACTACCACCTACGGCATGCTCGACGAGGACTACGAGAAGTTCTGCAAGATCCTGGCCGTGCCCAACGGCATCATCTACCTGACCGGCCCCACCGGCTCGGGCAAGACGACCACGCTCTACATGGTCCTGCAGGCGCTCAGCAACGAGCTCGTCAACATATCCACCATCGAAGACCCCGTGGAGAAGAACATCCCGCGCATCACGCAGATGCAGGTCAACGAGGCGGCCGGCCTGACCTTCGACGTGGGCCTGCGCTCGCTCATGCGGCAAGATCCCGACATCATCATGGTGGGCGAGACGCGCGACGCGACCACGGCCGCCATCGCCGTGCGCGCCGCCATCACCGGGCACCTCGTCTTCTCGACTCTGCACACCAACAATGCCGCGAGTTCCATCGCGCGCCTCATCGACATGGGCGTCGAGCCGTTCATGGTGTCGTCGTCGCTTGCCGGCGTGGTGGCGCAGCGCCTCATGCGCAAGGTGTGCCCGCACTGCGCCGAGCAGCGCCCCGCCACCGAGCACGAGGTCGAGATCTTGGGGCTGGCCCCGGGGACGCAGGTGATGCTCACCGAGGGCAAGGGCTGCCGCAACTGCAACCAGACCGGGTACCGTGACCGTATCGCCATCCACGAGATACTCCAGGTCGACCGCACCATCAGGCGCATGATCAACGACAAGAAAAGCGTCGATGACGTCCAGGCGTACGCCGTTGCCAACCAGGGCATGAAAACGCTCGCCGACGCGGCGTCGGCCGCAGTCGTCGCGGGAAAGACGACTCTCGAGGAATACCTCAAGATCGTCTACCAGGTATAGGGGGTGCAGCACATGAACTTGGACGGCATCATACTCAAAGCGCGGGACATGGGCTGTTCCGACGTGCACATCTCCGCCGGCGAGCCGGTGTTCTTCCGCCAAAACGGCACGCTCGTCGAGGCGCCGTACGACTTCAAGGCCAAAGAGGTCGAGGCCATGATCGAAGAGGTGCTCGACAAGCGTCAGCTCGCCGCCTTCGCCGACGGCGACGATCTCGACTTCGCGCTCGTGTCGAGCGACGGTCTACGCCAGCGCGTCAACGTGTTCCGCCAGCGCGGTCACATCGCCGCCACCATCCGCCTGCTCGACGACCATATTCCCACCATCGAACAGCTCGGCCTGCCGTCCACGCTCAACGAGCTCGCCGACCGCAAGCGCGGCCTCATCCTGGTAACCGGCCCCACCGGCTCGGGCAAGTCCACCACCCTCGCCGCGATGATCGACTACATCAACCGCACGCGCGCCGAGCACATCATCACGATCGAAGACCCCATCGAGTACGTGTACACGCACAAAAGCTCGCTCATCCACCAGCGCGAGGTAGGGCACGACACCAAGAGCTTCGCGGCGAGCCTGCGCTCGGCCCTGCGCGAAGACCCCGACATCATCCTCGTCGGCGAGATGCGCGACTACGAGACCATCTCCGCCGCGCTCACCGCCGCCGAGACCGGGCACCTGGTCATGTCGACGCTGCACACGACGAGCGCGGCGCTCACCGTCGACCGCATCATCGACGCCTGCCCCGCCGGAGCGCAAAACCAGGTGCGCAGCCAGCTGTCCGGCGTGCTCGCCGGCGTGATCACGCAGTGCCTGATCCCCACAGCCGACGGGCTGGGACGCTGTGCCGCGACGGAGGTGCTCGTGGGCACCGACGCCGTGCTCAACATGGTACGCGAGGACAAGATCTACCAGCTCGACACCATCATGCAGTCAAACCGCGCGCTCGGCATGCACACCCTCAACGCCGACCTCATGGCAAAGGTCCGCGCCGGCGTCATCACCGCGCAAAGCGCGCTCGAGTACAGCAACGACCGCAGAGAGCTCACGGAGCTGCTGGGGTAGCGCATGATCAGGCGGACACGGGACATACTCAGAAACGAGCAGGGCGTGAGCATCGTCTTTGCCGTGCTGCTCGTCGTCGTGCTGCTCATCTTGGGCGGCATCATCGTGTCGTTTGGCTATGCCAACTACCACCGCTCGCTCGACGACATGGCCGCCGAGCGCACCTATCAAAACGTCTCGAGCGCGACCCAGCTGCTGCATGACAAGGCCGACGGCGCGCCCGCGGGCACCGACTGGATCCAGAAGATCGTCGCGACAGGCGAATCCGCTGGCCAGACCCCCGCGACCATCACCTTGAGCGTGTCGAGCTCGCAAGATGCGCAGTTCGCGAACATCAGCGTCGACGTCAAGAAGAACGGACAGGGCGCCTACAACGTCGCGCTGTACGAGACGGACGCACCGGACAAGACGGCGCTCCAGTTCACCCTCACGCTGGTAGGCGACAAGGCAAGCGTCGGCCCCATCACGAAGGTGGCGAGCTGACATGCGCATGAGCCCCAAAGACATCGCGCGTTCCAGCGGCGGCTTCACGCTCGTGGAGTCGGTCGTCGTCATGGTCGTGCTCGCCATCGTGCTCGCCTGCATCGCGACATCGCTTTCGTTTGGCACGCGCATCATGGCCAGCCAGCGCGCCATCGCCAACGCCGACACGCTCGCCTCAACCGTCAACACGAGCGTCTCCGACGTGCTGCGCACGTCGAGCACGGCGCCCGTCATCGGCGTCGACGGCAGCTCGGTCACCTTCACGCAGGACTTCGTCAGCCCCTCGCGCGCGAAGGGCAGCTACACCATCTTGCCCGCGGCAGACGGCACGCTCCAGATTGCCGATGCGAGCGGAGATTCCGGCGCCTTCCTGCCGAGCGGCGTCTACGTCGACGGCGACCGCGTGAGCGTCACGTTCGCGGCTGGAGATGCAGCCGCGGGCAAAGCGACGACGCAGGTCACGACCACCGTGACGAGCACGCAAGGCGACGTGCTCTCCACCCAGACGTCCAACGTCGAGACCCTGGGGGGCGGTGCCTGATGTCTTGCACACGCACAGCCAGCAAGCAGGGCTTCACCCTCATCGAAGTCGTCGTGGTGCTCGCCGTCATGGCGGTCATCGCCGCGCTCGCCGTGCCCTCGCTCATCCCGTGGTACAACAGCTACAAGGCCACCGAGCGCCAGAGCAATGCCGAGCTCGTGTACTCGGTCGCCGAGAACAACATGGCCAAGATCGTGGCAAACGGCACGCTCGGCAACGGCAGCTCGGGCGCCGTCACCGCAACGACGCGCACGACGCTGGCCAGCACCATCTCGAGCCCCGACCCCACGCCCGCGCTGCTGAAAAACGACGATGGCTCGACGGTGGACGAAGGGCTCGTCTGCCTGACCAACTACAACTCGGGCGATGCCGCCGCACTCGACATGCTCGTCCCGAACATCGACACGCAGGTCTCGAACGTCGGCTTTTTCGGCACGAACATCACGACCGAGGACCAAGGCGCAGCGCTTCATGCGAAAGGCGTCTACTACCTCGAGCTCAACCCGCAGACCGGCTACGTGTACGGCGCGTTCTACTCCGAGTCCGCCAGCTTCACGCCAGAGGTGTACCAGAGCTTCGCGAGCGCGAACCGCAACGACTCCGCCGCACTTGCCAGCAAGCAGATCGCCTACTACGGCGGCGGTCCCATGAAGTCGTTCGTGCACGAGCAGACGCTCGACGACCTGGTCATCGGCTACTTCGAATTCAACGGCGACCAGCTGACCGGCTCGTACGGCTACACCATCTCGAAGTTTGGCGAGGTGTCCGCCCAGGTCCACGACAACCTCCCCGACAACAACACCATCACGTCGACCGCCTACGGCATCTTGTCGGCAACCGAGCTCACGGGCAACGACGTGCCCTCGCACATCCTCGAAAACGCGCGCGTCCAGAAGGTCTCCGCCGCGAGCCTTGGCATCGAGGGCCTCACCGTGACAGGCGACGGCATGTACTGGTTCTACGAATACGACCCGAGCACGCTGTACGAAGACAGCGCCAACACCATCACGCGCACCTCATCCGCCGGCGTCTGGAAGCCCTGGGAAAACGCGCAGGCCTCTTCTCAGTACAAAAACGTCGCGGTGTTCCTCGACCCGAACTTTGCCGCCTCCATCGCGCCCGGCACCGCAAACCCGTTCAACAAGACCTTCCAGGTGCGCACCGGCGAACAGCTCCAGCACATCGGCAAACCGCTCGACTACGTGTACGACCCGAACAACGCCTGGTGGGGACAACTTCAGACGCCGAACAACAACACCTGGGTGGGCAGCTTCTACGACGCGAGCTACCTCGACGGGACGTACTACCAGACCCACGACATAGAGCTGCCGAGCGACTGGGTGGGCATTGGCCGGGGGAGCCGCAGCCAGAAGCTGACGAACTTCTATGGCAGCAGTCCACAGTTTACCGGCGCCTTCTACGGCGGCTACAGCCAGAAGGGCTCCGCGACGCCCGATCACGCCAACCTGCAGCCCCCGCAGAGCAAAGCCAAGGGCTTCGAGATCGACTTTGCCCCGCAGTTCCAGTTCGCATCCGATGACACCGCCCCGAGGGGACAGGCCTACATGTCGGACAACAACTACGTGAACTGCGGAGTGTTCGGCTACGTGAGCGGAACGGTGAGCTATCTCAGCCTCAACGTCAAGCACGACCTGACCGTCGAGGTCGGGCGCCCGCGCATGGGGCTTGCCATCTGCCAGCTCGGCGGGAAGGGCAGCGCCAGCAACTGCGCGCTCACCACGAGCGCCGCGTTCAGCATCGAGCAGACGCACGAGGCCGACGACTGGACGGGCGTAAGTTACATGGGCGGCCTCATCGGCAGCATCTCGGATGATGCGCAGGCAGACACCTGCACCGTGACCGTGAGCAAGCCGCTTTCCATCGACGCGAAAAGCGACCTCTCGGACAGCTCGGTCGTCTACATGGGTGCGCTCGTCGGCTACGACGGCTCCAGCAAGGCGCTCTCCAACTGCACGCTCACCGTTGCCCGCGGCACGACCGCCAAACTCTCCGCCTCGACGTTCAACAACAGCTACAGCGGCATGGCGTACCTTGGCGGAATCGTGGGTTACAAGGGCTCTGACAATGCCACGGCAGACTCCCGCGATTTCGAGAACAACAAGGTCACGGTGAGCGGCGCCCTCGACCTCGACGCGAATAAGCGCTCGCAGGGAGCTGTGGGCGCTGTCGCGGGCATGCTGCAGCACGTGAGCAACATCTCGGCGAACGATGCGGCATGTGACAGCCTCACCATCGCCGCGAGCGGCGAGAACGGCGCGAGCTTTGCGGGCGGGATTATCGGCAGGGCACTCGATTGCGGCACGCTCACGAGCAACTCCCTCACCTCGCGCCAGGCGGACATCTCGGCGACGTGCACAAATAGTTCTGCAATAGCCGGCGGCTTCATTGGCAGTGCGGAAGATGCCGGGCGCATGGAGCAGAACACCTATAAGGCAAACGGCAAGCTCACGGTGAGCGCACACGCCAGCAACGGCAACTCTTATGCGGGCGCAACCATGGGCTGGGCAAGCGACAGCACAGTTGCCGGACTGAAGGCCTCTTTGAACGGCACCGTCGACGTAGACTCCACAGGCGGCAGCTCTGGCAGCCGGCGGTCTGATTGGCAAATCCTCGAGACTCGACGTCAGCGAATGCGGTGTTGACGTAGCGGGAGGAGGGAGCCTTTCCCTCGCATCGTATGGGAAGAGCTGGGGCAGCAGCGCTACGGGCGGTCTTTTCGGAGCCTCTTCGAACGACACGATCTCGCATCTGCACTTGGTATCGCAGCAGGGCTCGAAGCTGCAGTTCGAATCGAAGGTGGACAGCCAGGACACCCAGAAGACAAACTCCGCAGCAGGAGCAATCGGATTCGCGGACGGCTCGGACATCTCGAACTGCTACGTCAACTCGGCGAGCACGTCGTTCGTGCTCAATTCCCGCATCGCCTACGAGCAGCCCTATGATGCGGCGAACGTCGTCGCGGGCTTTTTGGGCGTCAGTAGCAACGGCTGTACGCTCGACAGCTGCTTTGCCAGCGGCACGCTCAGCTCGAGCTCGAACCATGGACTGGCGGGTTTTGCCGGCTACCTGCAGAACACCACGACACGCGCTTCCTTCTTCGCGGGCACGCTACAGCAGAACGCGGGGAGCTCTGCCTACGGATTCGCATGCGCAAACCACGGCAACGGCACCATCGAGAACTGCTACAGCGCGGCGACCAGCACCGCTAACGACTTCTACGGATTCATGGACAGCTGGGGAGCAGGCTCGAACAGCAACTGCTACTACCTCAAGGCCCCACGGGAAGGCAAAGCCGCCGGAACCGCACTCGACTACGCGACGATGACGGCGCAATCCAACGGGATGGCCTCGATGCTCGGGTTTGGCTTCGCGGACGGCAGCCCCTTCCCCACGCATACGACCGACAGCAACGGTGCCCACATCGGCGCCGTCACATATCCGGCAGGCTGAAAACCATGAGAACGTTCTTCGACAGAATCATCCACAGCACGCGAGGCGAGACGCTTGTCGAGTCGATTGTGGCCTTCGCCATCATCGTCGTGATCATGCTCGCGTTTGCCGCCTTTGCCACCCTGGGGCAAAACCTCAACCGACAGGCGCAGGACAACGTCAACGACGCGATGGGGACAATGCAGAATACGGGAATCACCGCAACGGTACAGCTCGGCGACACGACCGTTGCAACCGTGGACGTGAAGCGCACGCAGGACGGATCGGTCTACAGCTACACCGCGCAATAGGCGCGCGTCTAGGCGATCTTGGGGGCGTGTTGCAGGAAGAACCTGCAGGTCTGGCAGTTTTCCTTGCGGGCCACCTTGAAATCGACGTCGAAGGCATCGAGCATCTCCATGCCGCTCGCGCGCTCGTACTGGGGATAATCGCATACCATGGTGTTGATGCAAGTGCGGGGGCAGATGCCGCTTGCGTCATGCGGGCAGTTTGCCGCCATCGTCCCCCTGCAACCGAGCTCTTTCCAACAACGCATGCGAACGACCTTCCTCCCCATTCTTGCTTCGATGCGAGAACTTTAGCACGAGTGCCTTCCCCACCGTGCACGGGAATCGTGGCACTGCCACAGAAGGGGCGCAATGTGCACGAGAGTTGTGGCACTGCCACTCATCACGTGATCCCCGCACGAGAAACGTGGCACTGCCACGCTTTTGCCGCAAGACGAACGTAAAACGTGGCATTGCCACACATGCGCCGCAGAGAACGCTATGAAAGCATAAGGGGAAAGCGGGTGAAAGAAAGGGCATCTGGCGGAGAGATGGGGATTCGAACCCCAGATAGGAGTTATGTTACCTATACTCGCTTAGCAGGCGAGCGCCTTCAGCCAACTCGGCCATCTCTCCGCTGCTAGATGCAGATAAGGATTCTAGCAGAACAACTGCCCGCTGTGCACCGCACACGCGGGAACTTATTCTTTTTCTTTCGTGCCGTATACTGTCACCTACGTGTGCGGAGGGGAGAATCGTGGTTCACGACAACGGCCGAGCGGTCGGGATACTGTTTGCCGTCTTGCAGGCAGTCATGTACTCGACCATGGGCATTTTTGGCAAGCTGCTCAACGGGATGGGCTTTGACAGCTCGCAGGTCATGGTCTTGCGATTCGTTTCCACCAGCGTGTTGCTCGGCCTGTTCATGGTCATCTGGCACAAGGAAAAACTCGTCACGTTCAGCAAATCGGTGCTGTTCCAGGCGCTGTTCTTCTTTCTGAGCGCATGGTTTTACTTCCTCACCGTCGAGTACCTTGCCTCCGCCGGCATGACGACGGTCATCTTCTACCTCTTTCCCGCCGTCGTCGCTATCGTGAACGTAACGCTGTTCGGCGAGAAGTTCTCGTGGACGACGGCATTGGCACTCGTCCTGGCCATCGGCGGCACCGTCTGCGTATCGGGCGCTCTCATTCCAGGCGCCGTCACGCTCAACGCCTTAGGCATCTGCTTTGGCATCCTGTCGTGCGTGTCGTTTGCCATCTACACGATCCTCATCCAACGCAACAAGCACCCCGAGGGGGCCTTCACCGTCACGTTTACCATCGTGCTGCTGAGCACGCTTGCCTCGCTCGTCGTGTTCGCGCCCTCGCTGCCCTCGCTCGTCGCCACCTCGACCTGGCAGGCATGGGCACTGGGCGCCGCCATGGCGCTCCTCAACACGATTGGCCCCATCGTCCTCTACATCGTCGCCATCAAGCGCATCGGCGGGACGATGGCCTCTCTCATCAGCATCAGCGAGACGCCGTTCTCGTTGTTCTTCGCGTTTTTGATTTTGGGAGAGACGCTCACGGCTTGGCAAGCTGCAGGCGCACTGCTCATCGTCGCGGGCATCGTCCTCGTGACGGCGCAGCCGCTGATCGGGCGCCGGAAAGGGTAGACGCTTAGGCGCCCGGGCGTCTAGCCGAGCGGGTTGCCGGGATGGCGGGCCGCCTTGAGCTGCCCCCACGCGACGCGTTTCCTGCCCTGGTCGTCCAAGCATTCCGCAAAGCCCGGGACGGCTACCAGCGTGTAGCCGCCTCCCGCCTGAAGCGGCTTTCCCGGTTGCAGGCTTCCCGATTCCGCGCCGAACGCAGCGCGCAGCGCATCGATGGCCGCGTCGTCGATCGCGACGACCGACCAAGGATCCGCCTCCAGAATAAGCAAGGCGAGGCCACCGCGTTGGGCGGCCTCGCCTGTAGTGAGCACCGAGCAGCCCGACTCGTGGCCGAGTGCGGTCGCTGCCGATTGGAGCGCATTGATAACGGCCTGGTCCACCGGACGGCTCGTCAGAACCATCATCGTCGCATCGAGCGCCCCGTACATATTGCAGTCCGCTCGCTCTAGACGGCGGTGACGGTGACGCCGTTGTCCTTGTCGTCGCGGTCGATCGCGTCTTGCGCCTCGTCGAGGAGTGCGCGCACGTCGTCGAGCGCGGACTGAATCTCTTGGAGCTTCTTTGCCGAACGCTCCATGCTGCCGCCATCTGCTAGATGGTACATGCGGTGCGTCCAGCGGCGCGTCAGGGCAATCGTCTCGTCGATCTGGGTAACCGTGTCTTTGAGCTGCTGGGTATTAACGCCATTCGCGCACATGCTGTCTCCTCTTCACGATGTTCACACGGCCTGATAAGCCGTAACACTAATCTTTCAGTCGTAACAACGTGATAGTAACACCATCTCTTGCACCCCACGTTACAATCCCGCAAAAGGGCAGCAGGCTCGATGAGGGCAAGTTCGAAAAAAGTTTTCGATTATCTTCGAATATGCGTTGACGGGATTCGAGACAGTGTTATTATATTCGAGCTGTGTTAAGCGGCATTACCTCAGCTGGATAGAGGGACTGACTACGAATCAGTACGTCGGGGGTTCGAATCCCTCATGCCGCACCAGTCAAAATCGAAAGGCCACCTTCGGGTGGCCTTTTTCTTTTCTACAAATGCTACCGCTAATGAAAAAGCCCGCAGCAGGGCGTGTACCCCGCTGCGGGCTTTTTGCAATTTGCGCGCAATGCCTTGCTTAGAATTTGTCGGCCAGCGCTGCTGCCTGCGCGCAGCCATCCGTCTTGGCGATATCGCCGATGGCATCTACGCCGGGCACGAGAACGTTTCCGACCATGTCCCATTTGCAGAGCTTCGCACCGCGCTCGATGGGCTTGACCGCGCCGTCGAACACCGTCATATCGCTTTCCTGGCAGCAGGAGATAAGTGCCACCTTCTTGCCCTTGAAGTCCTTGCCGCCCACGAAAAACGAGAAGATGTTGTCGATGATGCACTTCGTCTGGCCAGGAATGCTGTACCAGTAGATCGGGAACGAGAAGACCCAGCCTTCCGCCTCGAGCAGGTCATCGGCGATCTTGTTGAAGTCGTCGTCGAAACTGCAGGCCTTGCCCGTCTTGAAGCAGGTCATGCAGCCATGGCACCCGTTCAGGTTCATCTTGGCCGCGTTGAATTCCTTGACCTCGTGTCCCTTGGCACGCGCTGCCTCGATAAAGGCGTCGGCCATGGTGTTGGAGTTGCCGCCCTTGCGGTCGCTCCCCTTGATAACGACAATCTTGCTCATCGCATTCCCCTTTCAGATTGAACGTGAGTAACGTTTATTTTAGAACTCGGGCACGCCATCTGGGATGAATTGTCCCTCGGATTCCGCGTGCCCCATCATCGTCGCGCCGCGTAAGAGAAGGCATGCGAATCTACGGCCTGATGTAGCACACGGGCTTGTTTGAGATTGTCGTACCTCCCTGGCCGATCAGAATCTTCTCGAGCGTGCCGTCGACGGGAGCGGTGATGAACTTCGACTCGTCCCCCGCCTCCATGCTTGCGATGGATTCCCCTTCGTGGACGCGATCGCCCTCGGATTTGAGCCAGTAGACATGGCGCATGCCCTGCATAACGACAACTGGAACAGTCTTCGAATCGCCCATCATGCTCACCCCAACTCGCGTAGTTTTGAGCCTTGAACTGCTCTGACTCCAATTATAGTCGCCGTAAATTGAGAGTGAACACGATATATAGATGAACGTATCTTCTCGTTCCCTTTTACACAGATGTCTCACAGCACCGGAACGCAGGTTTTCTCATACCCCGCACCCGCATCGACGTCCATGATGTCTACGCGGATGCCGTACGCCTCGCGCATATTCGCATCAGTGAGGATTTCATCGGCCGTGCCGTAAAGGTAGCGACTGTGCGGCAAGATAAGCACGCCCGTGCCTTCGCACATGAACAGGTGGTTGGGATTGTGCGTCGTCATGACAACGCCGAGGCCACGATCGCGTGCGAGCTCTTTGGCCAGCCGAACAAGCGAGACCTGGTTGCCAAAGTCCAGGTTCGAAGTCGGCTCATCCATGAAGAGATACTCGGGCTGCTGGGCAAGCGCGCGGGCGATGAGGACCATCTGGCGTTCTCCACCAGAAAGCTCCGTGTACACACGACCCGCGAGCTTGCCAATCCCGAGCTCATCCAGCACCTCTTCGACGATTTCGTAGTCGGCAGCACCCGGACGTGAGAACATGCCAACGTGCGAGGAGCGCCCCACAGCGACGACATCTCGCACGTAGAACGCGAACGGCGCCTGATGCGCCTGAGGCACATACGCGACTTTGCGCGCAAAGTCGCGGCGGGGCATCTTCAGGGCGTCTTCGCCATCGAGGGTCACGTTGCCGCCCAACATCGGCTGCAGCCCCAGGATGCTCTTGAACAACGTCGTCTTCCCGACGCCGTTGGGACCGAGCAGGCACACCACGCTTCCCGGAACGATATCGACGCTGAAGTGCTCGAGCACGCGCTTCGAACCATAGCCGACCGAAGCATCGCGCACGCTCATACACGATGCGGTCTTTGCCATCTCACCTGTGGGACCCCTCACAGCCAGTCCTTCCTCCCCTTGAACAGCACCCACAAAAACAGCGGAGCGCCGATAATCGCGGTCACGACCGAAAGCGGCAGCTCGGTGGGGCAGGCGCGGGCGCAGATGTCGACGAGCACCATGAAGGCGGCCCCTCCGATCATCGCGTTGGGAAGCAGCGACTGGTAATCCGGTCCGGAGAGGAGCCTGACCATATGCGGGATGATGAGCCCGACCCACCCGACGACGCCGCAGTAGCTGACGCTTGCCGAGGTCAGAAGCGTGGCGCAGCAGACGATGACGCCGCGTACCCGTCTGACGTTGATGCCCATCGCCGATGCCTCCTCGTCTCCAAACGAGAGCGCGTTGATACGCCAGCGAACGCACATCAGGGGGATTGAACCGATGCAGAAGATGAGAAACAGCACGGCGATCGACTGCGGGGACGACGTGCGGGCGAAACTTCCCATGATCCAGTACGTGATCTCAGGGAGCTGCGTGTCCGAATCTGCCAGATACGTCAGAAGCGAGACAAATGCCGAGAATAGCGAGGACATGACGACGCCACACAGAATCATGACGATGATGGTGCCATTTCCCCTGCCGATGCTCTTGGATGCCACAACGACCAGGAAGACCGTCAACAGGCCAAAGGCAAAGGCCAGCCCCTGGGTGGCAATCGAGCCGAGCCCGAAGAAGATCGCGATGACGGCACCGAGCGAGGCGCCGTTCGAGACGCCGAGGATATCGGGAGTCACCAGGGGATTCTTCAAAATCCCCTGGTAGGATGCCCCCGATGCGGAAAGCGCTGCCCCGACGAGCATGGCCAAGACGATGCGCGGCAGACGAACCTGGAACAGCAGCGACTGAGAGAGCTGCCCTCTCGCGTCGAGCGTGCCGGTGGCAGTTCCCCACAAAACGGAGAACACCTCGGGCAGGGGCATTGCATAATGCCCGACCCCCAGCGACAGCAGCGCCGATGCGATCAGCACGGCGATCAGGGCCGCCCGTACTATGCGGCCACGCAAGCGAGCGGATACGTTCATGGATTCAGATCAGCCTCGCAGGCTAACGCGTTACAGCGCTGGACTGTCCCACGAGGATCCCCTCGACGGCAGCATCGTCCAGATCGTAGCTGTAGAACTCCTTGAAGAAGTCCTTGACGGCGGTCTTTGCGTCGTAGTCCCCGGCAAGGTCGGGATAAACCTGCGACACGAGCCACATCGGCACCATGGCGCCTTCTCCGGACCTGACAATCCACAGGTACGCGCCCTGCGGCGAGACGAGCACATGATTGTTGGCGATTGCCGTCACCTTTGAAAGCGCAGGGTTGCTCATGAGCGCCTCTTTGCCCTCCTGCGAGTTGGTGATAATCCATTCGGGATTCATCTGCGCAATGCTCTCGGCGTCGATGGCAATGCCCTGGGCACCGCCGCCGCTCTTGTTGCCCGAGTTCTGCCCATTGCTACCCGAGCTCTGCCCATTACTGCCAGCAGAAGATTTCTGCAGGTCGGCAGCAACGTTACTGAGCCCCGCCGCCTCGAAGTACTCGTTCATGATGTCGCTCGAGTTGACCGTTGTGAAGCTTCCCGAGTTGTACATCGCCTCGAGAATCGTCTGCTTGTCGCCAACCGTTGCCGTCGCATTCTTGGCGTCGGACAGCTGCTGCTTCCAATACGTGGAGAACTTCTGCGCCTGCTGCTGGTAGTCCCCGCCGAGAATCTCGCCAATGAGCTCGGTCGCATCGCAGAGCTCGTCCACGGTCGAGACCGAGTTGATTGGCACGAACGCGATTCCCGCCTGCTCGAGCTGGTCGAGCTGGTCGTCGGAGTACATGCTCTGGACGCCAAAGACCACCTGCGTACCAGACGCGATCAAGCCCTCGACCGACTGGGCGGAATAGTCGTTCGGATTCCCCTCGGAATAGCGCGGGAAGTACTGCTTGAACTTGTCGCCGATTTGCTGCGTTGCTGCCGCGGAGATGACCGGGTCTCCTTTGGATACGATCATCGTCACCTCTGCCAGAGCACCGATGGTGGGGGCGACCTTGGTGACCTGCGCGGGTATCTCGACCTGCGTCCCATCGGCTGCGGTCACGGTACGCGTCGAGGACGACTGCCCCGAGCCGCCCCCCGCGCAGCCCACCATAGCCAATGCCAGCGCGCAGGCGGCCATTACTGCAACAACTCCCCTGGTAACTCGCTTCATCTACTCCTCGTCCTTTCTTGTCCAAACTATTATCTTGTATCGTGAATAGATGTTCTGTAGAATAAACTACGGAGCAACTCGGGAGTCAACGTCCATTTTCGGGCAAGATTTCTGAAAAGACGAAGATGCAGGAGGCGCTTCTCTACGCAATGCAGGCCAGCGGGAAACTCTACAAAGTCGCCGAGTTCGCAAGATTATGCGGACTCCCAAAGGACACGGTCCTCTACTACGACCGCATCGGTCTGCTGCGCCCTGCCAAGGTAGGCTCAAATGGGTACCGTTATTACACGTTCGACCAGCTCTTCACCGCCAGCCTCATCGAGAGTTTGAAACTTTCCCACATGACGCTCGACGAGATACGGGAATTCATGTCCGTACCCGACGTGGACGCCTATCACGCTCAGGTAGCCCGCTCGCTCGACGAGCTGGAGCAACGCATCCGCCTGCTCCAGCAAGCTCACGCCAGTATCACCGTCGTAGACAGGCTCACGGGAGAATGGGTCGGGCACGAACGTGGCGAATTGTTCGTCTGCAAGATGCCTCGAGCCGGCTTTCTCGTTCATCCCGAGCCGTTCTCGCATTTCGACGACGGGGTGCGCTTCCCCCGGCAGCTCAAGGACCTGCTTGATTTCGCGCATGCGGAGAGCCTCGCGTTTGTTCCGCTCATCAGCGAGCTGCACTTTGGCGAGGAAGCGACGGATGCGAAGGCGGGTTCGTATGCGGCGCTTCGCGTGTTCGACTCCCCGCGAGAGCTCGGTTCTTTCTCATATCATGTACGTCCCCAGGGGGCGTATCTCTGCGCGAACTTCTTTGGGAGCTACGGCGAGCTCCCGGGCTTCTATGCGGCGTTTCGGGAAATGGCAGCCGACGCGCAGTACCGCGTCTCCGAACCGCTGTATCAGATTGCGGCAGGCCCCGTCTTTGGAAGCGGCGAGCCCTTTCCCATGCGTCTGAGCGCCAAACTTGAGAATGCCGGCTAGAACGTCGCCTTGTGGATCATCTCGCGCATCTTGCGCGCCGCGCCCTCGTTGACAATGGGAATGTAATGGTCGAGCAGCTGCAGCATCTTCCCCTGCTCTTCGGGGATGATGCCGTTGAAGCGCACGACATCCGAATCGTGCGAGCTGATGATCGACGTCTTGCAGGTCAGGTTGGCTATGAAGGTCCGGATCTCTTCGACGGTCTCGACTTCACCCGCTGGCGCCCAGGTGCCGGCTGCGATGTCCTCCTTGAGCCGCCAGTCCTGCGTCGGGGTCAGCGTGACGATCAAGATGGTCTCGGGAGCCGCAGCGCTGAACGCCTGCGCCGAGGCAAGAGCGTTTTCCTGCCCCTTTCCTGCACCCGCAAGCCCCGCCAGGTAGAAAAACGTCGAGGTGATGCCCGCCTTGTGCAGCCGCGCCCCTTGCTCGACAAGGTCGTGAGCGGTCTGCCCTTTTTCCATGAAGGACAAGATGGGGTCATAGCCGCTTTCGGCACCGATGCAGATGTCGCTCACGCCACGCGCGGCGAGCTCGTCGAGCTCTGCATCTGTTTTAGCGGCGACGTCCGTGATTCGGCAAAATCCCCCATAGCTTCTGACCTGGGGCATCTTTGCCTCAACCGCATCGAATATCTCAAGCAGGCGTCGATTCGAGAGCGCGAAGGGATTGCCTCCCACCAGGTAGATACGCCGGTCGAGCTTCGTCGCCTTTGCGGCGAGCTCGTCGATGTCCTCCAAGATCTCGGACATGGGCGAGGGCTGGAACCCGACGCCGTTGTAGATGTCGCAGAAGTGGCATTTCCCATGCGAGCAGCCACGGGAGACCTGAAGCATGGGACACATCATGTCGCGTGGTGGGCGATGCTGCGGTTTGTCGATGTGCATGGCGTACCTCCCCGAGAAATCGAGTACACGCCCATGGTAGCGCAGACGGGATAAGCGTGCGCTGAATTATGAGATGCGCTGCCCCGCCTCGTCGAGGAGTTCTTGATAGCTGTAGACAAAGCGGTCGACGACGGTCTTGAGCACGTCAGTGGCTTGCTGCTTGTGCTCGTCGTAGACGCCCACCACATACGCACCCGTCTGCTTGGCAGATTGTGCCGGCGTGACGACGTCCTCGAAAATCGCGCACCGCGCCGGGTCGACGTTCAGGCGGCGCGCCGCCTCCAGGTACACCTTCGGGGTGGACTTGCCACCCGTGTGCAGCTCGTCGCAGACGCACAGCGTGTCGAACATGCCAAGGACCTCGTTGTTCTTGAGGGCGGGCACAAGAAGGTTGCGTTGCAGGGACGTTGCGATAGCCAGCGGAGTGCCGCACGACTTGCAGTACTTGAGGTATTCGCGCGCGCCGGGCTTGAGCATGACCTGCGTCGAGTAGCTGTCGAGAGCGGCAGCCTTCCACTCCGCGATGATGTCCTCGGGTTTCTCGTCGAGGTGGAATTTCTCGACGGCAAAGTCGGCGCCAGCCTCAAACCCGAGCACGGCAAACGACTCGACGTACTCCCTGTCGAAGGGGATATTGCGCTTGGCGAAGAACTGCAGGTCGACCTCGTTCCAGACCCACATGGAGTCGGCGAGCGTGCCGTCGAAGTCGAAAATGATCGCGTCGACTTCCCTCGTGCCAATAAACATGCGTTGCCCCTCTTTCTTTGAACTCGTCCTCGATTCAGCACCGACGCGTGCTGCCGGCTGATGCGCTGCGCCCCTCAAATAAGCGAAAGGGCCCGCATTGCACGGGCCCCTCCTCAACACGATGCCTCAGACTCGCGCCTGAATGCACCCCTCCTTGAACGTTGAGTATCGCTACTCGGCAGCAGCCTCGGTCTCCCCAGACTCGGCAGCAGCCTCTTCCTCGCCCTCGGCAGCAGCGGCCTGCTCGGCCTCTTTTGCCTCGAGCTCGTCGAGAATCTCGAGGTCGGCATCTTCGGAGACGACGTTGACCTCGACGACAGCCTTGATGTCACGGTAGATCGTGATGGTGACCTCGTGCTTGCCGGCGGTCTTGATGGCCTTGCCCAGATCGATCTTCTTGCGGTCGATGGTGACGCCGATCTGCTCGGAGATAGCCTCGGAAAGGATGGCGGCGGTGATGGAGCCGAAGAGCTGGCCCTCCTCGCCGACCTTTGCGAGAACCCTGAGGGACTTGCCGTCGAGGGCGTTCTTCAGGGTGGTGGCGTCGGTCGTACGAGCAAGCTCGCGCTTCTCGATGTTGTGACGACGCTGCTCGAGCTGCTTGAGCTCGCCCTTGGTTGCCTGGATGGCAATGCCCTGCGGCAGCAGGTAGTTGACGGCGAAGCCCTGAGCAACGTCGATGACGTCGCCCTCGCCGCCGCGGCCCTTGAGTTCTTTAAGCAGAATAACCTTCATGTTTCAAACTTTCTCTAGTCCCGCATCTGCGGGGCGCTCCGCTATGGCGCAGAGCTGCTTACATATATGTACGCGCCTAACGTCGCAAACTCGAACGGGACGTATCGTCGTCACGTTTGAGCTTGCGAACATTCGCCCAGTAATCGACCAACCCCAGCAGGGGAAGGACGAGAAACAGAGCACCGGACAGAATACCGACGAGCCCTAAGGCGACTTGCCACCCAAAAGACATGCCAATCCTGTTCAGGATGCCCTTTCCAGCCGCCGCTCCCTGGACGAAGAGGGGAACAACAGCCGCCACCAAGACGTTGAACGCGATGACATGAACCACGTTTGCGTACGAAACGCCTGGCAGAATCGCGACAACGTACAAGACGATGCCGGCGATGAGCGGATAGACCGTCCAAATGGGCAGGTCTACCTGCGAAAACGGTGCCCACGTCCGCCTGCGTGCGGCTTTCTCGAACAGCCACCTCAGGCAGAAGACGAAAAACACCTCCGAGGCAGACTCAACAAAGCAGAGTGCCGGAAGACACAGTGCAAACGTGTGTGCCGTGTCCTCGAGCATCTGACGCTGAGCCGCACCGGTATCTGCAGGAAGGGTGCTCAGCGAATCCAAGAGAAACGCCTCGTACCACTGGAAGGGATCTGTGCCCTGCTGTGCAGCAGCAACGCAGATCGCCGCAAATCCTGCAGCAGAAAGGGCAACGATTGCCGTAATGACCTTCGTCATGGTGGGCCGGCGAGCGGCCCACAGAAACGTCAGCGCCAGAACGGCAAGCTCGATGCCCCGAAACGCCACATCGGGCATTTAGCCGCGGTTCCTGCGGCCGCCGTTGCCGGACACGATCTTGACTGCGTACGGCAGAAGGGCCATCTCGCGAGCGCGCTTGATTGCGGTTGCGAGCTCATGCTGATGCTGCGTGCAGACGCCGGTCACACGACGAGACTTGATCTTGCCTCGGTCGGTGATGTAGCGGCGAAGCGTCTGCGTGTCCTTGTAGTCGATGTACTTGACGTCGTCCTTGCAGAACTGGCAGTGCTTGCGACGCGGCTGATGGGAATATTCAGCCATCTTTCCTCCTCACAAATTCACTCGAAGACGAGGCCCTAGAAGGGGATGTCCTCGTCGTTGTAAGCCGATGGAGCCGGAGGCTCCGGATAGCTGGTCTGGGAACGTTGTGCAGAAGCGTTGTTGGCATAGGAGCCACCGTAGGAGCCCCTGTTGTCGTAGCCGCCGCCGTTGCCACCGTTGCGAGACGACATGAACTCGATCTCGTCGATGGTAACGTCGAGCTTGCTGCGCTTCTGACCAGTGTTGCGGTCTTCCCAAGAGCTGTAGTGCAGCCGTCCTTCAATAGCCACCTTCGTGCCCTTGGTCAGATACTGGTTGAGCGCTTCGGCACGCTTACCGAACATCGTGCAGTCGACGAAGTTTGCGTAGTCCTCCCAATCGCCCGTCTGCGGATTGCGACGGCGGTCGTTGACGGCGACCCCCAAATTGAGGATGGCGGTCCCGCTCGGAGTGGTGCGCAGCTCGGCGTCACGCGTCAGATTGCCGGTAATCATTACCTTGTTAATGCTCATTGCATACGTTCCTTCCAGTTGGACGTTAGCGAGTTATCGCTACGCGTTCTCAACCGAACCAGCACGATCATCGCGGCGCGTAATCATATAGCGGACGACAGCGTCCATGATGTGCAGCACGCGATCGAGCTCTGCGATTGCAGCAGGCTCGGCTTCGAAATCGATGAGGGTGTAGTCACCGTCCGTGAGACCGTTGATCTCGTAGGCGAGCTTGCGCTTGCCCCACTCCTCAACGTTGCTGACCTTGCCACCCTGCGAAGTGATAGTCGTATCGATACGCTTCTCAGCAGCGAGACGGGTCTCCTCGTCAATGGACGGATCGACGAAAAACAGCAGTTCGTAAGCCTTCATTTGGTCACCTCCTCCGGGCTAAACGGCTCCGGGATATGAAGGCTGGACCCGGAGCAGGAAATAACTACGGCATGATACCATCCGCCTTTCCACTTAACAAGGAAGAAATCCTCCTTCTCCACAAAGTGCGTACTTTTGGCACTGCCACACGCACGAGTGCCATGATGAGCAGCGCGACCGCGCCGATTCCCATCACCACTGCAGCCGTCGCGAGCAGCACGATAGGTATACCAGTCAGCTGCGACAGAGATTCGAAGACGGACACAAGACCCCTCGCCTGCAGCAGACACGCTTGTACCAGAGGTTCGAATGCTCCCCGAACGCTCCCGACAAGCCCCTGTTCCTCCTCGGGCGCGGGCATCGCCGCCTCCCCGGATGTAATGATGCCCGGCTCGTAGGATGGCTCGGTCAACGGAGACTCCTGGGGTGCCCCTTGCTGCGTTTGCATCACGGCCCCTTCGCCTGAGAGCGCCGGTGCCGTCGCGCTGGGCTGGACTGATGTGTCGGGCACTGCCGCAGGGGCTGTACCCGAGTCGCGTGCTGGCGCACTCAGGGGAGCCGCGCCGAACAACGTCATGGGATCGTAGTATCTCCCGCCTTTCTTGAGCCCCATATGCAGGTGCGCTCCAGGAGAGGAGGGGTCGCCCGTGCCGGCGAGCACGCCAACCACCTGGTCCTCCCCCACCGTCTGCCCTTCTGAGACGCAGCAGCTCGCCAGGGGCATGAGCGTGACGACGCGACCGTCTGAAAGCTCGATCGAGACCGCCTGCATCGTGGGCCCCGACCCGCTCGAGCCCACACGGGAATCGCCGGAAGGCACGGCGCCGGTGTAGCGCACCTTTCCGGCGAGTGGGGCTGATATCTGCAAACCGGCAGATGCGGGTATGTCTATTCCGCTATGCGCATAGCTCTTATCACCGGCCGTATAGGTATCGTGGAAGTGGACACTTGGGGAAAGCCTCGAGACGGACAGGGGCCAGGTGGCCGCCAGGGCGCCGGGGGCACTTGCGAGCCACGCGACAAGAGAGACTGCCAAGAGCAGGACACAGAGAACGAACCGTTGAACGACTGTACGGGGGGAACAGGCTTCGAGTGATAGGACTTCTCGTTGCCGGCTTTCCTCGGTGGTGCCTTTGGGCGATGCGTGCCTGCCTCGCATATGCTCCATCGTGCGCTCCAATCGTTTCCGTCTCGGCTTTCCGCAACTGCAATGATGACAAGCGAATCTGAGCAGACCACCTGAAAAACACCGAGCCGGATACGAGCAGGGGCAAGAGCCATCTCGGAGCGTTTTCAGAGCAAAATCCGAGCTCGATAAGAGCTGGACAAGACCTCCGCAGGTAGAGTGCCCGGAACAGAGCACGCCCGAGCGAGAAGCATGGGGCTCGAGTCGTCTGCGCCCACAAGCACGCCGCACAGAAAAAGCCGCCCTCTTCGCGAAGAAGAAGACGGCCTGTCTCTCAAAAAAATGTTGATGCGGCGAGGGGCTATTCGTCGATGCGGCACGTCGTGCCCGTCACGTGGACCTTCCCCTGCGCAATGAGCTGCAACACTTTGGGGTAATACGTGTGCTCTGCCTCGTGGATATGCGCCTCGAGGACGTCGACCGGCTCGTCATGATCGATGGGCACTTCGTGCTGGAAGATGATGGGGCCCTTGTCGTACTCCTCGTTGGCAAAGTGAATCGTGATGCCCGTCACGTCGTCGCCCGCGTCGTAGGCGTCCTGAATCGCATGCGCGCCGCGGTGCTTGGGAAGCAGCGCCGGATGCAGGTTGACGACGCGGTTGGGATACGCGTCGAGAAGCACCGGCGTCACCTTGCGCATGTAGCCCGCCATGACGACGTACTCGACGCCGCGCGCCTCGAACAGCTCCACCATCTTGCGGTCCACCGCCTCGGGGTCGGCGTAGTCCGCCGGCTCGAAGACGACGGTGTCGATGCCCGCTTCCTGGGCCTTGGCGATGCCCTTCGCGTGGCTGTTGGAGGAGACGACGTATTCGATGCTCGCATCGAGCTCGCCGTTGCTGATGGCGTTGATGATCGCCACCATGTTCGTGCCGGTGCCCGAGATGAGAACTGCGATCTTCATGCGCACTCCTTACGCGTAGGTCACGTTGCCCGCGCCCTTGACGATAGAGCCGATGGTGAACACCGTCTCGCCCGTGGACTCGAGCTCGGTGCGCATCGCGGCGGCGTCTTCCGGCTTGCAGATAACGCACATGCCGACGCCCATGTTGAAGGTCTTGAGCGCCTCCTCTTCGGAAAGGCCCGCTTTCTCGACGACGTAGGAGATGATCGGCGGAACGTCCCAGGTACCCAGCTCGACGCGCGCGTCGAGCGTCTTGGGGAGGGCGCGGTTGAGGTTTTCCGTGATGCCGCCACCCGTGATATGGGCAACCGCGTGCACGTCCATGCCCTTGCCGAGCAGGTTCAAGATCGACTTGACGTAGATGCGCGTCGGGGCGAGAAGCGCCTCGAGCACCGACTTGCCCGCAAGCTCCTCTTTGGGCTCGGCAAGCTCTTCTTCGCTCATCGCGTCGGTGACCGCGCGGCGCACCAGCGAAAAGCCGTTGGAATGGACGCCCGTCGAGGCGAGGCCCAAAATGACGTCGCCTTCCGCGACGTTTTTCGGGTCGAGCATCTTGGGGCGGTCGACCACGCCCACGCAAAAGCCGGACAGGTCGTAGTCGTTCGGGTCCATGACGCCGGGATGCTCTGCCATCTCGCCGCCGACGAGCGCGCAGCCTGCCTGGCGGCAGCCCTCCGCAATGCCGCCGACGACCTGCTCCACATGCTCTGCGCGCAGCTTGCCGATGGCGATGTAATCGAGGAAGAAGAGCGGCTCGGCACCGCAGGCCAGCACGTCGTTGACGCACATCGCGACGAGGTCGATGCCCACCGTGTCGTGCTTGTCTGCCATTTGGGCGAGGCGCAGCTTCGTGCCCACGCCGTCGGTGCCGCTCACGAGGATCGGGTCGTCCATCTTCTTGAGGGCAGCGGCGGAGAACATCCCGCCAAAGCCGCCGATGTCGCCGATGACCTCGGGACGGTAGGTTGACTTGACCGCGGCGCGGATGCCGTCGACCGCGCGCGCCCCCTCGTCGATGTCGACGCCGGCGTCTTTGTAGGTGATCTGTTCAGCCATGGTTTCCTCGCTGCCTAGTTGTTAGTCGATGCTTCGAAGCGACGTGTCGGGAATGCCGGCATCGCCGTTGACCAGGGGCTCGTTTCCTTCGAGGAAGCTGCCCCGCGAGAACTTCTCGGGAATCTCGACCGGGTACACGCCGTTGAAACACGCCGTGCAGAACTCGGCGTCGGCGCAGTCCGCGCGCTTGCACTCGTGCACGGGAATCCCGATCGTGCCGGGGTCGAGCACGCGGCCGTCGGTGCCGCTGTGCATGCCGATGGTCTTGACGAGACCGCCCAGGCTCAGAAACGCCAGGGAATCCGCGCCGGTGAACTCGCAGATTTCCTCCGTGGTCTTGTTTGCCGAGATGAGCTGGTCTTGCGTGTCGGTGTCGATGCCGTAGAAGCACGGCCACTTGACCTCCGGCGAGACGATGCGCAGGTGCACTTCCGTTGCCCCCGCGTCGCGCAGCATCTTGACGAGCTGCTTTGACGTGTTGCCGCGCACGATGCTGTCGTCGATGACGACGACGCGCCTGCCCTCGAGCGAGGCGCGCATGGGGTTGAGCTTGAGCTTGATGCCCATGTTGCGCAGCTCCTGCGTGGGTTGGATGAACGTGCGCCCGACGTAGCGGTTCTTGACGATGGCCTCCGCATAGGGGAACCCCCAGATACCGGCCAGAGCGAAGTAAAGTGTGCCCAGCGCGGGAAGAAAGAGCTGTGCAATCCATTTCAGTACGTTGTAGGTCTTGTCACTCAGTTTCATCAAGAATCATCCTTTCTCACCGATGAAAATGTTCCAGATGTTCTATTCTTTCCTCTAAAAGGGCTCCATCTTTTTCAAGCTGATAGGTG